>Ga0114966_10001726_pt1 | contig 19923 bp, 17 predicted proteins | sample M_130207_XF_Meta_FD_87029 | JGI IMG/M metagenome (GOLD analysis project Ga0114966, IMG submission 87029) | Freshwater microbial communities from Lake Montjoie, Canada to study carbon cycling - M_130207_XF_MetaG | ecosystem: Environmental > Aquatic > Freshwater > Lake | place: Lake Montjoie...
AAGATCGATCAGGCGGTCGGAATGAAACGGCCCGCGGTCGTTGATGCGCACGACAATCGATTTGTTGTTGGCGAGATTGGTCACGCGCGCATAGCTCGGAATCGGCAACACGGTATGCGCCGCGGTCATGCCGTACATGTCGTAGATTTCGCCCGAAGACGTTTTCTGGTCGTGGTACCGCCGCCCGTACCAACTGGCGATGCCGCGTTCCTTGTAGGGTGCTAACCGCGTCATCGGCGCGTAGGTTTGTCCCATCACCGTGTACGGCCGCATGTTGGCGGGACGCAGCGCCTCCACGCGCGGCACCGCGTCCGGGATCTGGTCGATATTGGCAGGCGGATTTTCGCCGGGCCCGTCGTTCAGATAGTAACCGCCGCCCTTCGGAGTGGCAGGCCGGGTCTGCGTCGGCGAAGTCGCCTGAACAGGCGTGCCGTCGGGCGCCGGCGGTTGCTCGCGCGTGCTTACGCCGGCACAGCCGGCGAGCGCAATTGCGGCGCATGCCGCAATTGTGCGGAGAGGCGAGAGGAGTGAGGCGAGAGGAGAGGGGGGGCTCGCCGTCGCGCTGCGGGCAGGTTTTTCCGCCTCTCGCCTCTCGTCTCTCGCCTTTCGCTTCAAGATTGCACCAGTTTCTTATGCGTTTCTATGCTCATCAGTATGCCGAGGCCCAGGCAGATGGTGACCAACGACGTGCCGCCGTAGCTCACCAGCGGCAACGGCACGCCCACCACCGGCAGGATGCCGCTGACCATGCCCATGTTGACGAACGCGTAGGTGAAAAAGGTCAGCGTGATGGCGCCACCGAAAAGGCGCGTGAACAAGGTCGCGGCGTTGGCGGTGATGACGACACCGCGCGCGATCACCAGCAGGAACAAAAAGAGCAGCACCATATTGCCGAGCAGGCCCCATTCCTCCGAATAGACGGCGAAAATGAAATCGGTGGTGCGCTCGGGGATGAAATCGAGATGGGTTTGCGTGCCCTGCAGCCAGCCTTTGCCGATGATGCCGCCGGAGCCGACCGCGATCGTCGACTGTATGGTGTGGTAGCCGGCGCCCAGGGGATCCTGCGTCGGATCGATCAGGGTCAGAATGCGCTGGCGCTGGTAGTCGTGCATCATGCCCCATACGAAAGGCATGCACGCGGCCCCTGCGATCGCGAGTCCGCCGATGATGCGCCATGACAATCCGGCGAGAAACAGCACGTAGCCGCCGGCGGCGGTAATCAGCAGTGCGGTGCCCAGATCGGGCTGGCGCACGATCAATCCGATCGGCACGAGCAACAGCGCCACCGCGACGATGTAGTTCTTCAATTTGAGCGTCGCTTCGTATCGGTCGAAGTACCAGGCCAGCATCAGCGGCACCGCGATTTTCATGAGTTCCGACGGCTGGATGCGCGTGACGCCGATGTAGAGCCAGCGCCGCGCGCCGTTGACGATGTCGCCGAACAGCGCGACGCATACCAGCAACAGCACGCCCAGCACATAGAGCGGCAATGCAATGCGCATCAGGTAATGCGGCGGGATATGGGCAAATACATAGAGCACGCCCAGGGCCACCACGATGTTGGCAAGCTGGCTCGATACGCGCGCAGCGCTCTGGTTGGAACCGCTGAATATCGTGATCAGTCCGACCGCCATCAGCAGCAACAGCGCGATCAGCAACTGGCTATCGATGTGTGCGGTCAGGGCCCGCGTGACGCGCCTAATCCTGGGTGTCATTGGGGTCGTCCTTGCCGGGTTTCAACGGAATCGGCTGCTTGCCGAGCAGGTAGTAGTCGAACACCGCGCGCGCGATGGGTGCTGCGGCGCGCGCGCCGAAACCGGCGTTTTCAACCAGCACGGCGACGGCAATCTTCGGTTTGTCGGCCGGCGCGTAGGCGATGAACAGCGCGTGATCGCGATGTTTTTCGGCGACCCGGCTCTCCACATACTTCTCGCCCTGCTTGATGGCAATCACCTGCGCGGTGCCGGTCTTGCCGGCGCTGGTGTACGGCGCCCCCGCGAAGGCGCGCGCCCCGGTGCCCTCCTTGTTGACGCCGATCAGCGCATCCTTGACGACCTGCAGATGTTCGGGTTTGACGTCCACCGTGCGCAGCGGTTGCGGCTCGACCACCGAGCGGTTGCGCGTCACGATGTTTTCCACGTAGTTGACGATGTGCGGCCGGAACATCACGCCGTCGTTGGCGATGGTCGCCATGGCCTGCGCGAGCTGCAGTGGGGTGTAAGTGTTGTAGCCCTGGCCGATGCCCACGCTGATGGTTTCGCCCGCGTACCATTTTTGCCGGAACCGCTTCATTTTCCATTCCTGCGATGGCAGGATGCCCGCCGACTCGCCCGTGATGTCGATACCGGTGCGGCTGCCGAAGCCGAACTGTTTCATGAACATCGATATGTTGTCGATGCCGAGGTCGTTCGCCAGCATGTAGTAATAGGTATCGCACGAAACGACGATCGACTTGTACATATCGACCATGCCGTGCCCGCCGACCTTGTCGTCGCGGAAAAAATGTCCGCCGAAGTTGTAGCCGCCCGGATCGCTGATCACCTGCTCGGGCCGCCGCTTGCCGTACGTCAGCGCCGCGAGCGCCATGAATGGTTTGAAGGTGGAACCCGGCGGATAGGTGCCGGCGAGCGCGCGGTTGACCATTGGGCGGTCGATTGACTCGTTGAGTTCTTTCCAGTTCTTCGGATCGATGCCGTCGACGAACAGATTGGGATCGAAACCGGGCTTGGAGACGAAAGCGAGCACGCCGCCGGTGGCGGGATCGATGGCGACGAGCGCTCCGCGGTTGTCGCCGAAAGCGCGGTAGACCACTTCCTGCAGCTTGGCGTCGAGATTAAGCGCGAGATTGTTGCCGGACACCGGCGCCGAGCGCGACAGCGTGCGCACGGCGCGGCCGGCGGCGTCGACTTCGACTTCTTCCACGCCGGTGGTGCCGTGCAGGTGCGTCTCGTAGCTTTGCTCGAGCCCGACCTTGCCGATGTAATCGGTGCCGCGGTAATTGGCGTCGAGGCCGTCGGCCGCGAGCTGCTCGATCTCGCGCGGGTTGATGCGTCCGATGTGGCCGACCACGTGCGAGAACAGCGCGGCCTGCGGATACTGGCGGAAGAGACGCGCGTTGATTTCGACGCCGGGAAAGCGATAGCGGTTAGCGGCGAAGCGCGCGATCTCCTCGTCAGAGAGGCGGGTGCGTATCGGCAGGCTCTCGAAGCTTTTGCTTTCCTCGATCAGTTTGCGGAAGCGGCGCCGGTCCTTGGGCGTGATTTCGATCACCGTTGCCAGATCATCGATCAGCGCGTCGATGTCCTCGACCTTGTGCGGCGTAATCTCGAGCGTGTAGGCAGAATAGTTGTTGGCGAGCAACACGCCATTGCGGTCGACGATGATGCCGCGGTTGGGCACGATGGGCACGATCGAGATGCGGTTGGCTTCGGCAAGCGTGCTGTAATAATCGTGCTGCACCACCTGCAGGTAAAAGAAGCGCACGAACAGCAGGAAAAACATGCACAGCACGAACCCGGAGGCGATCGCCAGACGCAGGCGGAAGTGGTAAATCTCGAGCCGTGAATTCCTGAGCTCGACGCCCGGGTTGATGGTCAGTTCAGACACGGTCGGGGTCGGGCGCCGGCCGCTGCGGCAATTTGAACAGGAAAGTCAGCGCCGGCCACAGCGCCGCCGCGGCCAGGCCGCCGATGAAATAGCTGATGCCGGGAAACGCGGTGCCAGCCAGCATGCGCACGGCGAGCACCATCAGGTCGTTCAGCACCAGCAGCACCAGCACGTGCAGCACCTGGTCGCGCATCGTGAACATCAGCACGCGGCGGTGCAGCACGATGCCGCCAAACGCGAGCACCGAGTAGGCGAGCGCATGCTGGCCGAACAGGCTGCCTTCGGCGACGTCCATCACGAGACCGAGCAGCCAGGCCGAGGTGAAGCCGACCTTGCGCGGCTGCTGTATGCACCAGTACAGCACTACCAGCGCGACAAAATCCGGTTTGATGGCGAGCCACCAGCCCGACCACGGCAGCAGGTTGATCAGCAGCGCCGCGATAAAAGTAAAAATGATGAAAGTCGCCCGCACCGGCAGCAGAATCTCGTGCGGAGCGATATCGCGCGCCTGCATCAGCTGCCCCGCCGCGATTTTTTCGCGCGCGCCGGTTTAGCTTCGTCGGCGGGCCGCTCGGGCGCCTTGTTTTCCCAGTTCAGCACCAGCACCTGGCTGTGGCTGGTGGCGCCCGCGAGCGGTTTGCATGTAATGCGCGCGAACAGGTACGCCGCGTTGCGCTCGACGTTGGATACCTCGGCCACCGGCAGTCCCGGCGGGTAGACGCCGTCGATGCCAGAGGTCATGAGCTGGTCGCCGTTCTGGAAATCCGCGTTAAGCGGGATGAACTTCAGTTCGAGCTGGCCATCGTTGCCGGTGCCGCCGAGCACGGCGCGCAGCCCGTTGCGCAGGCTTTGCACCGGCACCGCCTGCTCCTTGTCGGTGATCAGGGTGACGTCCGCCAGCCACGGATAGATGCGCGTGACCTGGCCGATGACGCCGATCTGGTCGATGACCGGTTGCCCGGCCTTGATGCCGTGCTGCTGGCCGCGGTCGATGACGATTTTGCGCGTGAACGGATCGCGTCCGGCGTAGAGCACTTCGGCGAACACGGTGCTCTCGGGAAAACGCTGGCGCGCCGCCAGCAAATCGCGCAAGTGGGCGTTTTCGGCCGCGAGTGCAGCGTACTTTCTGAGCATTACGGCGTCGCTCAGGCTCTGCGCGGCAAGCTTGGCGTTTTCCGTGCGCAGCGCGTTCTGCGTGACGAAGAACTCGCCCACGCCGTCGAGCGCCGCGCGCGGCGCTCCCGCCAGGCGCTGCAACGGGTAGATGAGGACAGACACTGCCTTGCGGATGCCTTCGAGGTAGCCGTAGCGCGCATCCGAAATCAACAGCGCGATCGACAGCAGGGAACACAACAGCAAGCGGACGAATGGGGTGGGGCCGCGCTTGAAAAATGGCGGCGGAGAATGTTCCATCAGCCGTGAAGCGAGAGGTGATAGGCGAGAGGCGGTTCAAGGCGGCGGATTTTCGCCTTACGCCTCACCCCTCACTCCGCTCAGTCATCAGTGAAGATGCTGCCGAGTTTTTCCATTTTCTCGAGCGCCATGCCGGAGCCGCGCACGACGCAGGTCAGCGGGTCTTCGGCGACGATCACCGGCAGGCCGGTTTCTTCCATCAGCAGACGGTCGATATCGCGCAACAGCGCGCCGCCGCCGGTCAGCACAATGCCTTTATCCGCGATGTCCGCCGCGAGTTCGGGCGGCGTTTGTTCGAGCGCTGATTTGACCGCGCTGACGATGTTGTTCAACGGTTCGGTCAGGGCTTCGAGAATTTCATTGGAGGAAATGGTGAAACTGCGCGGGATGCCTTCGGCGAGGTTGCGGCCTTTGACTTCTTTTTCGCGCACCTCGGAGCCGGGGAAGGCCGAGCCGATTTCTTTCTTGATCTGCTCCGCGGTCGTTTCGCCGATCAGCATGCCGTAATTGCGGCGGATGTAATTGATGATGGCTTCGTCGAACTTGTCGCCGCCGACGCGCACCGAGCCTTTGTACACGAGACCGCCCAGCGAAATCACGCCGACTTCCGTGGTGCCGCCACCGACGTCGACGACCATCGAGCCGGTGGCTTCGCTAACCGGCAGGCCGGCGCCAATCGCCGCGGCCATCGGTTCTTCGATCAGATACACGCGCGAAGCGCCGGCGCCGATCGCGGATTCGCGTATCGCGCGTTTTTCGACCTGCGTCGAGCCGCACGGCACGCAAATGATGATGCGCGGGCTTGGCGAGAACAGGCGCGAGTCGTGCACTTTTTTGATGAAGTGCTTCAGCATCTGCTCGGTCACCGTGAAGTCGGCGATGACGCCGTCTTTCATCGGGCGTATCGCCGTGATGTTGCCGGGTGTTCTGCCCAGCATTTGTTTCGCCGCGAGGCCGACTTCCTGGATGACTTTCTTGCCGTTGGGGCCGCCTTCCTGGCGGATCGCCACCACCGACGGCTCGTCGAGCACGATGCCCTTGCCGCGCACGTAGATCAGGGTGTTGGCCGTGCCGAGGTCGATGGCGAGGTCGTTGTTGAAGTAGCCGCTTAAAAAACCGAACATAACTGGTTCCGAAGAAAGGAAAAAAACGCTCTAAATTAGCGTTGTATAATACCTTATTACAAATAATTCTTTAAGTGAAAAAACGCGCGGACCATGGCCCTCACGCTGGACGATGTAAAACGCATCGCGCAACTCGCCCGCATCGACATCGCTGCCGACGAGGCGGGCGAGCTCCTGAACCGCATGACCGGTATTTTCGGGTTGATCGAAGAGATGCAGGCGGTCGATACGGAAGGCGTCGAACCGATGTCGCACGCGCAGGACCTCATGCTGCGCCTGCGCGAAGATGCCGTGACCGAGGCCGACCAGCACGCGTTGTTTCAATCGATCGCGCCGCAAGTCGAGGCTGGCCTCTACCTGGTTCCCAAGGTCATTGAGTGAGGCGGGAGGGGTGAGGAGTCAGGGGAGGGCGCTGCCGCGCCCGCGACACTTCCACCTCCCTCCTCCCCCCTTCCCACTCACATTTCCATGCTAAACCTCACGCTCAAACAACTCGCCGCCGAGCTTGCCGCCAAGCGCGTGTCCAGCGTCGAGGTAACAGAGTTTTTTCTCAAGCGAATCAATGGTCTGGGGAAGGCGGTCAACGCGTTCATCAGCCTCGACGAAGGGCGCAGCCTGGCTGCTGCGCGGGCGGCTGACGGGTTGATTGCACAAGGCAAAGCGCAACCTCTGACCGGCATTCCGTTCGCCCACAAGGACATCTTCTGCACCAAGGGCTGGCTCACCACCTGCGGCTCGAAAATGCTGTCCAACTTCGTCGCCCCCTACGATGCGCACGCCATCGAACTGTTCAATCGCGCGGGCGCGGTAATCGCCGGCAAGACCAATATGGACGAGTTTGCGATGGGCTCGTCGAACGAGACTTCGTACTACGGGCCAGTCAGGAATCCGTGGAACGCGGCCGCTGTGCCCGGCGGCAGTTCGGGCGGTTCGGCGGCAGCGGTCGCCGCGCGCCTGGTGCCGGCGGCAACGGGAACCGACACCGGCGGTTCAATCCGCCAGCCGGCGGCGCTGTCCGGAGTCTGCGGCCTCAAACCCACCTACGGCGTGGTATCGCGCTACGGCATGATCGCGTTCGCGTCCAGCCTCGATCAGGCCGGGCCGCTCGCGAAAACCGCCGAAGACCTCGCGTTGATGATGAACGTGATGGCGGGTTACGACGCACGCGACTCGACGAGCCTGCAGCGCGAGCAAGAGGATTACACGCGCGACCTCGCCAAGCCGGTACGCGGCATGCGCATTGGCCTGCCGGCGGAGTTCTTCGCCGCCGGCATGGCGCCGGACGTCGCCCGCGCAGTCGAGCAGGCAATTGCGGAGTTCAAAAAGCTCGGTTGCGAAACGGTCGAAGTGTCATTGCCCAACATGAAACTCTCGGTGCCCGTGTACTACGTGCTGGCGCCGGCGGAAGCATCGTCCAACCTGTCGCGGTTCGACGGCGTGCGTTACGGTTATCGCGCGCCGGAGTACACCGATCTGGCGGACATGTACGGCAAGACGCGCGCGCAGGGTTTCGGCGCCGAAGTAAAGCGCCGCATCCTGATCGGCACCTATGTGCTGTCGCACGGCTACTACGATGCGTACTACATCAAGGCGCAGAAACTGCGCCGCCTGATCGCGCAGGATTTCGTCGAAGCTTTCAAAAAATGCGACGTCATCATGGGCCCAACTGCGCCGACGACCGCGTTCAAGCTCGGCGAAAAAGCCGGCGACCCGGTGCAGATGTATCTGTCGGACATTTACACCATCGCGGTCAATCTCGCGGGTTTGCCCGGCATGTCGATTCCCGCGGGCTTCGGTGACAAAAATCTGCCGGTTGGCTTACAGATCATCGGCAATTATTTCGGCGAAGCGAAAATGCTCAACGCCGCGCACCAGTACCAGCAGGCAACCGACTGGCATATGCGCATGCCGCCGGGAATTGAGGCAAAATCTTGAACCGCCAAGGACGCAAAGGAAAATCAAAGGACACACGATACGGCAAGCGAAAGCCTAGCTTTATTTTCGCCTTCCGCTTTTCTGCCTTTCCTTTGCGTCCTTAGCGGTGAAGAAATAAGGTTGAGGCCATGAAGTGGGAAATAGTCATTGGGCTTGAAACGCATGCGCAGCTGTCGACGTGCTCCAAGATATTTTCGGGCAGTTCCACGGCATTCGGCGCGAGTCCGAATTCGCAGGCGAGCGCGGTCGATATCGCGCTGCCCGGCGTGTTGCCGGTATTGAACAAGGGCGCGGTTGAGCGCGCGATCCGTTTCGGGCTGGCCGTGAACGGCAAGATAAACCGTCGCTCGGTATTCGCCCGCAAGAATTATTTTTATCCCGACTTGCCCAAGGGCTACCAGATCAGCCAGTACGAATTGCCCATAGTCGAAGGCGGCACGCTCGATATCGTGGTGGGCGAGCAGCCGAAGACGGTGCGGCTCACGCGCGCGCATCTCGAAGAGGACGCGGGCAAATCATTGCACGAAGATTTCCAGGGCAAGAGCGGTATCGATTTGAACCGCGCCGGTACACCGCTGCTCGAAATCGTGACTGAGCCCGATATGCGCAGCGCAGAGGAAGCGGTCGCTTACGCCAAAACGCTGCACACGCTGGTGCGCTGGATCGGCATCTGCGACGGCAATATGCAGGAAGGATCGTTCCGCTGCGACGCCAACGTATCAGTGCGGCCGGCAGGTTCGGACAAGCTCGGCACACGCTGCGAAATCAAGAACCTGAATTCCTTCCGCTTCATGGAGCAGGCGATCAAATTCGAGGTGCGCCGCCAGATCGAAATCATCGAAGATGGCGGCATCATCCGGCAGGAAACCCGGCTTTACGATCCGGACCGCGACGAGACGCGCACGATGCGCTCGAAGGAAGACGCGATGGACTATCGCTATTTTCCCGACCCCGATCTTCTCCCGCTCGAAGTCGGACAGAATTGGATGGACGAGGTTGCGCAATCGATGCCTGAATTGCCGGCCGCAAAGTACCGCAAGCTCACGGCCGAATTCGGTCTCGCGCCGGCGACCGCGGCGGTGATTACCGGCAGCATCGATATGGCGCAGTTTTTCGAAGCCACGGCAAAAGGCGCAGGTGCAGAGGTTATCAGACAGAGCGCCAACTGGATTGCCGGCGCGTTGAATGCGAGCCTGAATCACGATGGTATAGCCATCGCCCAAAGCCGGATCACTTCGCAACAATTGCGCGGGCTCGTCGAGCGTATTGCCGACGGCACGATTTCCGGCAAGATCGCCAAGGACGTATTCGATGCGATGTGGAAAGGTGAAGCGGCGGGGGATAACGCGGCCGACGCGATCATCGAAAAGCGCGGCCTGAAGCAAATTTCCGATTCGGGCGCGATCGAAAAAATCATCGACGAGGTCCTCGCCGCCAACGCGCAGCAGGTCGCGGATTACAAAAGCGGCAAGGAAAAAGCCTTCAATTCGCTGGTGGGCCAGGTCATGAAGGCGTCAAAAGGCAAGGCCAATCCGGCGCAGGTCAATGCGCTGCTGAAGCAAAAGCTCGGCGGAAACTAGCCGGGCCAGACTTACTTCTTGGCAGCTGCCGTGCTGGGCGCAGGGGCCGGCGCGGGTTTCGTGGCAGTCGCCGGAGTGCCCGGCGCCGCTGCAGCCGCAGGGGCTGCATCGGTGGTACCGGTTAATTCCATAAACCGTTTTTTCATGTCGTCATATTGTTGATTCAGGTCCGCGATTTCCTTGCGCTTCTGCGCGATTTGCGCCTGGATCTTTGTTTTGCCCGCTTCGGCGCGGTCGTATTCTTCCTGGGTCGCCGCCGGCACCGGTTTGTTTTCCTTCTTGAGTTGCTCGATGCGGCCGCGTGAATCCGCCTGGCGGTCGTTCGCGTTTTTCAGGTTCGTCTGCTGAGCCTCGATATTCGACGCGATCAGCTGGATATCGCGATTGCGCTTGAGATCGATTTCCTTGACCGTGGTAAACGTGTCGAGCAGCGCTTTGTCCTTGCGCTTCTGTTCGGCCGCAATCTGATTGGCCGCCGTTTTGCGTTCCGCCTCCGCCGCCAGCTCTTTTTGCTGGGCCGGCGTCAACGGCGGATCGGACTGTTTGACGGTCACGCCGCGCTTGTTGAGTTCCTTGGAAGCGCCGTCCTGGTACTCGGGCGGGACTTTGTCGCCGCAGCCGACGGTCTTGCCGGCTTTGTCTTTCCAGCACACGATTTTTCCGCTGGGCGCATCGGCAGCCTGCGCAGTGCCGACTGCGAGCAACAGGGCAACCAGGGAAACCGCTGGTAAATTATGCATGTGCCGTTACTCCGTATTGTGCGCGGTATTTGTTTACCGCGGTAAGGTTGGCGGACATCCCGCTGTCCGTCTGCAAATAAGCCACCAGGTCGTCCAGCCGGGCGATGCTGATCACCGGCATTCCATATAAACGCTCGACTTCCTGCGTGGCTGACAGCTCGCCGGAGCCGCGTTCCATGCGATCGAGCGCGATGGCGACCCCGCACGGCACGGCCTGCGCCGCCTTGATGATTTCGACCGACTGGCGCACCGAGGTGCCGGCGGAAATCACGTCGTCTATGATCAGCACGCGGCCCGCCAGCGGCGCGCCGACCACCATGCCGCCTTCGCCGTGGTCTTTTTCTTCCTTGCGGTTAAAACTGTAGCGCACGTTGCGTCCCGTGTCGGCCAGCGCCATGGCCACTGCCGCTACCAGCGGAATGCCCTTGTAGGCGGGGCCGAACAGCATGTCGAATTCGACGCCGGCAGCGAGTATGGCTTTCGCGTAAAATTGCGCGAGCTGTTTCAGCGACTGGCCATCGTAAAACAATCCGGCATTGAAAAAGTAAGGCGACAAGCGGCCCGCCTTGGTTTTGAATTCACCAAAATAAAGCACCTTTTGCCCCACCACGAACCGGATGAAGTCTTGTCTGAAATTGTCCGGCATGAAAAATCCTGCGAGCACCCTACATTAACGTTTCATAAACATTATGTTACGCGTAATCACTGCGAATCTCAACGGTATCCGCTCGGCGACTTCCAAAGGTTTCTTGCGCTGGCTCGCGCGCCAGAAGGCTGACATCGTCTGCGTGCAGGAGCTGAAAGCACAGGCTGCGGACATGACGGCGGAAATGCTCGCTCCGCACGGCTTTCACGGCCATTTCCACTACGCCGAGAAAAAAGGCTATAGCGGCGTCGGTCTTTATTCGAAAGTGAAACCCGACCGCGTGAGCGAGGGCATGGGCGTGCGCGAGTTCGACGCGGAAGGCCGCTACGTGCGCGCCGATTTCGGCAAGCTCTCGGTAATTTCTCTTTATCTGCCGTCGGGTTCGGCCGGCGAGCACCGCCAGCAGTCGAAGTTCCGCTTCATGGCGGAGTTTTATCCGCATATAACGCGTCTCATGAAGGAAGGGCGTGAAATCATCCTGTGCGGCGACTGGAACATCGCACACAAGGAAATCGATCTCAAGAACTGGCGCGGCAACCGCAAGAACTCGGGTTTTTTGCCCGAGGAGCGCGAGTGGCTGACTAAAATATATGACGAACTGAAATATGTCGACGTGTTTCGCTGCATTGACCAGCGCGAGGAACAATATACGTGGTGGTCGAACCGCGGCCAGGCGTGGGCAAAAAATGTCGGCTGGCGCATCGACTACCAGGTCGCGACCCCCGTCATCGCCGCGTGCGCGAAAAAAGTGAAAATCTACAAAGACGAGCGCTACTCCGATCACGCGCCCCTGATCATCGATTACGACTACAAGCTCTGAGGTCTCTATGAGTTTCCGTCCCGCCGCTGCAATCGGCATGCCGCTTGCCGAAGTAGATACGCCCTGCCTGATGCTCGAACTCGATGAGTTCGAGCGCAATTTGAAGCGCCTGCCGGATTCGTTGCACGGCAGGAGCATACGCTTGCGGCCGCACGCGAAAAGTCACAAGTGCCCGGAAATCGCGTTGCGGCAGATCGCGCTCGGCGCGGCCGGCGTCTGCGTGCAGAAAGTCAGCGAAGCCGAGGCGCTCATCGCCGGTGGCGTCAAGGACATTCTGATCGCGAACGAAGTCGTTGGCGCGGCCAAAGTCAAATTGCTCGCAGAGCTTAACAAGCGCGCGCATGTCGCGGTGTGTGCCGACGATGCGGGTAACGTCACGACACTCGACGCCGCGGCGCGGGCGGCGGGCGTCAAGCTCGACGTGCTCGTCGAAGTCGACGTCGGCGCCGGCCGCTGCGGCGTGCAGCCTGGCGCGCCGGCCGTCGCACTTGCGCAACAAATTGCCGCCAGCGGCAATCTGCGGTTCGCCGGATTGCAGGCGTACCAAGGGTCGGCACAGCACATCCGCAAAGTCGATGAGCGGCGCGATGCAATCTCGCGCGCGGTCGGGCACGTGCGCGCGACGACGCGCCTGTTGGGCGAAGCCGGGATTGCCTGCGATTACGTGACGGGCGCCGGCACCGGCAGTTATATGTTCGAGGCGGCGAGCAGTGTTTATCACGAGCTGCAGGCAGGCTCGTACATATTCATGGATGCCGATTACGCGAAGAACGAATGGACCGAAAGCGGCATCCCGCAGTTCGAGCACAGCCTGTTCGTGTGGACGACGGTGATGAGCGCGCCCGCGCCGGAGCGCGTGGTCGTCGATGCCGGCCTCAAGGCGTCGAGCATCGACTCAGGCATGCCGCGCGTCGCCGATTATGCAGACGTCGATTACGTGAAAGCGTCGGACGAACACGGCGTGCTGCAGAGCAGGGGGGCGACGCGCTTCAAGGTCGGCGACAAGCTGAAACTCATACCCGGACATTGCGACCCGACGGTCAATCTTTACGACTGGTTCGTGTGCATGCGCAACGGCCGCGTCGAGGCGCTATGGCCGATCACCGCGCGCGGGGCGTTGCTTTAACAGGTCGGGCACTCAACCGTCCGGCGTGCCCGGCGCTCAGAACGGATTGATCGTCTTTTTCCTGGTGTAGTGCACATAGCCAACGCTCGCACCGGCGCGCAGGCCGACGCCCAGGCGGATGGGCGCGAGCACGATCTTGTCGCGCTTCTGATAATTGATGCCGGCCCCGCCCACGTAGTAAAGGCTGCCGTCCACTGCCGGGAAGCGCATGAAGATTTTTTCGGTGTTGGGCAGGTGGTAAACCAGTATGAAAACTTTGGAGGCATTGCCGCCCACGTCAAAACCGAAGGACGGGCCGTGCCAGAATATTTTTTTGGTCGCGCCGGACTTCATTTGCAGCAGGCCTTCGCCGTAGCGCAGGCCGACCGTAACTGCGCCGCCCGCTTCCTGGCCTTTGACATAGCCATTGGGTCGGCCGTGCTCCTTGAACGCTTTTTCGACGACTTTGGCGAGCCCTTCTGCGCCCTGCCCGAAAAAATCGGCCGCGTCTTTGACGATCGAATCCTGATCGTAAGTGTCGGCTTCCGTGTCTTTCTTGGCGGCATCGGCGGCCAGCACCGGAACCGCAGCAAGTGCGGTGGCCAGCAGGAGCCCCAGCGAAAACGTCTTCAGCGACAGGCGCCAGCGCGTTGACAAATATTGAATATGTGATTGCATCTTAATCCCTCGTCTATGGGCCCTAATCAAGCTAAAACCCAATGTATCATGATAATCTGCGTTGTCTTGCCCGCTGCAGGTTGCGCGCGCCAGGCGATGAGTCCCTGCTGATTGCCCCGCAGTTCTCCGGATACTGATATGAAATGGCTTCAACGCAGCTTGATCGCTCTGGGAGTGCTGCTCGCAGTTGCGGCTGCCGTGCCGTTGTTCGTTACGCTGGACGATTATATTCCGCGCATTGAAAAAGAAGCTTCGGCCAGGCTGAAGGAGCCGGTAACGATCAGGAGCATCAGGTTCGGCATGCTGCCGCTGCCGCATCTGACCATCGACGGCATCACGGTCGGCAAGACCGAAGACATCAAGCTCGGTAAAGTCACCGTGACGCCTGCGTTTTTTTCGCTCTTCGCGGCCACGAAAATCATCAAGTCCATCGAACTCAAGTCGCTGGTGTTGACGCAGAAGGCGATCGACAAAATCCCCGCATGGAGCAAGGTGGACGGTGAAAAAACGCCCGGGCAACCGCCGCTCGCCAGAATCGAAAGCATCCGTCTCGATGACGCGCTGGTCAAATTCGACAAGTCGAGTTTTGGTCCGTTCGACGCACGGGTGAACCTCGACAGCAAGGGCGAACCGGTCGACGCGTTGTTTACCACGCAGGACGGCAAACTCAAGGCGTCGGTCAAGCCCGACAAGTCGAATTACCTGATCGACGTCGCGGCGAAATCCTGGAAGTCGCCGGTCGGACCGGTGATCGAATTCGACGAGCTCATCATTAAAGGCGTTGCAACGCTCACTAACGCGGATTTCAGCCACATTTCTGCCAAGCTGTACGGCGGCACAGTGAACGGCAAGGCGACCGCGGCGTGGCAGAAAGGGCTGCAGGTCAAGGGCAACTTCGACATCAATCAGGTTGAACTCAAATCCCTGGTGCCGCTGGTCTCGCCGGGCACCAACATGAGCGGAAGGCTCAACGCGAAGCCGGTGTTCTCAGCGGCGGCGGCCGATGCCGGTCAGATATTGAACGCGCTGCACCTGGAGACGCCTTTTGACGTGCAGAACGGCGTCCTGCACGGCGTCGATATCGTTAAGTCGGCGACCAGCCTGATCAAGAAGGGTACCGGCGGCGGCGAGACCAGGTTCGATCAGCTGTCCGGCCATCTCGTCAGGGACCGCGGTGCGCATCAATTTACGCAGCTCAAGATCTCTTCGGGAGCGCTGACTGCGGATGGCAACGTGAATATTTCGCCCAAGCAGGAGTTGTCAGGACGCGTAAATGCACAGGTCAAAGCGCTGGGCACCAGCACAGGGATTCCACTCAACGTCGCGGGCACGGTCCATTCGCCCTTGCTTTACCCAACGGCAGCGTCGATGGCCGGCGCGGCAATCGGTACCGTGCTGCTGCCGGGCGTTGGCACCGGGTTGGGCGCAAAAGCCGGTCAGGCTATCGGCAATCTGTTCGGCAAAAAAGAACCGGCAAAATAACAGGCGCAGTCTATGGCGGGTTTGCCGCGCTCCGCGGCGCTGGCTGGTCGCCATTCCACGGCGCCACTTTGGGCAGCAGCAGCATGCCGGGCACGGCCAGCAGCGTGCAAATGAAGAAAAAATTCAGCCAACCTGTCTGTTCGACCAGCACGCCTGTCACCGAGTTGATGACTACACGGGGCGCTGCGGCGAGACTCGTGAACAACGCGAACTGAGTGGCGGTGTAAAGCGGGTGCGTTGCGCGCGCAATGTAGGCGACGAATGCGACGGTGCCCAGCCCGACGCCGAGAGCCTCGAAACTGATTGCGATCGCGAGCACAATGCGGTCTTGCGGAAACTGGGTCAGTAAAGCAAAGCCGAGTATCGACACCAGTTGCACCACGCCGAACAGCCACAGTGCGCGGTTGATGCCGAGTTTTATCATCCAGATACCGCCGATCAGTCCGCCGATTACGCTCGGCCACAAGCCCGCGTGCTTGGCGATCAGGCCGATTTCGGTCTTGGAGAATCCCATGTCGAGATAAAACGGCGTCGCCAGCGCAGTGGCCATGCTGTCGCCCAATTTATAGAGCACCATGAATGCCAGCATGAGCAGCGCCGGGCGCAGGCCGGCGCGCGAGATAAATTCGCGGAATGGTTCGACTACCGCGTCGCGCAGCGAGCGCGGCAACGCGCCGGCGATTGCCGGTTCGTTCACCGTGAGCGTCATGACGATGCCCGGCAGCATGAAAAGAGCGGTGATGAAGAAAACGCTGCTCCACGGCAGGATGTCGGCGAGGATCAGCGACAGCGAACCCGGCACCAGGCCGGCGATACGGTACGCGTTGACGTGGATCGAGCTGCCGAGGCCAAGCTCGGTGTCGGAGAGAATCTCGCGCCGGTAAGCGTCCAGCACGATGTCCTGGGTCGCGCTGAAAAACGCGACGCCCATCGCCAGCAGCGCAATCGCCAACAAATCGAATTGCGGGTCGAGCGCGCCGAACACGGGCAATGCAATCAGCAGCGCGATTTGCGACGTGAGAATCCAGCCGCGCCGGCGGCCGAGCGCGGGCAGCGCGTAGCGGTCGAGCAGCGGCGACCACAAAAACTTCCAGTTGAACGGAAACTGCACCAGCGCGAACAAGCCGATGGCGCGCAGATCGACGTGCTCGGAGCGCAGCCATGCCGGTAACAGGGAAAGCAGGATATACAGCGGCAGGCCCGAACTGAAGCCGGTGAACACGCAGATCAGCATGCGCCGGTTGAAGAGCGCCTGGCGCCAGTCGCCGCGGGTGGAAGGTGGTTCGGCCACCCTAGGCGCGCTCGAAGCGGTACACCGCGAGGCTGCCGAGCAGGTTCGGCATTACCGTCACGGCGTTGCCGTGAGTCATCACGATGCGTTCGAGAATGCGCACGCCGTGCGTACCGCAAAAATTTTCGAAGTCGGTGGTCGTGCACAGATGGATGTTCGGCGTATCGAACCAGGCATACGGCAGGTTGTCCGATACCGGCATGTTGCCGAACATGACCTGCAGCCGGTTACGCCAGTAGCCGAAGTTCGGAAAGGTAACTATGCCCTGGCGGCCGACACGCAGCATTTCACGCACGACATTTTCGCTGCTGCGCACCGCCTGCAGCGTTTGCGAGAGGATTACGTAGTCGAAAGAATCGTCCGCGAACGAAGACAGTCCGCGCTCCATATCGCCCTGGATTACGTTAACGCCGTTTCTGGCGCAAGCCAGCACGCCGTCGTCGTCGATCTCCACGCCATAGCCTATGGTGTCGCGCTGCTCGGCGAGAAAGCGCAACAGCGTGCCGTCGCCGCAACCAAGATCCAAAACACGGGCGCCGGATTTGATCCAGTTGGCGATCGCTGCAAAATCGGCGCGCTGCATCGCGTTGGTATTCATGCGGTCAACCCCGCAGCGATGCGCTCGAAGTAAGCGGCAACCAGACGGTGGTAGCGTGCATCGTCGAGCAGGAAAGCATCATGGCCGTGGGGCGCTTCGATCTCGGCGTAAGTCACGTCGCGCCGGTTGTCGAGCAGCGCCTTGATGATTTCGCGCGAGCGCTCGGGCGAAAAACGCCAGTCGGTGGTAAACGAGACCACCAGAAAGCTTGCCGTCGCGGGCTCCAGCGCAAGGCTCAGGTTGCCGCCATGCGCCGCGGCCGGGTCGAAGTAGTCGAGCGCCTTGGTGATGCGCAGATAGGTATTGGCATCGAAATAGTCCGAAAATTTATCGGCTTGGTGGCGCAGGTAGGACTCGATTTCGAATTCGACGCCGAACGAGTAATTAAGCTTGCCGTGGCGCAGCTGGCGCCCAAACTTGCTGGCCATCTCGTCGTCCGACAGGTAAGTGATGTGGCCGACCATGCGCGCGACCCGCAAGCCGCGGGTCGGCCGCGTGTTGTGCTCGTAATAGTGCCCGCCGTGAAAATCGGGATCGGTGATGATGGCCTGGCGCGCTACTTCGTTGAACGCAATATTCTGCGCCGACAAATTCGGCGCGCACGCGATTACCAGCGCATGACCGAGGCGTTCGGGATATTGAATAGTCCATGACAGCGCCTGCATCGCGCCGAGGCTGCCGCCCAAGACCGCGGCAAAGCGCCGGATGCCGAGTTGATCGGCGAGCCGCGCCTGGGTGGTGACCCAGTCTTCCACCGTGACCAGCGGAAAATCCGCGCCCCATGGTTTGCCCGTCGCCGGATTGGGCGACGACGGGCCGGTGGAACCAAAGCAGCCGCCGAGATTGTTGACGCCGATCACGCAAAAGCGATTGGTGTCGAGCGGCTTGCCGGGGCCAATCAGGTTGTCCCACCAGCCGACGTTCTTCGGATCGTCGGCGTAGTAGCCGGCCACGTGATGCGAAGCGTTCAACGCATGACAAACCAGCACTGCGTTCGATTTGTCGGCATTGAGCGTGCCGTACGTTTCAAACGCAAGTTCATAGCCGGCGAGCGTCGCGCCGCTCGCGAGCACGAGCGGCGCGGTAAATTTCGCAAGGCGCGGAGTGACCGCCCCTACCGAATGTGGATCTGCCGTGTTGTCCATAAACGAAAAAACCCGGTCCGCTTGCGCTAGTCCCGGGTTGTCCTTCTCTTTAGCCGGATTTATTAGGCGCCCGCAAGCTGAACTCAAATCGGCGCACGAAAACTGTCACAACCTTACAGCCTCACGGCTGGAGTTGTCAAATAAGCGTTAAGCAGGCAGACCGCCTTGAGGTGCTGGCGTCGCAGGGCTTATGCGTTCAGGCGCGCCAGCATCGCGCGGAGCTTGTCCGGGTCGTCCGCGCGCAGCATCTTGCCGACCTGGGGCACGATGTCGCGCAGCCTGGTTCTCAACACCTGCTGCTTGACTTCGAGCAGGCGCGCCGGATGCATCGACAATTGGCGCAGTCCAAAACCGAGCAGGAGGCGCGTCAGCTGCACGTCGCCCGCCATCTCGCCGCACAGGGCGATTGGCTTGCCGGCCTTGTTGCAGGCCTTGATGATGTGCGCGACGAGGTTCAGCACTGCCGGATGCAGCGGATCGTAGAGGTGGGAGACGGTATCATCGGTGCGGTCGATCGCCAGCGTGTACTGGATAAGGTCGTTGGTGCCGATCGACAGGAAATCGAGTTTGTTGATGAACGTGTTGATGGCCAGCGCCGCCGCCGGGATCTCGATCATGCCGCCGACCTCGATTTTTTGATCGAACGGAATGAACTTGTCTTTGAGCATCTGCTTGGCCTGCGCGATGTGGCCCAGCGTTTGCGCGATTTCCGGCGCGCTCATCAGCATCGGGATGAGGATCTTCAGCTTGCCGTAATGCGAGGCGCGCAGCAGCGCGCGCAGTTGCGCCAGAAACATTTGCGGTTCGGTCAGCGAAAGCCTGATCGCGCGCAGGCCCAGCGCCGGATTGGTGCCCGTCGATACGGAGCCGTTGATCTGCTTGTCGGCACCGAGGTCGTAGGTGCGGATGGTGACAGGCAGGCCCTCCATTTCGCGCACCACGCGCCGGTAGGCCTCGAACTGCTCGTCCTCGTCGGGCAGGTTGTCGCGGTTCAGGAACAGGAACTCGGTGCGAAAGAGACCGACGCCGGTCGCCCCGTTTTCGCGCACGTTCGCGATGTCGTCCGGCAGCTCGATGTTGGCCTGCAGCTCGATTTCGATCTCGTCGAGAGTGGCCGCGCGGGTGTCGCGCAGGCGTTTGAGCTTTTGCCGTTCGAGCTCCCATTGATGCTGCCGCAGCTTGTATTCGGCCAGCGCCTGCGGATCGGGATCGACGATAACCACGCCCTGCGTGCCGTCGACGATCATCAGTTCGTTTTCGCGGATCAGCTGGCGCGCGTGGTGTAACGCGACGATCGACGGGATGTTGAGGCTGCGCGCGACGATCGCGGTGTGCGATGTGGTGCCACCCAGATCGGTGATGAAGCTCGCGAACTGGTGCTGTTTGAACTGGATCACGTCTGCCGGCGACAGATCGTGCGCGACCAGGATCAGGTTTTGTTCGTCGCCCGCGCGCTCCGGTGGCGTGTAGCCGGGTTGGCCGAACAGTACTTTCATCAGGCGTTCGACGACCTGGATGACGTCGGCTTTGCGCTCGCGCAGATAGCCGTCTTCGATCTGGTCGAACTGGTCGAGCAGCGCGTCGAGCTGCACTTTCAGCGCCCATTCGGCATTGCACTGTTCGGCTGCGATGATTTCGCGCGGCGCTTTCGACAGCGTCGTGTCGTTCAGTATCATCAGGTGCAGGTTGAGGAAGGCGTCGAACTCCTGCGGCGCATTGGCCGGAATCTGCGTGCGCAATTCCTCCAGTTCGGCGCGCAC
>Ga0114966_10001729_pt1 | contig 19907 bp, 17 predicted proteins | sample M_130207_XF_Meta_FD_87029 | JGI IMG/M metagenome (GOLD analysis project Ga0114966, IMG submission 87029) | Freshwater microbial communities from Lake Montjoie, Canada to study carbon cycling - M_130207_XF_MetaG | ecosystem: Environmental > Aquatic > Freshwater > Lake | place: Lake Montjoie...
AACGGTGGGTGGTCGTAGTCGCGAATCGAAGTGCCTTCGCGCAGGAACTCGGGCTGGAAACAGGTGTAAAAATCCTCCCCGTCCCGCTTGCCCGACTCCTGCTCCAGGATCGGACGCAATACCGTCTCGACCGAAGCCGGCGTCAACGTCGACCTGAAGACGAACACATGCGGCAGATCCTTCTCGCGTATGGCCCGCCCCAAGGCGCGGCACAGTCTGACAATAGCGGCCTGGTCCTGGCTCCCGTTGGACGCCGAAGGCGTTCCCACACAGATCAGCGACAGTTCGGACTCGAGAACCGCGCTGCGAACATCGCTGGTGACTGCAACCCTTCCGCTGCCGGTGGCGCGTGCCATCAGCTCCACCATGCCCTCCTCAACGACCGGAGTCCGGCCTTCGCGGATTAATGTGAGCTTGACCGGGTCGATATCCACGCCGATGACCTGGTGGCCATCCCGCGCCAGGCAAGCCAGCGACACAGCGCCCACATAACCGAGTCCGAAAATACTGATCTTCATGCCGCCACCTTCCTTGGTTCACTGACAGACCCAAGGTCTGGGCCCATTCCGAGATGGGTTTCGATCAGCGCGTCGAAGCGGTGCATCGAATGTCCCCAGTCGTGGTTGGAAAGCACCCTGGCCCGCCCGGCCCGCGCGAGCCGCTCGCGCTCCAGCGGGTTCGCAAGCACCCGGAGAATCGCGTCTGCCGTCGACTGCGCACCCTCGGCCACCAGAAAATGCTGGTGGGCCACAGCGTCGACTCCGCCAGCGGCTACCGGGGTAGTGACGACCGGAATTCCCGCCGCCATCGCTTCAAGAATCTTGTTCTGCGTGCCCCGGGCGATATTCAGCGGCGCTATCGACAAGGCCGCCTTGTGCAACCAGGGCCGGACATCGGGCACCTGCCCGGTGACCACCACCCCTGGAATGTCCGCAAGACGCCTGATCGCCATGGACGGAGCCGCGCCGACTATGTCGAGCTTGATATTTGGGCGCTGGGCGCGCAAGCGTGGCAGTACATCCCGGCAAAATTCCAACATGCATTGCTGGTTCGGGTAGTAATCCATGCGCCCCAGAAAGCAAATGCTATCGGCCTGGTATGGCGCGCCAACCGGGCTGAAATAGCTGCCGTCAACGCCGTTTGGAAACCAGCCGGTGCGGCGCGCCGAATGAAGGGACTCCAGCGTCTCCCACTCTGCGCGCGTGGTCGCCGTGCACAGCTCAAAGCGGCGCGCCAGCTGCTTTTCGGCATGCAGCATTTTTGTGCCCTCGAGCCGATAGCCCAGCGACATTGGCCAGGACTTGTAGCGCGCGTACTCAAGCCACTTCTGCGAGTCCATATCGCCGAAGTCAAGAATCTTCGGAATGTGCGCCACATGCGCAACATACTGCGCAACCGAGGAGCAGTGCACCACAATCAAATCAAGCCGCTGGGTGCGCAGCAGGTCCCGGATCCGCCTGGCGAGGCTCGCAGAGTAGAAGTAGCCCATTGACGAAGGCTCGGCGGTGGGCAACCGGGCCAGCATACGAAGCGCCTGCACCGGCGCGGTGACCCGACCGGCGATCGCGCTCGCGCAGTAGGCAGCGATGCCCTCGCCCTCCTTTGCCTCGCGTTGGGATCGCACCAGCGACGCGACCGTGACGCTATGCGGTCCCGCGAGGTGCTGGATCATGTGAAAGGGACGGATCTTTCCACCTCGACGCGGCGGAAATGGAAAGCGATGGCACAAAAACAGGATGTTCATACGAGCGACTTCTTGGCAACTGCGCTGGGCATGGCCGTCTTCCGGCATACGAAGATCACCACATGCGGCCCAATCAGAGGCGCCTTTGGCGCGCTGGCTTTTGTAATACGACGCTCGACCACAAATCCGGCGTCGTTGAGACAGGCGGTAGCACTATCGATGCTGTAGTTGTTCTGGACCGGCTGATGGATTGGCTGGTGCAGTTTCCCCACCAACCAGCGCGCCAGCCCCAATGGCCGCGGGCGCGGGAAGATGTACTCGGATACTTTCTGTCGAAGGCTCTGCAGCGGTGTCAGGTGCACATGGATCAGCAGCACGTAGCGTCCACCTGCGTCCAGCACCCGGAATATCTCCCGCGTCGCTGCGTGATCGTCGAGGAAGTGTTCCATCACGCCGACGCTGGTCACCAGATCGAATGCGGCATCCGAATAGGGCAGCCTCTCGCAAAGCGCCAGACTGAATTGCGCCTGCGTTCGCGCGTTCGACACCTGCAGCGCGCGCACCGACAGTTCGGTGGCGTGCTTTTCCGCCGCATCGCTGGCAGCCAGCACCAGGCCTTCGCCGCAGCCCACCTCCAGGATGCGCCGGGGCTGGAAGCTGTTCAGAATGCCCGCAAAGTAACGAATGAACTCCTTCGACCGTCCCTGGTTCTCCCAGACGTTCGCATGCTCGGCATAAATTTCCTCGTAGGCGTCGACCACACCGCGCGCCGAAGCGAATCCGGGACCATTGGGCAGCAGCTTGGGATAGCCAAATAAGCACGGAAACGCGCAGGCGCATTGCTCGCAGCGCAACCCGACAAGCGGGGATCGGCAGTCTGGACATACATACATGGTGGAGGCGCTATCCTGAATCGGATTGGTAGACAATTTCTGGCGGCGTAAATCGGTCTCACGGGAGACCTTGTGCACAGCGCTGAGCCACGATTGAACCGTAGAATGCCCTCAAGTTTCGGGATCGGAAAAAACTTCCGACGATCAAAGTTGAATACTGCACAACAAGGGCGACGGCCGCCGAATTCGATGCCGATCCTCAACCTGGAATCGCTACAAAAACCACGCGCTCCTTGCCGGCGCAAGCAACGACAATGCGCCAGACCCGGTGGCGCTGGATGGCCGGACGCCCCTGAGCGCCAAGACATAACCTGAATGAACAAGTTGGAAATTGCATGAAGATCACGGTCATTGGAACGGGCTATGTGGGCTTGGTCAGCGGCGCCTGCATGGCAGAGGTCGGCAACGACGTGCTGTGCCTGGACCTGGACGCGCAGAAGATCGATATCCTGCGCAAGGGCGGCATGCCGATCTTTGAGCCCGGGCTGCAGGAGATGGTCCGTCGCAATGTGGCGGCCGAGCGGCTGCACTTCAGCACCGACGTGGCACGCGCGGTGCAGCACGGGACGATTCAGTTCATCGCGGTGGGCACGCCTGCCGATGAAGACGGGTCGGCCGACCTGCAATACGTTCTCGCCGCTGCGCGCAGCATCGGGCGGCTGATGACCGACACCAAGGTGGTGGTCGACAAGAGCACGGTGCCGGTGGGAACCGCCGACCTGGTGAAGGCGGCCATCGCCGACGAACTGCAGCAGCGTGCGCTCGACATTCCCTTTAGCGTCGTATCGAACCCCGAGTTCCTCAAGGAGGGCGCTGCGGTTGAAGACTTCATGCGGCCCGACCGCATCGTCGTCGGCGCCGACAGCGAGCAGGCGATCCACGTGATGCGCGCGCTGTATGCGCCGTTTCAGCGCAACCACGAGCGGCTGATTGTCACCGACCCGCGCAGCGCAGAGCTCACCAAGTACGCGGCCAACGCGATGCTGGCCACCCGCATCAGTTTCATGAACGAGTTGGCGAACCTGGCCGAGGCGCTTGGCGCGGACATCGAAATGGTGCGCCAGGGAATCGGGTCGGACCCGCGCATTGGCTACGACTTCCTGTACCCCGGCGCGGGCTATGGCGGCTCGTGCTTTCCCAAGGACGTCAAGGCGCTGATCAGGACCGCATCGGACAAGGCGGGCATCGCGCTGAAAGTGCTCAGCGCGGTGGAACAGGCCAACGAAGCGCAAAAGCATGTGCTTGGTGCGAAGGTGCGCAAGCGCATGGGCAACGACCTGAGCGGCAAGCACTTCGCACTCTGGGGCCTGGCTTTCAAGCCCAACACCGACGACATGCGCGACGCGCCAAGCCGCGCCCTGCTGGCCGACCTGTTTGCCGCCGGCGCCAGCGTGACGGCTTACGACCCGGTTGCCATGCCCGAAGCGCAGCGGATCTACCGTGACGAGCCGCGACTGCGCTATGCCGACAAGGCGATGGACGCGCTCGAGGGCGCCGACGCGCTCATCATCGTCACCGAGTGGAAGGAGTTCCGCAGCGCCGACCTGGAAATGATTCGCAAGAAGCTGAAGTCGCCCCTGGTGTTCGACGGCCGCAACCTGTACGACCCGAAGCGGGTGCGCGCACAGGCGCTGGAGTACTTCGCCATCGGACGCTGATAGCCACTCACCCGCTGCGGTGCGCGGCGGCGGCGATGCCACTTTTGGGCGACTGCGCCCGGTGCGGCAGCTAGGATGGACGGCGCTGTTGCACCACCATTCGGGCCATAAAGGCCGCGATCGCCAGCCCGAGCCCGCTCATCATCACAGCGACGGGAAGCTCAAGGGCCATGAGTCCGGTGTAGGTAGCCAGCATCAGCAAAATGCTGAGGTTCTCGTTAAATCCCTGCACGGCGATCGACCTGCCGGCACTCAGCAGCGCGGACCCACGGTGTTGCAACAAGGCGTTGAGCGGAACCACCAGAAAGCCGGCGGTGGCTCCAACCGCAGCCAGCATCGCGACCGCCAGCCACAGCCCTTGCGACCATCCCACCAGCGCGATCAGCGCGCCGAGCAGCACGCCGGCTGGCAACACACGGTGCGCTGCGCGCAAGTGAACCATGTTGGCCGCAGCCACGGCGCCGCCGACCACGCCCAAGGCCACCGCCACCTGTAACTGCGCGGCCTTATCCAGCGGCAGTCCCATCTGCTCGGTGGCCCATCGCAGCACGGCAAACTGCAGCGTGGCGCCAACGCCCCAAAACAGGGTCGTCACCGAAAGCGACAGCCGGCCGCCCAATGGATCGCTCCAAAGACGCCCATTGGACAACCAGAAATCCTTGACCAGCGATCGCCAGCAAAGTTGAACCGCCGGGTAGCGAGCACCGCTGTCGGCGACTCCCAGATTCAGCAGACCGGCGAGGGCATAGACCCACAGCAGCGCGACCAGGGAAGGCGCCAACTGCTGCGCCGACCCCAAACCCAGAGCGACCAAATCCGACTCGGCCTGCGCCACCCATGCCGTATCCAGCCACCAGGCGCAGACGAGGCCGCCACCGAGCGCCGTTCCGAGCAGGGCCGCACAGACTATCGACACCTCGATCCATCCGTTGGCCATGACCAGCCGATGCGCGGGCACCAATTCGGTGACCAGCCCGTACTTGGCCGGGGCATACGCAGCGGCGCCAAGACCAATGATGCCGAAAGCCGCTACCGGGTGCAGTCCCAGCAGCATTCCCAGTACCCCGAGCACCTTCAGGCCGTTCATCCATGCCATCAGCCGCGCCTTGGGAAAGGCATCGGCCAGTGGACCCACAAACGGCGCCAGAACCACGTAGGACACGGTGAAGGCAAATTTCAGCATCGGAGCCCACCAACCGGGGTAGCCCTGCAGTTGCAGCAAGGCGATGGCGATGATCAACAACGCGTTATCTGCGAGCGCTGAACTGAACTGAGCAGCGATCAACCAGTGAAAGCCTGGGGGTAGCCTATCTCCTGATCTGTGGCGAGTAATGGGGCTCATCATCACGCGGGGTAGCCCTTTCAAAATGGCTTGACCATAGCTTCGCATTGCGTCAAAGGGATGACGACCTGGGTCGATGCCGGCGCAGCGGCGACATCGGGTCGTCATCAAACTGTCATCTCGCCGGACTAAGCTCCTACTCTTATGGAAATTGGCGGTGCGTAGAATTACCAAAGTCGATCGGCTAATCGGTTACGCACTCGCGTCCGCGCTTTGCGTATCGCTGTGCGCCGCGGCAGGCTTGGCATTGGCGCAATGGGCTACGGCAGGAGGCTGAAATGAAAGTCGACGACGACGAGTGGGTCCAGCGCATCCGGCGCGAGCTTGCAGACAGCTACGACGAAGAGTTCGAACTGGAGCTGGAAGACCGGAACATCGAAGAATTCGAGGGCAGTGGAGTCGACACCGCCTCAGCAGCATATAAAGCCAGTCGACGCCGCTACTTTCAAGAGCTGTTTCGCATGCAGGGTGAACTGGTGAAGCTGCAGGACTGGGTGGTCCAGACCGGTCACAAGCTGGTGATTTTGTTTGAAGGCCGCGACGCAGCAGGCAAAGGGGGCGTCATCAAGCGCATCACCCAACGCCTCAATCCCCGGGTCTGCCGCGTGGCAGCCCTTCCCGCGCCCAACGACCGGGAGCGAACGCAGTGGTATTTCCAACGCTACGTGGCGCACCTTCCCGGGGCAGGCGAGATGGTGCTGTTCGACCGCAGCTGGTACAACCGTGCCGGCGTCGAGCGGGTAATGGGCTTTTGCAGCGACGACCAGTACGAAGAGTTCTTCCGAAGCGTTCCGGAGTTCGAGCGCATGCTGGTGCGCTCCGGGATTCAACTGATCAAGTACTGGTTTTCGATCTCGGACGAAGAGCAGCATGTCCGGTTTCTAGGCCGTATCCATGACCCGCTCAAGCAATGGAAACTCAGCCCGATGGACCTGGAGTCGCGCCGACGCTGGGAGGCCTACACCAAGGCCAAGGAAGTGATGATGGAAAGAACCCATATTGACGAGGCGCCATGGTGGGTGGTGCAGGCGGTGGACAAGAGAAGGGCTCGGCTCAACTGCATCCACCATCTCTTGGAACAGATCCCTTACACCGACGTCGAGCACCAGGCGGTCGAATTGCCCCCTCGCGTACGCCACGAGGACTATTTCCGCCAGCCGGTGCGCCCGGATATCCTGGTGCCTGAAATATACTGACCTGCCTACCCGCAAGGGCTCCCTTTAACGCCGACTGCGCCAATGCGAAGGCGGGCGCACAGCCCATTGGAAACCGATGCTTCATGGAACGCGGCTTGCCGCAGTGGACCTGGGGTCCAACAGCTTCCGGCTGGAAATCGTCCGGCTCGATCACGGCCAGTTTGAAAGAACCGAATACCTCAAGGAAGCCGTGCGCCAGGGAGCAGGTCTGGACAGCGAGCGCAACCTGAAGCCGCAGGCGATGCATCGGGGTTGGGACTGCCTGGCACGCTTCGGTGAACGATTGGCCGGCTTCGACAAAACCCGAGTGCGTGCTGTTGCCACCCAGACCCTACGGGAGGCCCGAAACAGCGCGCAATTTCTGCTGCGCGCACAAGAGATCCTGGGATTCAGCATCGATGTCATATCCGGCCGTGAGGAAGCGCGGCTGATTTACCGCGGCGTCTCCAAAATGCTCCCGCAGTCGGGCGAGCGCCGATTGGTGGCAGACATCGGAGGGCGATCTACCGAGTTGATCATCGGACAAGGGACGGCTGCGGCGACGATGGAGTCCTACCGGGTCGGCAGCATCACCTGGTCATCGCGCTACTTCCCGGACGGGCAGTTCACCAAGACCGCTTTCCAGTTAGCGGAGGTCGCCGCCAAGGCGGTGCTCGACGAAGCGCTCAGCGCCTATCGTCGCGACAGCTGGGATATGGCATACGGCTCCGCCGGAACGATCGGCGCAGTGGGCGATATGCTGCACGCCGGCGGCTGGCCGCAAGGGTCGGTCAGCCAGGCCGGATTGGACTGGTTACTGAGCCAGCTTTTGGAAGCACGCAGCGCGGATCGGCTGCAATTGCCCGGCATGGGCGAGGATCGACGACCCATTATCGGCGGGGGCCTGAGCGTGCTGCGCGCCTTATTCGATCTGCTGGAGATCGGAGAAATGCAGATGGCCGACGGCGGCCTGCGCCACGGCGTGCTGTGCGAATTGCTGGGCGACCAGGGCTCCGAGACCGACCTGCAGCAGGCTTCCGTGAACCGACTCGCAGCCAAGTTCGACGCCAACCCAGCACATGGACGGCGCGTGGGCCAGGTGGCGGTTTCGCTGTTCGACCAAGTGGCTTCCAGCGGCCCCGAAGACCACGAGCGCCGTCGCAGCGCCCGCAAGCTGCAATGGGCGGCGCAGTTGCACGAGATCGGGGCGCAGATATCGCACAGCGATTCGCACAAGCATGGCGCCTACATACTGGACAACGCCGACATGCTGGGATTTTCGCAGGCGGAGCTGCACCGACTCAGCCTGCTGGTGCTGGGCCACCGCGGCAAGCTGCGCAAACTCGACACCGACTTCGACGACGACACCTTGGTGCGGCAACTGCTCGCGCTACGGCTGGCTGTCATCCTGTGTCATGCCCGGCGCGATCCGGATGGTGCTGGCTTGCAGCTGTCGCGCGACGCGGGCGGGCGCGGCTTCACCCTGCGATGGCCCGAAGGATGGAGCGACGCCTACCCCCAATCGGCGCACCTGCTGCGCGAAGAAGTACTGGCCTGGAAAAAAACGCCTTGGCAACTGGGCTGCGACGGCCTGCACAGCCGTTAGCGCGCTGCTGCCAGGCGACTGCGACGCTGGGCGTGTGGTCGCGATAGCGATAGCGGTAGACTCGTCGCAGAAGTGTTGCACTTGCAGCACGGAGAAATACATGAAAATCGTAAAACGGTTCGCATCCGCAAGTCTGGCGCTTGTGGTCTGCGCCTTTGCCATGCCCGCCATGGCGCAGGAACCGATCCGCATTGGCGAGATCAACAGCTACAAGGCGCAAGCCGCTTTTCTGGAGCCCTACAAAAGGGGCATGGAGCTTGCCGTCGATGAGGTCAATGCCGCCGGTGGCATCAACGGCCGAAAAATCGCGCTCATCACACGCGACGACAACGCCAATCCGGGCGACGCGGTCCGCGCGGCCGAAGAACTGCTGTCACGCGAGCGCGTCGACGTGCTGGCCGGCTCCTTTCTGTCGCACATTGGTCTGGCGCTGGGTGATTTCGCGCGGCAAAAGAAGGTGTTCTTTCTGGCCAGCGAACCGCTCACCGACAAGATAGTCTGGGAAAACGGCAATCGCTACACCTTCCGCTTACGCGCGTCGACCTATATGCAGGCGGCGATGCTGGTACCCGAGGCGGTGAAGCTCAAAAAAAAGCGCTGGGCTATCGTCTACCCCAACTACGAATACGGCCAATCCGCTGCGCTGACCTTCAAACAACTGATGAAATCGGCGCAACCCGATGTCGAGTTCGTCGCTGAGCAGGCAACGCCGCTGGGCCGGGTTGACGCTGGCAGCGTGACACAGGCGCTGGCCGACGCACGGCCCGACGCGATCTTCAATGTGCTGTTCGGCGCCGACTTGGCGAAGTTCGTCCGTGAGGGAAACACGCGCAGACTGTTCGAGGGACGTGAAGTGGTTAGCCTGCTCACCGGCGAACCGGAGTACCTTGATCCGTTAAAGGAGGAGACGCCCAATGGGTGGGTTGTGACGGGCTATCCCTGGTATGGCATCCAGACCACCGAGCACAAGGCCTTCCTACAGGCGTATCAGGCGAAATACAAGGACTACCCGCGGCTCGGGTCGGTGGTCGGTTACAGCACCATTAAGTCGCTGGCAGAAGGCATGAAAAAAGCCGGCGGTGCAGACACCGAAAAGCTGATCAGCGCTTTTCGCGGGCTTCAGGTCCAGACACCGTTTGGCCTTATCAGCTACCGCGCACTCGACCACCAGTCGACCATGGGCGCCTTCGTCGGCAGAACCCACAGGATAGACGGAAAGGGCATCATGGTCGATTACCGCTACCTTGACGGCGCCGCCTACCAGCCCAGCGACCAGGAAGTCCGGCGGTTGCGCCCGGCGGACTGAGCAACGCTGACCGACTGCGCACGCATGCACATACCGACGCCGCGGACGGCTTCCCCGTCGCGCTAGGCAGCGCGTTGCAACCATGGACCCGTCTGCTTTGCTGGTTCAACTGCTCAACGGGATGGCCGGGGCGTCGTCGCTGTTTTTGGTCGCCGCAGGGCTATCGCTGGTATTCGGTGTCACCCGCATCGTCAATTTCGCCCACGGCTCCTTCTACATGCTGGGCCTTTATACCGCTTACGCGCTGGTGCAGGGCTTCGGTCCTGCTATCGGATTCTGGCCCTCGGTCATGCTGGCGGCGGCGCTGGTAGGGTTGCTGGGAGCCGCGGTCGAAGTCGCGATTTTGCGGCGCATTTACAAGGCACCCGAACTGTTTCAGTTGCTGGCCACCTTCGCGCTGGTGCTCGTCTTCAAAGATGCCGCGCTGTGGCTGTGGGGACCCGAGGACCTCCTGGGCCCGCGCGCGCCAGGCTTGGCAGGAGCGGTGTCTATTGGCTCGCGCGCATTCCCGTCCTACGACCTTTTCCTAATAGCCGCCGGTCCGCTGGTACTGGGGCTGATGTGGTTGTTACTGCATCGCACGCGATGGGGGACCCTGGTGCGCGCCGCATCGCTGGATCGGGAGATGCTCGCGGCGTTGGGAGTCAACCAAGCCTGGTTATTCACTGGCGTGTTCGCCTTCGGGTCGATGCTCGCCGGCCTGGGCGGTGCCCTGCAGTTGCCGCGCGAAGCTGCGAGCCTGGCCATGGACACCCAGGTGATTGCTGACGCATTCGTCGTGGTGGTGGTCGGCGGTCTCGGCTCCCTTCCCGGCGCCTACTTGGCGGCCGTGCTGATCGGGCAACTTAAGGCGCTATGCATCGCCCTGGGCACAGTACAACTCCTGGGCCTTGACCTGGCGTTTTCAAGTCTCACCTTGGTGCTCGAGTTCGCGGTGATGGCGCTGGTACTGGTGCTGCGGCCATGGGGCCTGATGGGACGCGCGCAGCCCACGGTCCGCGGCGCGCACTCGCCGGAGCCGCTGCTGCAGCGGGCGTTACCGCGGCAGTCCAGCGCCGCGCTGGCCATCCTGGCGGCGCTCGCCAGCATGGCCGGCATCCTGGAGCAGCAGCCTTACCTCGGCGTACTCCTGATCGACTTGCTGACTGCGGCCCTACTGGCCGCGAGCCTGCACTTCATCATGGGCCCGGCTGGAATGCACTCCTTCGGCCATGCCGCCTACTTCGGTGTGGGCGCGTACGCCGGTGCGTTGCTGCTGCGCTCGGCGCATTGGCCGATGGAGGCCACCTTGCTGGGCGGACCCCTGGTCGCGGCCGCTACAGCCGCGCTGACCGGCTGGTTTTGCGTGCGACTGGCGGGTGTCTACTTTGCCATGCTGACGCTTGCATTTTCCCAATTGCTATGGTCGGTGGTGTACCAGTGGGACTTTTTCACCGGCGGCAGCAACGGGCTCAATGGCGTCTGGCCGGCGCCATGGCTGGCGGGCAGACAGGCCTACTACCTGCTCACGCTGGCGCTGGTCGTGTGCTCCGTTCTGGCGCTGCGCCGGATTATTTTTGCACCGTTCGGCTACGCGATGCGCGGCGCGCGTGATGCCCCCATGCGCGCCGAGGCCAGCGGCATCGACGTCGAGCGGGTGCAGTGGCTCGCCTTCGTAATCGCCGCCTTTTTCGCAGGCCTAGCCGGTGTGCTGTTCGCTTTTTCCAAAGGGAGCATTGGGCCCGACAGCCTGGGCATGGGCCGCTCGGTCGATGCACTGGTGATGGTGCTGCTTGGGGGTGTCCACACGCTGACAGGTCCGCTGGTGGGGGCTTTTAGCTTCGGCTGGCTGCAAGACAGCGTTGCGCGCAATACCGGCTATTGGCGCGCCTGTCTGGGCGCCATCATGCTGTTGCTGGTACTGGCTTTTCCACAGGGGATCGCCGGCTTTTCGGCACAAGCAATGGGCATGCTAAGAGGTCGCCGATGAGTCTGCTGCACGTGACCGGTTTGTGTAAGTCCTTTGGTGCCAACCGGGCGGTAGACGAGGTGGGCTTCGATATCGATGCGGGCGAAATGCTGGCACTGATCGGGCCCAACGGCGCTGGCAAGAGCACGGTGTTCAACCTGCTTAACGGCCAACTGCGTGCCGATTCCGGCTCTATCCGTCTCGGCCATGACAACCTGAGCGGAAAAACGCCGCGGGATATCTTTCGTCTTGGCGTTGGCCGCAGCTTTCAGGTCGCCGAAACCTTCGGTTCGCTCAGCGTGATTGAAAATGTGCAACTCGCTTTGCTTGCAGCCGACCGTAAGCTGTTCTCGCTATGGCAACCCGCAGCCGGCTACAAGCGCCCGCAGGCGATGCAGTTGCTGCAGCAGGTGGGAATGACGGCGCTGGCTGAGCGCCAGTGCAGCATGCTGGCCTATGGCGATGTCAAGCGGGTCGAACTGGCTATCGCCCTGGCCAGTGGCCCGCGCCTGATGCTGATGGACGAACCGACCGCCGGAATGGCACCACAAGAGCGCGTCGCCTTAATGGAACTGGTGCGCACCTGGGCGAGCGAGCGCCGGCTTGCCGTGCTGTTTACAGAGCACAGCATGGACGTGGTGTTCGGGTTTGCCGACCGCATCGTCGTCATGGCCCGAGGCAAGGTGATTGCGCAGGGGACGCCGGCCGAGGTGCGCCGGGACCAGCAGGTCCAGGCTGTGTACTTCGGCGGCGGACCTATTTTTGGCGTCGACGAACCCTGCGCGTCATCGCGGTGACCGCGCAGCTTGCATCGCCGATGCTGGAGGTCCGCGGCCTGTGTGGCTGGTACGGCGCCGCGCAGGTCCTGTTTGATCTGGACTTGCAGTTGCGCCCGGGCGAGGTTCTGGCGCTGATGGGGCGCAATGGCGCGGGAAAATCAACCACACTGAAGGCATTGATGGGCCTCCTGGAAAAGCGAAGCGGCCAGGTGTCGTTCATGGGGCGCGACATATCGCAGGCCCCAGCGCATGCGATCGCCCGCTTGGGCGTCGGCTATGTGCCCGAGGATCGGCGCATTTTTTCCGAACTCACGGTCATGGAAAACCTGGAGGTCGCTCGCCAGGCTCCCCGAGTCGGGGCCAGCGCAACAACGGCGGCCGGCTGGACCGTCGAGCGGCTATTCGATCTATTTCCCAACCTGCGCGCGATGCCCGATCGGCTTGGCGCGCGCATGAGTGGCGGCGAGCAGCAAATGTTGTCGGTCGCCCGAACGCTGATGGGCAACCCCTGCCTGGTGCTGCTCGACGAACCCTCAGAGGGGATTGCACCGATCCTGGCCGAGCAAATGGCGGGTGCGATCCTGGGTCTCAAGGCACAGGGCGTTGCCATTGTGCTGTGCGAGCAGAACCTGGGCTTCGCCGCGCGGGTGGCAGACCAGGCCTGCGTGCTGGAGCAGGGCCGACTACGCTATAGCGCGAGCATGGCCGAACTGCTCGCCGATCGCCAGGCCCGCGCTTGCTGGCTGGGCCTTTAGCGGCTCGGGGGCGGCTCGGGGGCGGCCGCCGCATAGAGCCCTTGTGATGGCCTTCGCCGAGGCGCTGGTTGATTTCCTTTTTGCGCATCAACAGCGCGATATGGACAGGTGTCCCGTCCTGAAGCGATCGCATTGGACCCGTTTTAGAAAACGATATAAACTGTATACCTTGTTTAACGAAAGGATCTAGCCATGGTTACTGCCCAATCCGCCGCAAGCCGCGCCGCCAGCGCGAAACGCGCCAAAGTCGCTGCTGCGAAAAAGACCACCCCTAGCACCAAGCGCACGCAGCGCAGCAAAGCCCCCGTGGCTGCCAAGGCGATGCCTGCCCCCGCGAAACCGGTGCTGGCCATGCCCGCAACACCCTCCAAGACCCCCCCCATGCCCGAGGTCGACGCCTTGGCAAAAGCCAGGAAACCCAAACTGGTGCGCGACAGCTTCACGATTCCAAAAGCAGAGTACAGCGTTCTTGACGAGCTCAAACAGCGCGCAGCCCGCGCCGGCAGCCCGGCGAAGAAGAGCGAGTTGCTGCGCGCCGGTGTGAAGCTGCTCGCCGCCATGAACGACGACGCGCTTGTAGCCGCGCTCCTGGCCGTTCCGGCGATCAAGACAGGTCGCCCGACCAAGATCTGAGTGGCCGCGCGGGCTGCTGTCCGCCCGTGCAAGGGGTTGAGAAGCAGCGCGTCGCGTCGCCTACAAAAGCTCGGGAGACTGCACCGTGACGACCACGGTTTGCATTTGCGAATCCCTGACACGGCTGCGCAGCCACCACGCAGCGCCGCGCTTGACGGCGCACTCGTTTTCGCTCCACCCCATCAGTTGCGAAACGGTTTGACCCAGTGTCGGCTGGTGCCCGACCACCAATACGAAGCCTTCGACGACGGGCCACTCAGCCGCTTGGAGCAGTTGCGCGACGCTGCAGTCCGGCGCCAGCTCCGGTCGCAGCTTGAATTTTCGCCCCAACGCAGCGGCCGTCTGCTCGGTCCTGCGTGCGGGGCTGACCAAAATCCGGGTGCGGTCGGGGAGCTGCCGGTCCAGCCATTGGGCCATTCGCTTGGCCTGCTTTTCACCCTTTGGCGTGAGGGTGCGCTCCAAGTCATCCTGACCCGGCAGCAAATTGTGTGCTTCGGCGTGGCGCCATAAGATCAGGTTCACGGCTTCCCCGTTGGTTTGTTCGATGGCCTTGTATGGCGACGCATCAGGGCGGCTTGAGCGCCGTGCTGTTGCGCGCCGTCCCCGGAGTGAACACGCAGGTAAGTGCCATCCGACTGCATGTCCCAAGCGTCGACGCCATCGTGCAGGTACGCGACGAGGTCTTCGTCGACGATCCGCTGACGCTGAACGGGATCGGTCACCGGCCAGGCCAATTCGATGCGGCCCATCATGTTGCGGCTCATCCAGTCCGCGCTAGAGAGGTACAGCGCCTCGACCCCGGCGCAGCGAAAATAGAAGACACGGGTGTGCTCAAGAAAGCGCCCGATCACAGATCGCACCCGAATGTTGTCGCTGATGCCCCGCACCTGTGCCGGGAGCACACAGGCGCCGCGCACAATCAGATCGATGCGAGCTCCCTTTTGCCCGGCGCGCAGCAACGCCCGCGCCAGTGTGTCGTCGGTCAGTGCGTTCATTTTCGCCACGATCCGACCGCCCTCGCCCCGTGCTGCCGCGTCCCCTGCGGCTTCTATCTTCTGCAACAGCTGGCGTTGCAATTGGAACGGCGCCATCCACATGCTGCGCAGGCGCGCTGGTCGGCTTTGGCCGGCCAAATGAACAAACACGCTGGCCATGTCCGCGGTCAGCGCGCGGTCCGCCGTCAGATGGCCCCAGTCGGTGTACAGGCGCGCGGTGCGAACGTTGTAGTTGCCCGTAGACAGGTGGCCATACAGTCGCAGTGTTCGACCTTCGCGTCGGGTGATCAGCATCATCTTGGCATGGGTCTTCAGTCCAACCACCCCGTAGACGACCTGTGCGCCGATCGACTCAAGCAACTCGGCCCAGTTGATGTTGGCCTCCTCGTCAAAGCGCGCCTTCAGTTCGACCACCACCATCACCTCTTTGCCGCGACGCACCGCTTCGCGCAATAGGTCCATCAACGCCGAGTCGGCGCCGGTGCGGTAGATGGTTTGACGGATCGCCAGTACATCCGGGTCATGCACCGCCTCGCGCAAAAAATCCAGAACACCACCAAAGCTCTCGAAGGGCTGGTGGATCAAAATGTCTGAGCGCCGGAGTTGCTCGAATATCGATACGCCGGCGACCAACTGGCTGGGCCGGGCCGGCTCATAGACAGGAAAGCACAGAGCGGGCGCGTCGACCAGGTCGATCAGTTGCGCCAGCCGCGCCAGGTTCACCGGACCATGAACCCTGTACAGCGCGCCCGCGGGCAAATCAAACTGCTTCAGCAGGAAGTCTGTCAGGTGATCTGTGCAACCCGACGACACTTCCAGCCGGACTGCCTGGCCGTAGGGGCGATGCTGCAGGCCGTGGCGCAGGGCGCTGCGCAGGTCCTTCACATCGCCCTCGTCGACCGCAAGCTCCGTATGACGGGTCAAGCGAAACTGGGAAAACTGCACTACGTCGCGGCCGGGGAACATGTCGCTGAGATGCGCGCGGATCACGCTCGACAGCGCAACGAACAGCATGTCAGCAGCAGCACGATGCCGTGGCAGTCGAATGAGGCGCGGCAGCACGCGCGGCACTTTCACGATGGCGATTTCGTTGTGTCGACCAAAGGCGTCTGCGCCACTCAGGCGAACGATGAAGTTGAGCGACTTGTTCGCCACTTGCGGGAAGGGATGCGCGGGGTCCAGCGCTACCGGAAGCAGAAGCGGACGTACCTCGCGGGCAAAAAATTGCTTGACCCAAAGGCGTTGCGAAGCGTTGCGCTCGGCGTGGGACAGCACACGAATGCCCACGCGGGCGAACGCCGGTGTCAGCGCATCGTTGTAAATCGCGTATTGACGCGCGACCAAGGTCTGCGCGATGCCCGACAGTGCCTCAAAGGACTCTACGCTGCATCCGCCACCGTGGTCGCGTGCGCGTGCCGCCATCAGGTGCGGTTCCGCCCGGACCTCGAAAAACTCGTCCAGATTCGATGACACGATGCATAGGTACCGCAAGCGCTCCAGCAACGGAACTTCCGCACGCGCCGCCCAGTCGAGCACCCGCTCATTGAACGCCAGAATGCTCTGGTCACGGTCTATCCATGGCACGCGCTTGTGTTCGCGTACCGGCTTTTGCAAAGAAACTCCGGGCAACATCTGCGAGCCATCCCCTCATGGCAACTCGGTGAAAGATTGTACGGCGGTAGTGTGACATTTTTTGACGAAAGTGGCTTCGCTTAGCCCGATTGGGCGGGCGGTCAGCAGCCGCACGGTGAAGGCGGCGTGCCCTCATGCAGCGACCACTTCGGGTCGGGTTTGGTCACGCATCGGCTCGCCTGCAGGTGCCCAGTGCAGTAGTTCCAGCCTGCCGTCGTGGTGCTCCACCAGCGCGGTGCGGCTCTCGACCCAGTCGCCGTCGTTGCAGTACAAGGTCCCGTCGATTTCCCGCATTTCCGCGCGGTGGATATGGCCGCACACGACGCCGTCGTAGCCGCGCTTACGTGCCTCGCTGGCGACCGCACTTTCAAAGGCCATCACATAGCTCAACGCCTGCTTGACCCGGTGTTTCAGATAGGCCGAGAGCGACCAATAGCGTAGCCCCAGGCGCGCCCGCAGATAATTGAGGTGGCGGTTCAGGCTGAGGCTTAGCTCGTACAGGTTGTCGCCCAGATAAGCGAGCCACTTGGCGAACTGGATCACGCCGTCGAAGTAGTCGCCGTGCACGATCCACAATCTGCGCCCGTCCGCCGTGACGTGGGTCGCGTGCTCGACGACATCGATGCCGCCAAACTGGTGCCCGATAAAAGCACGCGCGAATTCGTCATGGTTGCCCGGGACGAAGACGACCCGGCATCCTTTGCGCGCGCGCCGGAGCAGCTTTTGCACCACATCGTTATGCGCCTGCGGCCAGTACCAGCGCCGACGCAATTGCCAGCCGTCGATGATGTCGCCCACCAGATACAACTGCTCGCTCGAGTGCGTACGAAGAAATTCCAGCAGCGCCTGGGCCTGGCAACCCGGGGTGCCAAGATGAAGGTCCGAGATGAAGATGCTTCGGTAATGCTGCACCGATCCGTCGTCATCGTGCTCATCGACCACGGCATGCTGCGCGCGCCGAACCACTGCCTCCATCGCCGCTGCACCATCAAATAGAGTCCGCATCACGCGCCCAAAAAGTGCTTGCGATAACGCGCTGGCAGGTCCTCCAGGCGCGCCATAATCGGCAAGTCCGCGGTGTTGAAAGCGGCATCCCAGGCGGGAGGGCCGAGCACCTTGGCGCCAAGCCGCAAATAGCCCTTGATCATCGCCGGCGGCTCCACCGCGAGCGAGTTGTCAAACCGGTGCAGCGGCAACGGTCGTCGCGCGCGCACCTGGTGTTCGACCGGCGCGAGATGTTCGCGGCTTAGCTGGCTGTAAAGGCTCGCAGCCGAATCGCCGCTGGGCCGCCCCTGGTGCAGCATCGGAATGCTGGCGCACCCGATCATGCTTTCAAAGCGGTTGGCCCGCATGAATTCAAACAAAGCCGCTCCCAAGGCCATGATCACGCCGCCGTGGCGATACTCCTTGTGGACGCAACTGCGCCCGAGTTCGACCATGCGCTCGCGCAGGCCGCGCAGTCGGGTGAGGTCGAACTCGGTGTCGGTATAGGTGGTCCCTACCCGCAGGGCCTGAGCGGGTGTCAGCACCCGGTAGGTTCCCACCACTTCCCGCGAGTCTTGGTCGCGTACCAGGAGATGCTCGCAATAATCGTCGAAGAGGTCCACATCGTGGCCCGGATGGGCAAGGCTCAGCGGGGCGTCCAATCGGGCGCCCATTTCATGCGCGAACACCTGATAACGCAAGCGCTGTGCCGCACGAACCTCATCCAGATGCTGGGCCCACACGGCACGGATTTTTCCGCCACGCGATGGCGTTGCTCCAAAGGGCGCCAGGCTTGGGTCGCGGGGGGCGCCCAAGGGGCTTATGGTCTGTCTCATCTCGCATTCCTTTCAGCATGTAGGAGCAGGGCTTGTATCAACCATGCAGGATGATGGACGCAGTCTGTGACAGCGCTATGGCAAGGCGACGACAAGCGCGTGAAGATCCGCCCGGGAAATGCTGGCAGACATTGCAGCAGCAACCGACGAATAGCCTGCTATCATTCGATACTTCAATATTCATTCAAATATAGAAATGAAATCCAGACCTGCCGACGCGATGCCAATGCCCGAGGCGCTGGCGTTGCGATCGCTCGCAGCGCTGGCGCAGGCGCAGCGCTTGCGCGCCTTCAAGGCACTGGTGCTAGCCGGGTCCGACGGGCTGACACCCGGCGTGATCGCGGCCCAACTGGGCTGTGCGCCCAGCGCGCTGTCCTTTCATTTGAAGGAACTCACGCACGCCGGACTGGTCAGCTCGGAGCAGCGCGGTCGCAATTGGGTGTACCGAGCGAACTTCGAACAGGTGCGCGACCTGCTGGCGCACCTCAGCGAACACTGCTGCGCGGGGGACGAATGCGCGCTAACCCCGGCGAGTGCATGCCCGCCAAGGCGGCCCGCAGCCATGATCCAGAGCGAGGATGTCCATGCCTGACAAGGTGCTCAACGTGCTCTTTCTGTGCACCCACAATTCGGCCCGCAGCATACTGGCCGAGGCGGTGCTCAACCACATTGGCGGCGGCAGGTTCAAGGGCTTCTCCGCTGGCAGCAGCCCGGGCCCCCACCAGCAGCCGCATCCGATGGGCTTGGCGGCCCTGCGGGCGGCGGGCATTGGCACCGACGGCCTGCGTAGCAAGAGCTGGGACGCGTTTGCCGGCGCCGGCGCGCCGGCGATGGAGCTGGTGATCACCGTATGCGATAACGCCGCCGGCGAGGCCTGCCCTTTCTGGCCGGGCCAGCCCGCCACGGCGCATTGGGGCTACCCCGACCCTTCGGCAGTCGGCGGCGACGAGGCGCAGCAGCGCGAAGCCTTCCGCCTCACGCTGCTGGCGCTGCACCGGCGTCTGGAGCTTCTGGTGAACCTACCGCCAGAGGCTATCGGCCGGCTGGGCTTGGAGGGCAGCGCACGCCGGCTGGCAGGCGCATGAAGCCGATGAACGCCTTCGAGCGCTATCTGAGCCTGTGGGTACTGCTGTGCATCGCTTGCGGCATCGGTCTGGGGCAGTTGCTGCCGCAGGTGGCGCAGGCGGTCGCGCAGATGGAACTGGCGCGCGTCAACCTGCCGGTGGGCTTGCTGATATGGGTCATGGTCATCCCGATGCTGGTCAAGGTCGACTTCGGCGCCCTGCACCAGGTACGCCAGCACTGGCGCGGCATCGGCGTGACGCTGTTTGTGAACTGGGCGGTCAAGCCTTTTTCGATGGCGCTGCTGGGATACATCTTCATTCGCCACGTCTTTGCACCCTACCTGGCGGCAGGCCAGATTGACAGCTACATCGGCGGACTGATCCTGCTGGCCGCCGCGCCCTGCACGGCGATGGTGTTTGTATGGAGTCGCCTGAGCAACGGCGACCCGCTGTTCACCCTGTCGCAAGTCGCGCTCAACGACCTGATCATGGTGTTTGCCTTCGCGCCACTGGTGGCGTTGCTGCTGGGCCTGTCGTCCATCGTCGTTCCCTGGGACACGCTGCTCACATCGGTCGTCCTGTACATCCTGATACCGGTCGTGCTGGCCCAGTGGCTG
>Ga0114966_10001733_pt1 | contig 19892 bp, 17 predicted proteins | sample M_130207_XF_Meta_FD_87029 | JGI IMG/M metagenome (GOLD analysis project Ga0114966, IMG submission 87029) | Freshwater microbial communities from Lake Montjoie, Canada to study carbon cycling - M_130207_XF_MetaG | ecosystem: Environmental > Aquatic > Freshwater > Lake | place: Lake Montjoie...
ACCACACTGAGCTTTGGCAGCCGTAAGTCTGGAGAAGCTACCGAGTCGGGCGCACGCGCACAAACGCGATGCGCGTGCTGACAACACCGCCGCCGGGTGGAACTGACACACCGAGGAAGTGAACGGTGCCGGGAGGAGAGAGGAGGGCATCGCCGCGCCATTCTTCGAACTCGTGTTTCGCGCCGGGATAGCCTTCCTTGCCGCTGGCGGCGATTTTGAGGGTCTCCTCCAGGCCGGGTTCTCTGGGTTGAGCGGTGGAGTGCTTGAGCTGAAGTGAAACACCGTGCCCCTCGCTTTTGGAGCCTTTTCGTTTATCTGACCATACCCATGCCCGCGAAGAAGAAAGCCAACGCCAAGCCGCTCACCGGTGCCGCTCTCGTCAAAGAGGTGTGTCGCCGCATCCGCGTGGCGCGGAGCTACTGGGAGGCGCACAACAACCGTGCCTGCCGGGGCGAGCGCGAGAAGGCGATGGCGCTCTATGAGTCACTGAGTGAAGCGGAACGCGAAAAGGTGCCGCAGGAGTTGCGTGTCTGGCTGCGCTACCGGAGCGAAAAATACTTCGGGGATAATCGCACGCCACCGGGAGGTGGGAAGCGATGAGCGAGGGCATCAAGGAAGGTCTGCATCCGCGAAACCGTTTCCGCACGCGCTATGACTTTCCGCAGCTCATCGAGTGCAGTCCTGGCTTGGCGGCATTCGTGAAGAAGAATGCTCATGGTGATGACAGCATCGACTACGCCGATCCGCAGGCGGTGAAGGCGCTGAATCAAGCGCTGCTGAAGCAAGCGTATGGTTTGCAGCACTGGGACATCCCGCCGGGCTATCTCTGCCCGCCCATTCCGGGACGCAGCGATTACATCCATCATCTGGCTGATCTGATTGTGCTGCGTCGCGGATCAGCAGTGCGCGTGCTGGACATCGGCACGGGTGCGAACTGCATCTACCCGTTGATTGGCGCCAGCGACTATGGCTGGAGCTTCGTCGGTGTGGAAGTCGATCCCATTGCATTGCGTTGGGCAAAGAAACTGGCGGCGTCGAATCCGAGTGTGGCGAGTTTGATTGAGTTTAGGCAGCAAAAGTCGGCGATGAATTGTTTTCAGGGCATCATCCTGCCCAGCGAGCGCTTTGATCTGACGATGTGCAATCCGCCGTTTCATGCCTCCGCAGCAGAAGCGGCTGCGGGCACACAGCGAAAGCTGCGGAATCTTGGCGTGAAGAAGGAAGTGCTGAACTTCGGCGGCAAGGCGGACGAGTTGTGGTGCAAGGGCGGCGAATTGGACTTCATCCGCCGCATGATCGAGGAGAGCGCGGCCTTGGCGTCGAACTGCGATTGGTTCACGACGCTCGTTTCCAAAAGCGAGCATCTGCCGCGCCTCGAAAAGACGCTGCGGCAGGTGAAAGCTAGTGAGGTGAGGATCATCGACATGGCGCAGGGTCAAAAGAAGAGCCGCATCCTGGCTTGGACATTTCAATCACACGGATAACGTAGATCGCAGCGGAGATGAGGCTTCATTACGATTGCCCATCTTCAATACCACGCTACAACCTGTGCATGCCGTCATTTGCTGACGGTGAACTTAACCCAGCAACCAACATGAAAGCCCAAGACGCCAAGAAAGAGAAAAAGAAAGCGCCGCAGAAGACCGCCAAGGAAAAGAAACTCGCGAAGCAGGAGAAAAAGGCCAAGCGCTAGATCATAACTTCTTGATGGCCGCCATTTGGGTCATCGATTTAACAGCACAGCTTTTACCGGCTGTGCTGTTTTTGTTGGGTGATGCGAGATGAAGCGGAGGTATCGTTGTGCTTGCTGCCGTTCAGGGATTGCTCAGCCCCATGTGTTTGTTGAAGAAACCCAACACCAAAGGGCGCAGATCGCGTTGCGCTGGCTGGAGGTCGAAGCTGTGCGGGGCATCCGGAATCGAGACGAATTCATTTTCAACGCCCGCTTCCTTAAGTTTTGCGGCTAGGGTGACGCTTTGACTGTGATCCACCACATCATCAGCCGTTCCGTGAATGATAAGCAGCGGTGCATCCCCCTTGTCGGCATAGTTCACGGGAGATGCTTTTGCATAAACAGCGGGATCTTCGGCGCGGGTTTTGCCAAACATTTTCATGTCGTGGTAGTTCGGTAAATCAACGGCGCCATACATATCCACTGCACAGATAATTTTTGCCGAGACCTCGCCAAGAGGCTCCTTGGGATCGAGTCCATCCTTGGGGCCAGTGAGTGCGAGCATGGCAGCAAGATTACCACCCGCTGAGCCGCCTAGTGCGGCGATGCGGTCAGGGTCGATGCCATAAGTTGCGGCGTTTTTCCGCAGCCAGCGCACCGCAGTTTTGGCGTCGTGAAGAGACTGCGGCCAGGTCGGACTTTTGATGCCTTTGTTCCATAGCTTGTAATTGATGCTCATGGCTGCGAAACCGCCGCGCACGAGGTCGGTGACGGTGCTGATTTCGCGCTTTCGGGCTTTGTCGCCATCATTGAAACCGCCTCCGTGGATGACTATCACCACTGGCAGTTTTTTACCGGCGGCAGCGGACTTGGGGAAGTAAAGGTCCGCTTGCTGTTTGCGGTCAGCGGGTAGGTAGGAAACGTCTTTCTCTACACGAATATCGTCAGGGACAGGCACGGGCGTTTCCGGTGGCGCGGCAGCAGCAACGACAGAGAACGCAAGGAAGGCGAAAAACAGGGTTTTCATTTTGCAGGAGTGTTGGATTTCAGATCAAAAGAACGAATGAGGCCGTGAATACGCTGGTTAAGCGGCTTTACGACATCCAGCATGAAGGTGTAGGGTTTGTAGCGGTTGTTCACGATGCCTTTGTTAGAATCGCGATTCGATGGGTCGACTTTTTTATCTTCGGGAACGTTGTCGGCATAACGATGCCAGTGCCAACCGACGCAAACGCCGCTTTCGAGCAGTCCAAGGGTAAAGTTCTGATAAAAAGCACCGCGTTCTTTTTGCGTGCGCACCAACCAGCCTGCGCCGCCGGTGTTGCCCATACCGCTGTTCTCTGCCTTGGCGTAAAACTCCGTCATCATCAATGGCTTGCCGGATTCACGATGCCACATGTCGAGATGCTCCTGCTTGGGTGACCATGCACGATAGTAATTCACGCACACAATATCGGCATGCTTCCCGACCGTGGCAAAAATCTCAGGTAATTCAAAAATGATCTCATGGAGCCGAGGGCCGAGAAAAAGGTGATGCGGTGCATGCTTGCGGATCGCCGCACCCGTTACGCTGAGGTAGCGATCCATGGCGAAAGCGAGAAAGGCTGCGCGATCTTCGTCGGTGATGCCTTTTTGACTCTCGCCGTGGCGTTTCTTCAGCCATTCAGCAGCAGCGATGTGCCCGGCATCGGCTTCGGGCAGAGTGAGGTAATTTTCCAACATCTTGCGCGACCATGGCAGTTCGTTGTCGGAAAAGTGGCCGATGATCCATGGATCATCTTTCAGCGCGTCGAGTTGTTGCGCGTGTTCATCGCAAAAGGTCACAAACTCAGGATCGAAGATGAACGGGCAATCATTCGGATAGCCGGTGTGGCCTGCTTCCATGTGGGTGCCACCGCGTTTCTTTCCGTAACCTGACATAAAACTCCACAACCTCGTTTGAGCGATCTTTGGAGTCGTGCCACTCAATGCTGCCGCATCTGACCAAGCCCCAGCCGTGTTGAATCCATAAGTGCGAAGCATCTGTACGGTTTGAGTGGCCCAATTTTCCATGGAGCCAAATTTTTCCTTCAGCACCACTCGCCCACCCTTGGTATCGACCTGACTGATCGCATTGACACCGGTGCTGATGAATAAGCCGCCGCTGGGTGTCACCAACCACCAGCGTTGGCCAATCTTCTGCGTATGAAAAAAACCGGTCTTTTCAGCCTTCGTAGATGGTGTGCCGCCAAACTCATCGTGTTCGGCATCCACAGCAATTTCTGGCAAGTCCGCCAACGAGCGAGTGGCCATCTCTTTCCATGGCTGCCCTGGTTTTGAAGCCACTTCAGTCAGGGATTCGGCATGTGTTAAAATTGAGCCCAAAAGGACTAGAGCAATTGTGTTGCGGGGCAGCATAAGGACAGGTTTTTTAATGTACGCTGCATGATGTGCAAGCGATGTTCCATTTGTAAGCGGCCCTTTACGGTATGCCTGCCACTGGTAGGCCGCTAGGCACCTGTTGCGGCACGGTTTTGTCGTAATCATCGCTGTTGAGTGATTCGAGGAAGGCTTTCAGCGGCGCGTGATCCTCGGGGAGCATGTTCATCTTTCTTAACAACGAATCGAGTGGCGGGAGTGAGGTGTCGCCGCCTTCGAAGGTTTCGGCGGCTTGATCCATGAGGCGATCATAAAACAGCAGCACTTCATCGAGTGTGGGAGTTCCGCCGTGGTGCATGTAAGGCGCGGTGTCTTTGAGATTACGCAATGATGGTGTGCGGAACTCGTGGCGTTGCGTGGCCGTATCGGTGAGGCCGATGGCATGAAGCTTATAGTCGGAGAGCATGGGGCCGTTGTGGCAGAGTGAACAGCCAGCACGTTGAAAAACCTCCATGCCGTGTTGCTGTTCGGCGTTCATTGCGGTTTTGTCGCCACGCATGAAGCGGTCGAAGGGCGAATCGGGCGTGATGAGCGTGCGCTCATACGCGGCGATGGCTTGCGCGACGCTTTCAGCGGTAATCTCGGCGTTGAAGAGCTTCACGTATTCAGGAATGGCTTTCAGCCGTTCCACCATCGCGAGAACGGCCTCGGCTTCACTGCAAACGTCTCCACGCATTTCTTCGCGCTGGCGAATCGGTGCCAAAGACTGTGCTTCGAGGCTCTGCACACGATTGTCCCAGAACATCGGCGATTTGGCAGGATCGAATGGCTTGTCGGATTCAATTCCATTAAAGGCGGCGTTGAGGATGGATGGTGTGTTGCGTGTTAGCGGGAGGAACTCGGCACCTTTGACGAGTTTGCGCTCAGGTCCGAGCCCGCTCGCATGCACGCCGAGTGGTGAGGGACGCGCATCGGCCCAGCCATGTTGCGGATGATGACAAGTCGCACAAGCCACATCCCTTGTGGCGGAGAGAATGGGATCAAAGAACAGTAGGCGACCGAGTTCGATCTTGGCTGGCGTGTCGGAGGCCAAAGCAGCGCTCTTTGGCAGCGCTTCGATTTTCTTGTTTGGCAACGGTTCAGCCGCCGCAGCCGCCAGGATCACGACAAGGGTGGTGAGCATGAGTCTTCAACGAACGTTGGCGGCAGGATCATCCAAGCGGCGGTCGGCGTGGCGCAGAAATTCCTGCAAATCGCGTTCTGCCTGTTGCGTGCATGCATGCGTGACTGCGCGGTAGGTTTTGAGACGAAACTCCAGGAACTGACGCTGCCACGGCGGGTTGGGTTCAAACATGGCGAGCACTTCGAGCTGATGCGCAGAAGAGAGCAGTGGGATGATTTCGACCAGCGTGTTCATGCGGGTCGGATCGGCGAGTCCGCCGGGAAAAGGTCTACGTAGAAGCTCCATGAATGGTGCAGCGAGGTCGTGATTGGCCGCCACCAGTGGCGGAACGAGTGACAGGGCTGTTTGCACCGAGGGCAGGCGCACCCAGACCTGCTGACGCAGTGCTTTAAAGCCGTCGAGTAGTTGAACTGCGGCATCATCGTATGATTCCTGCCTGAAGGTGGACAGCGCGGACGCGAATTGAGCATCTGCGGGCCAGTCGGCACGGACGGCTGCGAGCAGCGGCGGCATGGCTTTCGCTGTGCCAGCCTGGGCGGTGGATTCCAGCAGCATCAACTGCTCAAACGGGCTGGATGGAGTGCCAGTCCATGAGGCGAGGACGCCTTCATGATTGCCTCTGGCAAACGCCACGAGCGCTTCGGCACGACGTTGATCATCGCCTTCGAGATCGGATGGGATCGAGAACGTGGAGCCATCGGCGGCCAGCATGCGCAGGCGTTCGTAAGTGATACCTTTGCGATCGATTTGCGCAGCAAGATGTGCCGGGACATCGGCCTCTGCGGCGATCGCCATAGAGAGCACCTGAGTGGTTTCGAATTGATTGTCTTTGGAGAGGGCGCGGGCAAAACCGTACTCTAGCAGGTTGCGATCATCGGTGTTGATGTGCGCTGGCGTGGCTTGCAGCAGGCTGCGGGCAAAGACAGGCGAGGCGAGATGATGCGCGAGCACGCCTTCGACGGAACGCGTCAACCAAACGCGTTGGAGCGCTTCGGCATACGGCGGCTGGGTGATGCGTGTGCGGAGTTGCTCCAACGTGTATGCGGGTGGCGTCAGATGGCCGATGAACAAGAGGTCGTTGGGTCCTGAGATCCACGTTTCCACATGGGGAAACACGGCGGTGAGCGTGGCATAGACCTGGCGGATGGCGTGCGCATCGACCTCGTAGCCCTGCACCCATTGCGCGAAGAGTCCGCTCTCTTTGAGCCGCGCTTTGGCTGCGGCATAGAACTCCTGCGTGAACAAAGTGGACACACCGGCACGGTAGGGATTGGAAGGCTCGGAGATGATCAGGTCGTAGCTGTTTCCTGCCGCCAGCAAAGCCTCACGCGCATCGCCGGCGATGAGATGCACGTTCGCTTTGGTCATCACATTCCGATTCACGGGTGCAAAGTGTTCGCGGGCGAGAACCGACATGCCCGTCTCCAGTTCCACCACGTCCACACGTTCCATGCCTGGCACATCCGCGACCCAACCGGCGGTGGTTCCCGTGCCGAGGCCGACGATAAAGGCGTTGTGCGGCGCCGGGTGCAGCATCGCGGGCACCAGGCCCTGCATCACCTGCGTGTCGGCATCGCCAAAGGCTGAGCCGTCGGATTTGCCGTTTACGTAAAGACAGTAACCGTCATCGCTGGCCACAGCGGCCACGCTGGCTTCGCGTCCTTCAAATTCATGCGCAATCTTCCAGCGGCTGGCATTCAGCCATCCGCGCAGGCCATTGATGGAAGTCGGCAGCGCTTCGACACGGCCATAGCCGATAGGTTTATGCCGCCACGCGGCCGTGGGGCCTGCGGAAACGAAGATCAGGCTGCCAGCGCAGAACCATAACAGGATGATGACAGGCCAGACGCGACGTGCGGTTAATTTTGCCCCAAGCGCTGCTGCGCTGATGCTGAGCAGGAGCGTCAGCAGCATCACCAAACGCCACGCACCCGGTGCGGTGAGCCAAGGAAGCAGAAGAAAGCCTCCGGCCAGCGATCCCGTGATGGCACCGAGGGTGTTCGCGGCATACGCGTAACCGACATGTCGGCCCGCATCGCGGTTTCCCGATCCCAGGAGGCCAACAAGCATAGGAAACTGCACACCTGCGAGAATAGAAGGGCCAAACACGAGCAGGCTGGAGATCAATGTCCAGCCAACGACCTGACCGGACAAGCCTAGGGAGCGCAGTTGATTCACATCAATGGCGAAGACAGCGATGCGATCTCCTAGTGCCCATGGCAGCGCCAGAAACAGTGCCTGCCATGCAGCGACACGTGCTAGCGCGGCGAGTGTGACGGCACCTGTTCGTGATGCCCAGATCATGCGATACAACAATCCTCCGAGTCCGATGCCCGTAAGCGCAAGTGCCAGGATCAAACCGAAGCCATACACGGAACTGCCGAGCAATGGAGCGAGGAGGCGGAACCAGACGAGTTCGCTGAGGAAAAACGTGAAGCCGGTGATGCCGGCGGCGAGATAGATAAAGCGCGTTGACAGGTTGCTCGTTGGCACAGACTGCGATGGCGCTGGTTTCAACGGATGCACCGGCGCTACATCACGCGCCACCCACCACGCAGCGGCACCGATGAGGAGATTCACGACAGCGGCGGCCATCACCGTGGTGCGAATGCCCCAGTGCTCCAGCAGCCATAAAGTGCTGACCAGAACTCCTGCCAGTGCTCCGAGTGTGTTCACGCCATACAGCACACCGAGATTGCCACGTTGCTGATCCTGATCTGTTTCCACCCATTTGAAAGCTGCGGGCAGGCTGCCGCCCATGAGCAGGCAAGGCGGTGCCAGCACGACCGTGGCGAGCAGGAGTTGCAGCAGCGTGGCAGTGACTTGCCCCAGCGCGGCGATGCCACCCGTGCTGAGATAGAGCGAACGAACCAGCCAAAGCAGCAACGGCGTTAGCAATGCCGCGACACCAATACCCAACTCAATTAAGGCATACAACCGCAGTGGTTTGTCTGACACTTCGGCTTTGCGGCCAAACAGCGCGCTGCCTGCACCCATCGCTCCCATGAAGATCGCCAGCACCGCTGCTGTGGCTGGTGTTGCCCCCCCGAAGACCAACCTAAACTCCCGCAGCCAAGCCATTTGATACACGAGCGCACAAGCCCCGGATAACGCCAGCAACGTGGCGAGGAAGGGGAGGCGCAGAGATGGAGGGAGGTTCATCGAGGCCCACCAAGACGCATGAAGTTATAAGTGTCTAGCCGCGAAACTCTACTCCTCAGGCCGCCTTCACCGCTGCCACGATCTTCTGCGCGGCATCGGTCAAGTCGCTGGCACCGGTGATCTTCAGGCCGCTGGCGGCCAGAGTCGCTTTGCCAGCTTCGACATTGTTGCCTTCGAGACGGACGACGAGCGGGATGTTCAGGGACACTTCTTTCGCGGCGGCGATGATGCCGTTGGCAATGATGTCGCAGTCCATGATGCCGCCGAAGATGTTGACGAGGATGCCTTCGACCTTGGGATCGCCGAGGATGATCTTGAAGGCTGCGGTGACCTGTTCCTTCGTCGCGCCGCCGCCGACGTCGAGGAAGTTGGCAGGCTCACCACCGTGGAACTTGATGATGTCCATCGTGGACATGGCGAGGCCGGCGCCGTTGACGAGGCAGGCGATGTTGCCGTCGAGACCGATGTAGTTGAGGCCGAACTCGCTGGCGGCGACTTCACGCGGGTCTTCTTCGGTCGTGTCACGCATGGCGGTGACGTCCTTCTGACGGTAAAGTGCGTTGTCGTCGAAGTTGAACTTTGCATCGAGGGCGACGACTTGGCCGTCGGTGGTAATGGCGAGTGGATTGATCTCAACGAGGGAGCAGTCGGCCTTGAGATAGAGATTCCACAGCGCAGTGAAGAGCTTCACGGCCTGGTTCATCAAAGGACCACGCAAATTGAGCGAGGCGGCGATCTTGCGGCACTGGTAAGGCTGCAAACCGAGGGTCGGGTGAACGAATTCCTTGCTGATCTTCTCGGGCGTCTTCTCGGCGACTTCTTCGATGTTCATACCGCCTTCCGTGGAGGCAATGATGGCGTGGCTGCTGGTGCCACGATCAAACAGGATGGCGAAGTAGTATTCCTTGGTGATGTCCACGGCTTTTGCGATGAGCACCTTGCTCACCAGTTTGCCTTCCGGGCCAGTCTGGTGCGTGACGAGTGTCTGTCCGAGCATCTTGCCCGCGATGTCCTGCGCTTCTTCAGGTGTGTTCACCACATGCACACCGCCTTTGAAACCGTTCTTGAAAGTGCCTTTGCCACGACCACCGGCATGCACCTGCGCTTTGACCACGAGCCCTGGGCCGCCGATCTCGCGTGCTGCAGCACCGGCTTCCTCCGCCGTGCTGGCGACGATGCCCTTGGGGCTGGCGACGCCGAATTTTTCAAACAGTTGCTTGGCTTGATACTCGTGGATGTTCATGGCAGGAAAATGGGGGAACGCGATAGTAGAAGTGCCGTCCCAAGCGTCAAGGCGCATTCCCGGTTGTGGAAAGAATGCCGCGCTTGCCGTGCCGAACGGGCTGCGGCATAGCAAGTGCATGCGAATTGATGTGGTGACGCTGTTCCCGGAGCTGGTCTCGGTGCCGATGGGCCTGAGCATGATGGGACGTGCGCAGGAAAAGGGCATTTTGGACCTGCGCGTGCATGACCTGCGCGAACAAGGTCTGGGAAAGCACCGCCAAGTCGATGATACGCCGTATGGTGGGGGGCAGGGGATGGTGATCCGGCCAGAGCCGATGTTTGAAACGCTGGACCGCCTTGAAACGCCGGAGGCGCGGATCATTTACCTCTCACCGGCCGGAAAACGCTTCGATCAGGCCTCCGCAAAGCGTTTGTCCGCAGAGCCGCATTTGATCTTTCTCTCCGGCCACTACGAAGGCATCGACCAGCGCATCATCGAGCACTGGGTCGATGAGGAGATCAGCCTTGGCGATTACGTGCTGACAAACGGCGCCATCGCCGCCGTGGTGGTCATGGATGCCATCGTTCGCCTGCTCCCCGGTGTGCTTGGCGATGATATGAGCGCCGTGGAGGAAAGCTTCGGTGCTAGTGGTCTGCTGGAAGCGCCGCAATACACCAAACCGGCCGAGTATCGTGACATGAAAGTGCCCGAGATGCTACTCAGCGGGAATCACGCGAAGATCGCCGCCTGGCGTGCGCAGCAGGCGATGGAACGCACGCGGACGAACCGCCCCGATCTGCTGTGAAAATGAGATGCGTGTGGGGATGACATTTCGTTTGACGATCTCCCACGCTGCACGCTAAATACCGCCGCGCTGCCCCGACCGGCAGAAACACGCAACGGTGAGGTGGCTGAGTGGTCGAAAGCACATCTTTGCTAAAGATGCGTAGCCTTAACAGCTACCGAGGGTTCGAATCCCTCCCTCACCGCCAGTTTTTCAAGCTTTCCCCGCATGCCTGAACATCTAGGCGTTCTTTGACCAGACCTGGCAAAAGGCATGGCGAAGGAACCAAAGTTCAGAACCTTGAACTTTAAAGTGGCCCCTGTAACGGAGTAAACATGTGTGGTCGCTACGCTTTCTCCGCCGCTGCTGTGCTACGGCTTGCCAAGACATTACGAGCGGAGCAGCGTGCCGCGCTGGCGGTGGCAACCAAGCTCAACCACGCTCCTACGCAGTCCGGCCCCGTCGCCTTGATGCGCCAAGGCCAGCCTATCAGCATCGAATTGCTGCGCTGGGGCCTGATTGTTCCGTGGACGCAGGCTCCGCTCATCAATGCCCAGTCGGAAACCGCGGCGCAGAAGCCTACGTTCCGCACCGCGCTGGAAAAGCAACGCTGCCTTATCCCTGCCGATGCCTTTTACGAATGGCAGGATGGCACCCAGCCCAAGCAGCCTTGGGAGTTCCGCCTCGCCAATGACGAACCGCTCGTTTTTGCGGGTCTCTGGCACAACGGCACTCTGCCCGGCGGGAGTCGTGTGGATGCGTACTGCGTCCTCACCACGCAAGCGAATGACACCCTCCGCCGCTGCCATGAGCGCATGCCCGTGATCCTGCGTGAGGATGATTGGGAAGCCTGGCTTTCTCCCGATTTCGCGATTTCAACTTCCTCTCGCTTCAAGGAGTGGTTTCGTCCCTGGCCCGGTCCCATGCAGGCGCGAGCGGTGACGACTGCCATCAATAAGGCCGCCTACGACGGGCCTATTGATGAGCTCAGCCTGAATGCAACTGCGGATGTGCATGAGAATGAACTACGCCTGTATTGAATTGTTTGTGCTTTGCTGCCTGAAGGTGGGTGATTTTTCATGACCCCGCTTCAATTAACTTTGGCATCATTCGATGACCACGGCCTGACCCACGGCGGCCTCATAAATCTGGTGCAAAGTGAAGGTCTGCTGTGCTCCGATTTTCTGACCGAACTGGGCTGAAAGGTACATGCCTGCGGCAATGAGCAGCATGAGGGTGGCAATCCATAATCCCCAAGCCTGCATGCCTAGCCAAAACTGGCAAGCACCCAAGAGGCCTGAAAACAACCCGATCGAACCCACCAATAGGTATCCATAGAGAAAGGCTGCCCACACATTCGTGCTAGGGCCGTAGGTGCCATCTACTCGAGTTTTTCCTGTGCCTTCGGGTTCTAGGCTCAAGCTGAGACGTGGAGACCAGTATTGACTGTCCTGCTCCACTACATGCAGGCTCACATAACCTGGAAAACTCTTCACTTCACAGCGGTCAGCTTGCTCACGGGCATGGTTCACGATCAAAGCACAGGCAGCTTCCACATCCATGTCGAGCGTATGCGAGAAGCGGGGCCGGAGTCGAAAGCTACTCATGCGGCAGATGCTAATCGGTCGCCGCTGTCCGCGTCTAGCGCCTCTATTGTTCAATACCGGGTATTCTTTGTGCGAAGAATGGCTGGTAATCTCTTCGCTTACCTCCTGTTAACCTTCTGCTCAGGCGGTGCGGAGGTTGCTGGCCTGTTTTGGAAATTACTTTACTAGTTTCGGCTTGAACACGCCATCGCCGACGATTTGAAGCAGGGCGCTGCGGGTCATGTAGAAGATATCGGGGTCACCTTTGATCTGGCCGAAGTAGAAAGCGGTTTCGGCGTTGGGCTGGGTCGGAGAGAAGATGATCTCCACCTCGCGCACGGGGCCGTCGGTGCGGCCGGGTTCACCAAGCACGACTTGAATGGTGAGAAAGGGGGTCTTTAAGGCTTCGAGGGCGTCGCTGCGGTCGGCGGCCCAGTCCTGCACGGTGAAGCGAGCGAGATTGCCAGCGAGTTGGTCGGCTTTCACACGGTCGATCTCTTCGGTAACGTCACGACCGCCGCGCGAGGCTTTCCATTGGGCGGTAACCGGATTGTAGTCGAGGATCACCGGCGCATTGGAGCCGAGCGACATGGTGATGCGGCGGAGAGCGAAGGTGGTGAAGCGCATAGCACCTAGGCCTTTCCATTTAATGCCGTCGGTGGGCAGGGAAGGGAGCAACGAGGCGTCGATACGGTAGATGAAGGGCTCGCTGTCGTATTTGGCAAAGAACTGGGTGTTATCAGCATTGTGGCCGAACATGAGTTTCACAGGCTTTTCACGTGATGGAGTCCAGGTAATGGTCTGGAAAGGATCGTCGAGGCCGTAGGGCATGAGATCGGCGGCAGTGTCGGCGGTGAACTGCATGATCTCGTGGGTGTTGAGAGCGTTGAGGCAACGCGAGACGCGTTCGCCATTGGCCGCATCCCATTTGCCATGACGCAGGAGATACCAAGAGCCACCTTCATTACGCAGGCTGATCTCAGGGTGGGTTTTGCTGTTGATGGTGATGAAATCGAGTCTCTCGCCGTCGATTTGCGCGAGCAGATGATCACGTAGGGCATTGGGGCTGACCCAAAGGCTGAGGAGATTCTTGGCGGCGACGGTGAAGGCTGATTTGCGATAGGCCGTGGTAGCGGTGGTGATGGCCTGTTTGGCGTCAGCAGGTTTCTTCAAGGTGAGTTCGTAGGACTTGCTGCGTGTCTTGGATTCGATGGTGACCTTGATTTCATCCGCGGGGGTAGTTTGAGCCGCCTCCTTGGGAGTGATGCCACTGACGGACGAAGTGACATCTTTAGCCTCGGTGATTTCAATATTGAGGATCGTGGAAAGCAGTTCGGTGATGCGCTCTTTACTACCGCGTGTTTTGAGCGGCTTTTCAAGTAACCATGGCGCATGCTCGTTCTCGCGGGAGAGGACGATCTGGCCTGAAGGCTGGGCTAAGGTGATGCGGGTGATGACTTCGGCGGGTAAGCGCAGCAGTTTAGGATCACGCCAAGAAGCGGCGGGAATCTGTAGCACGGCGGGCGCTTCGCTTTTGGCCAGATACCAAGCGATGCCCGGCGCGTTCGCTTCGGGAATACCGATATACACACTGTTCTCTATAACAGCAGGTGCACCGAACCAGCATTCATGCACCACGGTTGTGCCAGCAAGGAGGCGAACTTTGTAGCGTGGCTTGTCGAGTCCGGTTTTCTGCCATTCCGCTTCATCGAATTCTTCGCGATGGATGCGTTCGATCCACTCAACGCCATCGAGGGTGAGGATGAGCGCAGCTACTTTCTGTGGATCGGCAAGATCGTTAAAGGGAGCCTCAATGCTCCATGCGTTTCCTTCACGCACAAGTGTAAGCGGAGTGTTTTCGGCTGTGAGCACTTCAACGCGAGTGACCTTGTCCTTTTCAAAGCGTGAGGGGCCGCGTTTGATTTCACGCAACTCTTGAGCGGAGGGAAAATAGCGCTCGATGCCCAAGATGAGCGCGCCCAAGGTGGCGACGATCAGGAACAGGATAAGAGTGGTGCGTGCGCTCATGCGTTAAAGAAAATTCATCCGGCCCGCCGACTGGCCCAGACCATGAAGCCAAACCCCAGCACGATGCCAGGGAGAGTAATGGAAGTGACCCAGAAGATCAGCTCATGCTGTCTTCTTGAGAGTTGGATGCGGTAGGAGCGTTTGGGCTTGGAAGTGATGCCAATGTTGCTTTCGCGGTTCATCAGCCAGTTCAAACCGGCTGCCACGAAGTCACGGTTCACAGCTAGCATGGTCTGCTTATCGAGCAGGGTGGAGTTAGAGACCACTACCATGCGGGAACTGTCAGCGCGCTGGCTTTCATCGTTCACAGCACCACGCTCGACGCTAGCGGCGAGATAGATTGGCGGAAGTGTATCCTCTTCATCGACGACAGGAAGTTCCTCTAAGAACTGCCGCTCTCCCCAAAAACGCGGTGAAGCGCGAATGAGCGGTTCGACAATGATGGACTGCTCCTTGAGTGCGTTGTCCTGTTCACGCAGTTCGAGGGATTCTGACTGGCCTGAAAGCGTCATGGCTGAAGATGCCAGATGGCGGATAAAGGGCACGTCCTTCATGAACTCGGCAAGCACTGTGAATTCCTTGCGTGCACCAGTGCTGGTGCTTTCGGCGGTGAGCACGCGGTCGCCGCGCGGACGCACGCCGTTGGCGTTGAGGAATGAGTTGAGCCGATTCGTTTCACCGCCGGGGTCGAGCATGATGAACACGCCTGCCCGTTTCGTGCGCCAGTAATCGTCGAGCATCTTGATCTCACGTTCGGATAGATCGTAGCGTGCGCCGAGGATCAACAGGCCATCGGCATCTGTGGGGATGTTGCTGATTTCGGAAAGGTTAGCCTGGATGACATCAAAGTTTTGCTGCTTACCAAGATCGAGGGCAGCATTGTAAGCATCGCTCAGCGCGGCATCGGAGCGACTACCCTTACCGACGATGTAATAGAAACGCTTCACGCGGCCCTCCACAACGGAGATGATGGCGGAACTGATGGCGTCTTCACCGCGGAATTCGATGATTTGCTTGTTTGTGCTGGTTCCAGCTTCGCGAATGACCAGTTCTTCCTCGGTGATGAAGCGCTTGTTCACGCCGCAGCGGATGAGGACACCGCTTTGCGCGAGAGAGAGGCCGGTGTCGGCTTTGAGCTGTTCGGCACGCTCAATATCACGCACAGGATCAATGGAGCGCACTTTGATGCGCTGTCTGCCGTGCATGCGGTACTCTTCTAGCAGGGACTGCACCTCACCGTAAACCTTGGAGTCACGGCCAAAGACAATGTTGATTTGCACATCGCGTGAGAGGCTGTTGAGAGTGTTGAGCGTAGCCGGACTGAGGGTGTAATCCTGGCTCGGGCTGAGATCCCAGCGCCAGTAATGGCGCCAGTTCAGTCGGTTGATGCCGGCGAAGAGCGCTAATGCCAAGAAAATTTGCAAGGCAACGTTCAGGCCGATGCCATAGCGCTTTGGCATGGCTAGCGGCGGCGTGTGATCGGCAGTAGTCGATGGCTTCTGGGCGGAATCCGGCATGGTAGTGGATTATTCAGCTGTCACGGGCGCCAGCGGCGGAACTCGACGACGTGATGCGTGAAGGTGAGGAATAATAGAGACATGCTGAGGTAGTAAATCAGCGGACGGCTATCGATGAGTCCAGCGGTGAAGATGCGGATGTGCTCCGTCGCAGCGAAGTAGTTCACGATATCCACGAGGGTGTCGGAAATCTTGCGGCCCACGACCATGATAAAGATGCCGAGCAAGAAATGCATCAAACTCAAGGTGAAGGAAATGATCGCAGCCACGATTTGGTTTGCCGTCAGCGCCGAAGCGAAGCAGCCAACGGCAAGATTGAACATGCCCATCACGACAAGGATGAGATAGGCTCCCTGCATCGCGCCGCCAGGCAATTCCACCTGTCCGCCACTGATCCAGTGAGCAAATTTGAAATTAAACAAGCTGGGGAGCCACAGTACACAGTACACGATTACGGAAGCAAGGTACTTCGAGCCGACTACCTGCCAGGCGCGGACCGGTGCGGTAAACAGTGTCTCCAGAGTTCCTAGCTTCTTTTCTTCTGCAAATAAGCGCATGGTCAGGAGCGGGAAAATGAAGAAATAGGACAGCCAGAACCACATGGCGTGGAAGCTCCAGCTCACGATGGAGCCTTCACTTGGTGCGCTTTCCAGCACGGAGAGAGCGGCACGGAAGGCGAAGCCGTTCAGCACCATCACCAGTGCCAGCACAACGTAGGCGACAGGAGAGACAAAGAATGAGTGCAGCTCTTTTTTGAGCAAAATCCAGAAGATCCTCATAGGACGTGAGTGGGGATATCGGAAGGAATTCCGGCGTTCATGGAGAGTTCGACGAAGACATCCTCCAAGGTAGGGAGTTGGCGGTGCATTTCACGGATGCGCCATTTTAGCTGCATGGCGAGTTCCATCACTGCGTCGCGAACGTCATGCTCCGGTTCCACGCGCAGCGTGAACTTGCGCCACGGATGCACCAGGATTTTTTCCTCCGTGGTTTTGCGCACTCCGGTGATGGCGGTGAGTTTTTCCGCCAATTCGCCCGTTCCGTCGATTTCCAAATGCAGCAGGGTGGTGGAGCGAAGTTGTCGCGTCAGGTTCTGGGGCGTGTCATTCGCGCGGAGACGGCCCTGATGGATCATGATTACACGATCGCAAGTCTGCTCGACCTCATGCAGGATGTGCGTGGATAGCAGGACCGTGTGTTTCGACTTTAAATTTCGCAGCAGATCGCGCACATGGCGGATCTGCACCGGATCGAGGCCATTGGTCGGCTCGTCGAGAATGAGCAACTTCGGTTTGTGTACCAATGCATCGGCAAGCGCCACGCGTTGACGGTAACCCTTGGAAAGATTGCCAATCAGACGCTTCCGCATGTCGGTCACGCCGGTTAGTTCCATCACCTCGCCCACACGGCGGCGCATGGCATGACCAGAAAGCCCTTTCAACTCCGCCCGAAAACGCAGGTACTCGTTCACTTTCATGTCGGTGTAGAGTGGGGCCATCTCAGGCATGTAACCCACGGACTGCCGCACTTGGATGGACTGCTGAAATACATCGAATCCCGCCACCTGCACCCGGCCGGAGGTGGCCGGCATATAGCCGCTGAGAATCCGCATCGTTGTCGATTTTCCTGCACCGTTAGGCCCGAGAAACCCGACAATCTCCCCTGGCTCCACTTGGAAGGAGATGTTGTTCACCGCAGTGCGTCCGGCATACTGCTTGGTGAGTTCCTGAACATCAATCATAACTGGGAAGAGGGAGTGACGGGGGTGAGAAGAGGGTAAATTTAAGCCTATGCCCGCCGGAAAGACAATTCGCAATCAGGCATTCGTAAAATTGATGACAGCGCCCCTTGGCCGTCTTCGCCTCGCATGGCAATAAGTTCAGTTATTGTAAGCCACTTCACCGTGCTCCGCGAGGTCGAGACCTTGGTTTTCTTCCTCCGGGCTGACGCGCAAGCCAATCGTGAGATCGATCACTTTCAAGATCACAAAGCTAGCAATGCCGGAGAGCAGGATGGTGTAAACCGAGGCAAGGCTCTGCGTCACCAACTGACTTCCTATGCTAAAGTCTCCCAGACCGCCGGCGAAGCCCGTAGAGCCAAATACGGCAACGAGGATGGTGCCAACGAATCCTCCCACGCCATGCACACCGAAAACGTCGAGCGAATCGTCATAGCGGAACTGTTTTTTCAGCTTGGAGCAGGCCAGCCAGCAGAGTATCGCCGAAAGGCTGCCAATGCATATCGCTCCGACAGGGCCTACTTTGCCTGAGGCGGGTGTAATGGCTGCCAATCCAGCGATTGATCCGGTGGCGATGCCAAGTGCGCTGGGCTTGCCGTTGCGCATCCACTCGATGAGCATCCACACCACCGAGGCGGCGCAGGCGGAAAGATGGGTGACGACGAGCGTCATGGCCGCTGCTCCGTTCGCCGCGAGTTGGCTGCCCGCATTAAAACCGAACCAACCAACCCAGAGCATGCCAGCACCAGTAATGGTTAAAACTAGGTTGTGCGGCATTAATTGCGCGCTGGGGAACTCTTTGCGCGGTCCTACCATCACGCAGGCCACCAACGCGGCGACTCCGGCGGTGATATGCACGACAATACCACCAGCGAGGTCAATGACACCGGTTAGGCCAAGGAACGCGCCAGCTTTGTGCCACACGCCGTAGCAGCAGGGGACATAGACGATTAGGCTCCAAGCGATGCTGAAAACGAGAATGGCCTTAAACTTCATGCGCTCGGCAAAAGCGCCTATGAATAGGCCCGGCGTAATCAGGAAGAACATCATCTGGTAGGCGAAGTGCAACATCTCTGGGATTGTCGGGCAGTCAGCACGGACGGAGGTTGGCTTGATGCCATTAAGAAACATTTTACCGAAGCCACCGATGAAAGAGCCGCCGTCCGAAAAGGCCAACGAGTAGCCGCATACGAACCAGACCAAACTCAGTACCGCAGTCAATGCGAAGCATTGCATCAGGATGGAGAGGATGTTCTTGGCCCGCACCAGTCCAGCGTAAAACAGTGCAAGACCCGGAATCATCATGAAGAGCACCAAGGCAGTCGAGACCAGCAGCCAAGCGGTGTCCCCGCTGTTGATGGTGGTGGTGTCGGCGGCATGGGACGTGGTTGTGAAGAGAACGAGCGCAGCCGTCACAGAAAATCTCCGCGAGGCGAGGCTCCCGATGCGTTTGAGCAGGGGAAGGGACATGGTTGGTTGGGGACTGGGTTGGGGACTGGGTTGGGAACCGTCGAGGCTAAACTGTCGCGTGCATCCGACAAGCGGCAACTTCAGCCCTTGGTCTTGCGCATTAGTTTAATGCCTTCAATCCGCATCTTTTTGTCGGCGGCCTTGCACATGTCGTAAATGGTAAGCGCGGCAATGCTGACGGCGGTGAGAGCTTCCATTTCCACACCGGTCGGAGCGACGGTGATGGCGGTCGCAGTGATGTGGATGGCCTTGGGACGGAGTTCGAAGTCGATCTGCACTTTGCTCAGCGGAATTTGATGGCAGAGCGGGATGATGTGCTGCGTTTGCTTGGCGGCCTGAATGCCGGCGATGCGGGCAATGCTGAGGACATCGCCTTTTTTCACTTGGTTATTCTGAATGAGGGCGAGTGTGGCCGGTGCGAGCAAAATCCGGCCTTCAGCGACGGCTTCACGCCGCACGGGCGGTTTGGCGGAAACATCGACCATGGCGGCTTCGCCTTTACGATTGATATGAGTGAGCTTGCTCATTGCTTTTAGCCGCCGATGGCAATCATCTTGCGGTTGGGTTGGTAGTTATCACGAAAATCGTGTTCCTTCGGTTTACGGGCGACGACGTTCTCGAAAAAAGCGGCGAGTTCGGCATCGCTGCAACCCCCACGCAGAACGCTGCGCAGATCGAACTCAAGGAAACTGCCGAGGCAGGGGCGCAGTTTGCCATCATAGGTAAGGCGGAGCTTGTCGCAGTTCTCGCAGAAATGCAGGTTCGTCATCGCGCCGATGAAGCCGATCTTTTGGCCGGTGGCCGGGATGAGATGATACGCGGCCGGACCATTAGTGCGGAAGTCAGGCAGTGGAGTGAGTGCGCCGGAGGTTTGTTCGACGAGTGCCTTCGCGGTGGCGATGGGCAAGAAGTTGTCCTCGCTGAGCATGTCTTGGGTGCTCACGGGCATGAGCTCGATAAAGCGCAGCAAGGCGTTCTTTTGGTGAGCAAAGTCGATCAGAGCGGGCAATTCACGCTCGGTCTGGCCTTTCATGAGGACGCAGTTGAGCTTGATTGACTGAAACCCGGCTGCAATGGCGGCATCAATGCCTTCGAGCACGCGTGGCAGCAGATCGCGGCTGGTGGTGCGTTGGTAGGTTTCGCGATCAAGCGAATCGAGCGAGATGTTG
>Ga0114966_10001739_pt1 | contig 19864 bp, 22 predicted proteins | sample M_130207_XF_Meta_FD_87029 | JGI IMG/M metagenome (GOLD analysis project Ga0114966, IMG submission 87029) | Freshwater microbial communities from Lake Montjoie, Canada to study carbon cycling - M_130207_XF_MetaG | ecosystem: Environmental > Aquatic > Freshwater > Lake | place: Lake Montjoie...
AAAATAAAATTGAAATGCTTTTTATTTTTATTTGTATTTGTATTTTGCATTAATATTATTCTTTAAAGAAAACCCGATTATTATTTAAATTAAAAACTGAAAATGTCAATCATTAATATTCCTAATGAGTTAGAGCATCGTATGGCTCTTTTTGATAAATATTTGGAATATTCTAATATGGACAAAAAACAATATCAATATGATGGAGTTAAATGGTGTTTGAAAAATGAGTTATTTGGTAATACTCATTGTGGTGTTCGCGGTGGGTTTATTGCAGATGAGATGGGACTAGGTAAGACTATTATGATGATTGGAACTTTTGTAGGAAATTATGTGAAAAGAACGTTAATCGTGTTGCCCCCCATTCTTATCGATCAATGGGTTCTTCAAATATATCGCACTACTGGACATAAAGCACTTGTATATCATGGTCAAAATAAAAAGAAAGTATGTGAAGATGAACTTAAAAAGGCAACGATTGTTATCACCAGCTATGGAGCCGTTACCATGACGAAAAAACAATTGAAAGCTGGAGAAAGTAGTGTTTTACACAAAATTCATTGGTCACGTATTGTATTTGATGAGGCGCATCATTTGAGAAATAAAAATACGTGCTATTTTAGTGTTAAGCTACTTCGAGCTGATATTCGGTGGCTTGTTTCCGGAACCCCAATTCAAAACAGAAAGAGTGATTTCTATAACTTGTGTTCCATACTTGGTTTGCCCGCTAGTTTTTATACTGATTCAGAAAACTTGATTCCATTGGCTCGTTCATTTATTTTAAAGCGAACTAAAAAACAGGTTGGTATTCAAATTCCGGATGTTGTTTTTGATAAAAATATTGTTGATTGGAACAATAAGAAAGAAATGGAATTATCCGAAGAAATTCATTCTGCATTGAGTTTTAGTAATGTTTCTAGTCATAAAGGACAAGCTATGGTTAGGATGCTTGGTGAAAAAGGGATGTTGTCTTTATTATTGAGAGCACGTCAGTCTTGTATTTTACCCAAATTATTGATACCAGCAATAAAAGAATTAATTCAGATAGGTGTTCAGTTTGATTTCAAAAAATATGGAGAAGCATTAAAATACAGCAGCAAAATGGATTCGGTTATTAATAAAATTTTGGAAAATAAAGACAATGGAAATGGAAAAATTGTATTCTGTCATTTTAGAGAAGAAATCGACGAAATTGCATCAAGATTACGTGCAAACAAAATTAAAAAAATTGCGACATTTGATGGCAGGATTAGTAACGAAAAACGCGCGGATATTTTAAATGACAAAAATGATGTGCTTATTTTGCAGATTCAAACAGGATGCGAGGGATTAAATTTACAAGAAAATTACAGTGAGATTTATTTTGTTAGTCCGCATTGGAATCCGGCTATTGAAGAACAAGCTATCGCTAGATGTCATCGGATTGGGCAGACGAAAGAAGTAACCGTTACTAGATTTGAAATGAACAATTTTGTTAAAGACGAAGGACAAGAGGTAGAGACAAGGACAGTGGACAATTACGTTAATTCCGTGCAAGATAATAAAAGAAAAATTATTAATGATATTATTAGTGTATAGATATTATTAGTGTATAGATTTACTAAGTTAGAATAACTTTTAATTAATTATAATCCTAAGGTTGTAGCCGAAGAGGCACATAAAACCTCAAAGAGGTTAACCTTTTTTAAATGTGTATTTATAAAATTTAAGTATTTAATTCATAATGTGTATTTATAAAAAAAATTGAAATGCTTTTTATAAATAAATAAATAATATATTAAATAAATAAACTGATTAATCAAATTTTCGAAATTTTAAAAATGAATACTAATACCGAGACTATTAATGCAAATGCGATTGATTTCAGAATTTTACCAGCCAATGTTCCCAGCTTATGCATTCCAAGAGTGTATCCAAATATTAATGAAATACGTATCCGAAAGATATTTGACGAGTTGACCTTGGGCGAAATTGAGCGCGTTGATATTGTCAGCAAAACTACAGAAAAAGGCGACAAATTTAATCGTGTGTTCATTCACTTCAAAAGGTGGTTTTCAGAAGGAAATGCAGTAGTTGCGCGTGAAAGGCTGATAAATGGCAAAGATATAAAAATAATTTATGACGACCCTTGGTTTTGGAAGGTTTCTGCTTACAGAGAGCCTAATCAAAAACCCAAACAACAGCAGCAGACTCAGACTCATATTAAAAAGAAGGTTATGCTTATTATTGAGTCTGATGATGAAGAGAAAGAGTCAGTAGTACCAAATAAAAAAGCTGATACAAAGCCACATCAGTATGACCGTTATTCTAGACCTAGAGACCAAGATCAGGGCTATTATGATGATCGAAGACCTAGAGACCAACAAGATCGAAGACCTAGAGACCAACAAGATCGAGGTTATTATGATGATCGAAGACCTAGAGACCAACAAGATCGAGGCTATTATGATGATCGAAGACCTAGAGATTACAATCAAAAACCTAGAGAATACAACCGAGATATAGGACAAGACAAGTATAAACCTAAAGGGCAAGAAAATTTCAAGAAAACAAAAAAAGAAGATGCAGAAAATAAGAATAATGAGAAAAGAGAAAAAGAATTAACATCATATCCAATTGAAAGAATAGTTAATACTCAAATGGATGGAGGTGTTTGTTTACAAATTACAAAAAAGAAACGGCAAACTAAATCAAAGGAAAAAGAATCAAAGGAAAAAGAACCAAAGGAAAAAGAATCAAATGAAAAAGAACCAAAGGAAAAAGAACCAACCGTAGACGTGAAAACAGAAGATGCTAATGCTAATTAAAAAAAATAGATTTTAAAATAATAAATAGATAAAATAATAAATTAGAATAATTAGGATAATTATATTTAAGTTAACAAATGTTTACTATTTGTAGGTTTTTAAATACAAAGAGCATGTTCCAGTTATAAAAGGTAATATTATTTATATATTTGTTTAATTATTCACTAACATCTTTTATAAAAAGAGGGGAAACCCTCTTTTTTTACATTCACAAATTTTAAAGTTGAGATTTAATTGTTTGCATGTTCGCGAATAATTTCTTCACCATCTGTAGCACAACGTAAACAACAGAACGAATATCTCTGAAACATTATGTATTGAATTAATCTATTATTTTCAATAATTGTATCACAATACCAGCATACATTTTCAGCTAATAACTCTTGAAAAACAATATTCATTTTCACTCTATGTTCTGCATTAAACTCACTAATTAAATTTTTAACTGCTTGCGGTAATTTATTCATTTTAATAATTGATTTTTAAATATTAATATTATTATTATAATTTTATAAAAGTATTTCAATTTTATTTTATAAACTATTTTTATTTAAAGTAGATTTATAAAATTTAAGTGTTTGATTCTATTTTTAAAAAATGTGGATAGTAAAATAAAATTGAAATACTTTTATAAAATTATATGAAAGATATAAATTATACAAAACAATATCAAATATTTACAAAGCGATCAACCAATCAACCAAATCAATATTTTAAAAATGAATACTATTATGAATGATAACCTTGTTGTTTGTAGGGGAAACCAAAAATTTATCAGAGATCCAAAAACGCATAAGAAACAACTGAAAATGACCAAAGACAAGAAATCCCACAAGAAGCTCTTAAAAGAGAAAGTTGCAAAGCGCGTAAAAGAGACTACTGAAAAGAACACCAAATTAGAAGAACAAAACAAACCAAAGTTTAGAGTTCCTGAGTCAAAGCCAAACAAAATTCCATTAACCCAAACCAAAAAATTGCGCAAAATAAATTCAAACGAAAATCTGCTAGCCTGCTTGGAAGACATGGAGTATGCAGAGGAAGACGCATATTTGGATATGCACGATATAGAGTGGCACAATGAAGTTTCAAACGAAGCGTATCTCAAGGAAGTGGAAGAAGAAGAATACCAAGAATATCTTCGCGAAAAAGAAGAGTTAGAATGTAATGACAACTTGTCTCGAATGGAAAGAATCCAAAAAAAGAATTGGTGCGAAAAATACGAAAATAGAATGGCATCAAAAAAAGAGACATGTAGAATGGCATCAAAAAAAGAGACATGTAGAACACTTGAGGAATATGAAATTGAACGTAAACAAGAGCAACTACATTGGACTTACTATAAGAGATATGGACTCAGCAGAAAAATGTTCAACGAAACTCTTGAATATGAAAGAAATATAAAAGCACTTGAAAATGAAGACCTTGACGCCGACGATATAGAAGAACTCATAATAAAAATCTGGACATATGAGGAAAACTTGAATAAATGGGAAATGAATGAAAGGATTAAAATGGAAAACTGGTTCTGTAATTTCGCAGAAAACAATTCAAAATTTGTGCAGAAAATCCAAGAAAGAAACTATTGCCTTGCTAAGACTGTCGTTCAAGCTATGGGTTAAATATTCGCATCACCAATATTCATAACCCTTCCAATTGACAATAATTAAATAGATTAGAATAGATTAGGATAGATTAGAATAGATTAAGATAGATTATAATAAATTAGAATAGATTAGGATAGATTATAATAAATAAAATATATTACTAATTATTTATTTGTAGGTTCCAAAGCACAACATGCAGAAAAAAGGTATTATTTATTATTATATTATTATTTAAATGAAAACTAACCAATTTGTTTTAGGTGCTGAAGGGGAAAAGTCTCACTATACTTCGGTATGGTGGGACTTTTTTCCCATAGTCTTTAAAGATGGAATTATAAGTATTTGACTCCATCTTTTTTAAAGATGGAAAAAGATGGAAAAAGATGAAAAAAGATAAATTATAAAATTTAAGTGTTTATCATAATTATTATAAAAATATGGATAGTTAAAAAAAATTGAAATACTTTTTAAAAATAATATGAAAGATATAAATTATACAAAGACGATATTAAATATTATTAAAACAAAAGCGAACAAAATGAATTCAAATATTGAGAACAACAAAAATGATTATATTACTGAAAACGTTACAAATAATTTGTCTAATGTGTTTAATTTAGGTCCTCCACCACTTTTCCAACGAAGTGACATTTCATGCTTTGAAGAAGAAGAAGAAGAAATAATAACAGATGATACATTTCAAAATTTCCAATGGTATGAAGCTCCTCATGACTATGTGATGCCAATGCCTTGTTCGAAATGCTATTGGGTTTGTTGCAATGGAGACTGCTATGAAGAAACAAATAAAATGACTCTAATTCCTAGAAAGCTATTCTTAGAAGAAGAAGAAGAAGAAATGGAACTACCACCTCCACCTCGACTAACAAGAATATTAACAAATTCTCATTTACCTGATGACGAGCCTGAAGAGTTCTATATGCCCGAGGATTTACAATACGTCAGCCTAAAAGTAATAATAGAAGAAAAAGAACAAGACAAAGAACAAGACAAAGAACAAGACAAAGAACAAGACAAAGAACAAGACAAAGAACAAGACAAAGAGTAAGACAAAGAATAAGTAGATATAGTTAGGAGCTAGATAGATATAGTTAGGAGCTAGATAGATATAGTTAGGAGCTAGATAGATATAGTTAGGAGCTAGATAGATATAGTTAGGAGCTAGATAGATATACAAAAAAATAAAAAATAATTAATTACGTCACAAAGGTTGTAGCCATAGGCACATAAAATCTCAAAGAGATAAACCTAATATTTTTTTATTTTTTTTGTTCTACCGCATGTCCAATTCGATTTACAAAATATTTTAAGTCTATATGTTGTCCATATCTATTATCTTCATAGGTATCTTGACCAAAAGTATTATTATAATTACGCTTACCTAAAACAGATGATAAATCCGCATCTAGTGGAATTACACGTCTAATAATTTTGGGCTTATATTTATTAGGATGTTTATTTGAATATTTATTTTTATATTTTAAATACATATTAGAATACAAATTAGAGTGCATTTTTGAATATATTAATTAAGCATAAATTACAAAAGCATTTCAATTTTTAAATAAAAAAAATTATAAAATTTAAGTGTTTAAATAAACCTTTTGAAAATGCGAATAGTTAAAAAAAAATGAAATGCTTTTAAATAATTAAGTGAAAGATATTATTATTAAAACCAACGCTTAAAAGTTATTAAATCGAATCGAAACAAGTAAACCAAACGAATTAATTAAAATGTCCTCAAATACTCGCACCAACAACAACCGCGTCAATAAGCCTTTTTGCAAAGTTTGTCACGACGCAGGAAAGCCTGAAAGTGTGTATAATAATCACTTTGTTCGCTCTGCACCTGGTCCTAATGGAAAAGTAGTTTGTCCAACGCTGTTGAGCTTGGAATGTCGATACTGCTACAAATCAGGTCACACCGTGAAATTTTGTCCTGTCTTGATGGAAAAAAATAAGAACCAAGATAGAGCAGAAGAAAGAGAAAGAAGTGCTATTCGACATTCTCAAAAAAAAGAACAAAAATCAACAGCGGTTAAACCAAAAAATGCGTATGCTGTATTAGATATGTCTGATGAGGAATCAGATGAAGAGACAAAGGTAATCACTATTATGAATGAACAATTTCCTGTATTAGGTGGAGCCAAATCAAGTGTTCAAGAAGCAGTAGTAAAGCCAGTGTTTTCGTATGCAAACGCATTAACAACGGAAAAGCCAAAGCCAAAGCCTGTGGAAAAATCAGTTCCAGTAATTGTAGCTGCTGCTGAGAAACCACAAAATACAATTCCTCAAAAAATAGTAAAAACTTGGAATGGATGGGTTGATTGTCCTGAATCAGATGACGAAGAATACGATTACGAAGAAGATCAAGCTACTACTACTGTTAAAAAAGAAGAATATGTAGACAACTCGGCTTGGTAAACCGATGTAGTTAGAAAAATAGATAGACAATAAAATAAAATAAAAATAGATAGATAGGATAATAGCTTTATATTTAAAATTGTCTAATTTGTAGGTTTTCAAAATTAGTTTCGCTTAAAAGGTAAGAATATTTATTATATTTGTTTAATTATTTGCAACTAACATCTTTTATAAAAAAGAGGGGAAACCCTCTTTTTTATTTTATTTTTTTTAATCTTTTAACATTTGAAATATAGATTTTTAAAAGTTATAATAAGTAAAAAGAATAATATGAAAATATATTTAAGGGTGCTTATGAAAGAGCAGAAAAATATGTTCCAAAGAATAAAACGAGAAAGGTAAAGAAAATATATAAATAATTATTTATAAAATTGTTTATAAATAATCGGCGTTTGAAATGTTAAAAGGTGTAAAACTTGTGATTTAATGACACTTGTGTTTAATAATAAAATTACAAATAAATCTGTAATTAAAACCGCATTAAATAATGATAAATAATCATTTATATTATTAAAATCTCCTATATTTTTAAACATATAATATATTTAATGTATTATTATATTTTTTATAATAGAAAACAAATAAAAACATTTTTATTATTAATAGAATGAAACTAATAATAAATAATGATAATTTTAAAATAGGACAAGATGAAAATGATAAAAAATTATTCAAGATTTTTTTTAATTCATACAATGAAGCAATAATTAAATCAATAACAAAAACAAAAATAATATTAGGAGCAACAACAACAGAAAAATATAACACTCTAACCTTTAAATCGACAAGTGTGCAAATATTTGAAGATTATCAAAAAGAGTTAGAGAGTGAATCAGGAGAGAAAAAAATGCATTATAGTTCGCTTCTAAAAATGACACATAATTTAGCAACACAATTAAATTATTTAATTCGTAATTATTCAAAGACGTTTTTAGGTTACAATCCAAAAAATATAATTATAGTCGATAAAAACAAATACATTTATTTATCAAATGAATATTTACTAGATATAGATGATGAACAAGTAATAATAACTTTCCCCTTCTCTCAAAATGATTTTTTAATGTCGCCTGAATTATTAAAAATAACAGAAATACCATCATTTATAAATTATAAAGTAGCATATTTTAGCTTTGGTTATTTATTATTATATGGATTATTAGGAAACGATAATTTAATAAATGATGATTTTCAAGAAAAAATAAATTTGCAAATGGAAACAATAAGCATAAAAAATACAAAATTATATTGGTTATTAAAGAGATGTTTAGTTGAAGAGCCCAAAAACCGAAGTATTTTATTTATTTAAAAGATTAAAGGTAAAAAAGATTTAATTATCTCATAATATGTTATATGTCATTAACTGCTTTTAAAAAGAAATCGGTGATTCAATATGGTTCAAAACGCTCAGGAAAACCTCCAGGAGGTGTTTGGTTACCACAAGGACCTTTTGGACATGCAACCAAGGCTTTAAAACAAGCAATAGATAATTATGGTCCTGTTGGGTTTTCTATTAATGGCGGTCATAGAAATAGTAGTTACATTGGTAAAACATATGGTATGTCAAAATCAGGAACTCCTTATAGAGGAACACAACCAATCGGTTTTGGTGGAACTTATGGTAGGTATCCATCCGCTACATTAGTTGGTCAATACTCCGGAGCAGTTCCAAATGCAGGAAGTAAACAAGCCGCGGTTCAACCTGTTCTCAATTCGAGAGAAGTAGATACCATGGGAACACAATATATTTATGTTAAGCCATCTGTTTTGTCAACCAAAGGTATGTTGGAGAAAAGATTTAAATGGATACATAATGGTCAATACCCAAACTATTGGGTTCAGCCTTTATATACAGGAAATCAAGTAGCTACAAACAGTCAAGGATTATATGTGCAAAATTTGGCTGCTGCAAATACATGTAGTCTAAAAGTAAACAATGTGGGAACATATGAAGATTACATCAAAAAATCAGGACCGACCTTATGCACTCCAGGAAGATCAACTGCTATGTTTAAATATAATGATATGGCAAGCAACGCCCCTTATACAAAAACATTATATCAACCCGTTTCATATGGTCAATATAATTTATATTTAACAAGAGGATGTAATAATCCAATTGGAGCTCAAAAGCCGTTTCCATTTGCGGTTCAAACAGGCACAGGTCTTCAATCAGGTGGCACAAGTGTAACTAGCGTCGCAAATGCATGTAATACATCCAATATTTATTTAACGCCGCCTGAATGGTATACAACAGTTTTGCCATCTCAAATACCAAACACATCATCGCCACCGCAAACAACTCCACTAATATGCTAAACATTATTTAATTCATTTTATTTTTTATTAATAATTTTTATTAAAAAATAAAATATAAAAGTATAAAATATAATTAAATAAGAATATGGTAACTAAAGGAGCATTTGGATATATAATTGGTAAAAAAAAGCGATTAATGTTAGTAAATGATGACGCGGATTTACTTTGGCAAATCTTAGTTAGAGAAATATATGTATTAATAAATCATTATAAAACAAAAGAGGAACTGCAAAAGGCGTTTGAAAAAATAGAAGTAGCAAAAAATAAACCAAAGCCAACACAAATAGAAAAATGTAAATGTTTTGCCGATTTTGAGAGAAATGAGATGGAAGAATGGGATTGTTTACTACGGCATTGTCAATGCAGTTTTATAAACATATTAGAAGCGGGATATATTTTAAATGAAAAAAATGATGCAAATGGTCACATATTTATATTAGATTTTAACAAAGGAGAAGTAATATATCATTACAAAGATTGGGAAGGTAAAATAAAAGAAATAGACAACGTAAAAATAGAAGAAATCCTATTGTTTGATGATATGCCGAAAAAGAGCTATACAGAAATAGTAAATGAAATGAAAGATAGATTTATTCTTTATTTTGATAGTATCACAAAGGTGTATAATGAAATAGAAAAATTAAATAAATTATTAGCAGAGTCAAAGCGTCAAGGTGCTGCAAACATAGAAGATAAAGTAGACAAATTATTATATGATATGAAGATGGAAGAGAGAAAATTAAATATAAATAGAAGAGTATTTTATAATAGATTAAAATCATTAGACTTAATTGAAGAAGAAACAAATATAATAAATAATAAATAATAAATAATGAATAATAATTTAAAAGTATTAAAATATACTAATAAAATGTCAAACTTTACAAGTAATAATATAAATAATTATTTTATAAATAGCATGAATAATTTATTTAATATTTACGACAAGGTAATGTATCTAAAGATATTTGTAGATGGTGACAATAATTTGAAACAAATGTATGAGACGGCTGCTAATATTCATAACAATAAAATCCTAAACAATCCTTATGAAATTGATGCTGGGTTTGATTTATATAATCCGGAAATAAAAACAATACATGCAAATAACAAGAAACAAGTGCATAAATTTGATTTAAATGTAATATGCTCTGCTAAAATGGTAACTGATTGCAATAAATCATTCAACACGGGTTATTATATGTATCCAAGATCATCATTATCAAAAACAAAGCTTAGATTAGCGAATTCTATAGGAATCATCGATTCAGGATACAGAGGACATTTAATGGGTATGTTTGATGTTGTGCATTTATTGCTGAATGAAGAATATGTTGTAAATAAATCTGACAGATTGCTGCAAATATGTGCGCCGGGATTAGTTCCAATTATAGTAGAAGTTGTAAACACATTAGAAGAGTTAGGTGAAGAAACAGAGAGGGGAAGTGGTGGATTTGGTTCAACAGGAAGATAAATTAATTTACACAAATAACTCAAAAATAAAACAACAAATAAATAAGTATAAAATAATATAGTTATTTATTATGAATATACAAAATAAAATAAAATCATTAATAACCCAAGAAAATAAAACAATACTAATAGGATTATTAACAATACTAATAGGATTATGGTTAATAATATATTTAATTCCTTCTTTTTTTGTTTCTCTCTTCAACACAAATTTAGGAAATATAATTCTAATTGTAATAGTTATACTTGTAGCTATAAATAATTATAAATATGGATTAATGTTAGGACTAATTTTAATAATATTGTTTAGATTTGTTGAGTTGGTTAAAGAGCCAACACAAATAATAGAAAAAGTAGAAAAAGAAGGTTTTGAATTATCCCAAACATCAATCAACAATTTTCTGCAAGTGCAACACACAATAAACCCAAAAATAGTTTTTGATATAGAAGAAATAAAAAAACAAGCTAGCCAACAAGATATAGATTATTTTTTAAAGAACGGAATGTGGTTGTGGTCAGAAGAGGTAATAGATTTATATAAAGAAGCAGTAAATAGAAATCAATTAATAAGAACGTATTCGGGAGATTCAGTAAATTATGCTAGAACAATTTATAATCAAGAAGCAATATTGAAGATTATGTCTATGGAAACAAAAGAAGGAAGCTTTTTATTATCCGGAGTAAAAATAAATGATGGTAAAAAAAATAAACTAGAAGATTTACCAAGCGGATTTGGCGAATTTGGATATAATTCAGGATTAACAACCCATATGTATCCAGTAATAAAATGTAAAATCGACAATGACGGTAATTCTTCATTAGAAAAAACAACATACACTGGCAAAGGTGGTATTTTTGGTGAACAAACAAGTATAACAAGTAAAGTTGATTATAATAATTTGGAAAGTGAAATACCAGGATTTAAATTTTTAAATGGTCCTTGCGATCCGTGTAAAGCAATAAGCTCATCGTCTGATTATTCGTGTCCATTTAGTTTAGATATAGAAAAAGAAGAAGAAAACCAATATATAAGTCAAGTTTGGCAATATTTATGGGGTATTAAATAATTTAAGGTGTAAAATTTAAAGAATCTGGCGAAAATGAGTTTTTTGTGTCAGCAGTATCATCACTTAAATAAAATTGAAATACTTCGTTATCGCTAACTGAACGCATTATTTGTGTAGCAGTTGGAGTTAAATAGGGCGCATTTTCAAAATTATAAACATTATAATTAAAATCTAATGTTGAGTCATTATCACTATTATTATAATTATCATCATCATCAAGTTCATAAGGTTCTTCTAAATCGTTATAATTATGTGTATTATGCATATTTCTAGATAATTTAGGAGGTGTAAAAATCCTGCTATTTATAAATGGCATATCGTAAGATAAATCCGGAGTTTTACAAACAGTATAACATCGTTGTGTTCCTTGTGAAATTTGTCTAGCACAAATATACATAGCACCATATTTAGTGCCAAATGTTTTACGTGAAATATAAATATCACTAGATAAGTTTTTAATAAATTCATCGTTACACGTATTATCTTGCATATATTTTTTCATTTCAAGTAACAATCCAAACATTTTTTTCTTAATACACTCTGCATTTTTTTCAATTTCATCATATTTTTTTTTATAATCATCTTCATTTTGAATTAAATTATCGTTCGCAAAATCATCAAAATCTGTAAAGCTATCAAAATTAGAAAAATGTTTATAATTATAATGATTATTTTTATCCTCTTGGCATTTTTTAGCTTCATAAAGAATTTCTAATGTTCTATGTCTAAAAATATATTTGTCAAATTTTGTTTCAACATCATTATCTTTTTTATCTATGTTAAATGATAATGTATTAAATTTATCATTTCTGTTTTTTTTACATTGAATAAGAAGTCGACAATCATCCGGACAACTTGATATTATATGATAAATTTTATTCGTCTCTCCAGTAACATCCCCAATATAAAGTCTATTTGTCCATAAATTAGAAACATAATTATAAACGAGTCCATTATCTAGAATGATGTCAACATCATATAAAAGTTTATAAAGTAAGCTATGTAAAATTTCTCCATAAACCAGTCCAGCTTTTTCAATCTCATCAATAAAATAATATGCACTTTTATTTCCGTAACTGATTTTATTAAGTAAATTAGCATCGTGATTGATTCCGAATCCTACAAAAATATTGTAATTAGATTTATCAACGTGTTTTATAAGATTATTTGGGTTATTATCACCTATAGTGACCTCGCCATCCGTCATAATTATGTTGTTAAATTGATTATTTGGATACAAACATTGCAAACCATAAATATATTGATTTGTTTCTTTCAACGCCAATTCAATATTAGTGCCACCATTAGGTTCTATATTATCAATTTTGTCTAATATTTCAGGTATATTTTCTTTTGTAATTTTAGTTCTTTCAACAACCTTATAAAAATAATCGTCAAATGTAAATATAGTTATATTTACTTTAATATCGGGATTTTCTCTAAAATAAATAATCATTTTTTTAAGTGTATGAATAATATGTTGCATTTTGGTTCTGTTATCTCCACATTTATCTGTCATAGAACCGGAATTATCAACAACAAATATAAAATCATGAACCACACTAGATGGCAAACAATGAACCGCAGTAAAGTTAAGTATTCCAAATTTGACATCATTAATTGGTAAATTTTCTAATTCTGTATTTTTGTCTTCAAATGTGGTAAAAGCTTTAATAAAATAATTGTGTGAATCGTTAATAGTTGGAGTAAAACTAGACATTCTTATATTATATTTATAACTTTAAATATTTTAATTACAAAAATCATTAAATCTTTTCTCGACATAATCGCTTGCATCAAAGTAGGAATCAAATGATGTCTTATATTGATAGGGACTATTTTTAATAGGCACACTAACGTGAATATTCCTTTGATTAACTTTGATTTGAAAGAAATTAGTTTCGTCGCCTAATTTGGTGTATTCAATCAGATCCATCTCATTTTTCGTCATATGCCAACCATTTTCTTTAAATAAAGAGTCCAAAAGTAAAAATCCTTTATTTTTAAGTTCAACATTGGTAACAAAGGTTGAGAGCATATTATCGTTTGTGTTCATTTACTATATAAATATATGCATTATCTTTAAATAATTTTAAAATATAAAATATAAAACATAAAACATAAAATATAAAACATAAAATATAAAATATAAAATATAAAATATAAAATATAAAATATAAAATATAAAATAAATATAAATGGCAGCTTTAGAAGAATTATGTTTTCCATTTGATACAAAATTTTCTTGCAACAATCTTATGAGGGATGTAATAGGTCTTAATTATCAATATCAAAGTAATAACATAGAAAATTTATCCGGTGCTCCTGTTCTTAAAGAAGAAAAAAAAGAATTCAACAATTATTTTTTATTATTAAAAGGAGTAATGTATGAAGTTTTAAGTGTATTATCAGAGCCTGGTAATGCAGGTGAGGGATTAAATATAATGCATTTTCAGAACTTGTGTAGCGTATTACAGGCTCATAATAATAATTTTAATATATTTTATGCTGTTATTTTTAATCCATATACGGGTGATACTTTAGATGCAACACCTGATACTTTATGGAAAAATGTTTTAGACAAAATAATTTCCCGTTTTATGGTGAAAACATCTGTTCATAGTAGAAGTTACGGACCAGCGGTTTATATGGGCGGCGGCGAAGCAGTTTTAAATTACACTATTCATAAATATCATAGCTTATCAACTAATGATTTAGATACAAAACTTAGCTATAAATTTGATGATTGGGGGTATACTCGCAAATTTGAAGAGAACAGTTTGTTAAATATCGCAGTTGGCGGAAGAGCTAAAGTTACTGATAAGGTGACAAGAGATATTCAAATAATTGATCCTATCATGAGGGCCAATAATGACGATAGAAGAAGAATACAAATGTTGGGGACACCACAAGTACAATTATTTTTATTTAGAATGTTTCTATTCTTTTTATTAGAAACAACTTTACAAGAATTTTACAATTTATTACACAGTCAAAGTGGTAACGAATACAAGGCTGATTTTGGAATACGACAAAACTTACTAAATATGTATTCAGTAAGAGATACACAATATAATTTTGAAATATGTTGGTATCAACTTTCAATATCAAAATGGTTTAAAGGATTAGGACTTTGTATTGATGAACCAGCAGGTAAAAGAATAAGAGGACATTATTTTAATCAAGTAAGACAACAAAACCCATCTAAAAACTGGTCTGTTTATATGATGAGTGATATTAGAAGACCATTGCAAATATTTATGCAAGTACAAATTAGAGAAAATATTAGTCTACGAGATAGCATTTTTGATAATGCTGTAATTAATATAAACTGCGCACAACCTAATAATCCTGCCTCCGTTGATGATGAGGATGATCCAGATATAGTAGTAGGAGGCGATTATGGTGTTTTTGAAATAATGAATCCCCAACATAATCCGTTAATTAATGCAATATTTAGTTCTGGTAAAAATAATGAAAATGTTCAAAGACCAACAAATTATATGTTTGATTTGATAACAATTGAACCTACTGCAAAAAGACCTTTCAATCAAGCTGATGTAAAATTTAATTTGCCTCAGGGTATGTATGGCGTGTTTGGAAAACACTGGCATCATGTATTATCGAATGTAAAAAAAGTATTTATTGTCACAATGGGTTATTTAATTTTTGATCAATTGAGAATGAATTTTGTTGGGTTATGGTATTCAAAAAAATATATGCATCTATTATTAATAACTCGATCTAAAGAAGAGGTTAATAAAAAATACAAATGGATAGTAAATAATTCGGATAAATTAGAAAAATACAAAAAAAAACTAACTACCTTATTGGGAAATTTGACGGTTCCTATGATTAATAATTCTATTGTTGATATTTGTCAACATTATCGTATAAACAGTGATAATAGATCCCCCCCAATAGGCAGATACATAGGAGGTGCTGCTGCAGTTGCAAATCAAGAACCTAGTGTTATTACGAATACACAAAATATTAATTCAAAAATACCATATAAAAATGAAGAAATATTATTGGAATCTAAACCAGTATTTGAATCTGAACCAGTATTTGAATCTGAACCAGTATTTGAATCTAAACCAGTATTTGAATCTAAACCAGTATTTGAATCTAAACCAGTATTAGAATCTGAACCAGTATTAGAATCTAAACCAGTATTAGAATCTGAACCAGTATTAGAACCAAAAATTGTAGTGAGTCAATCAATTCGTAATAAATACACTGATAATTTTGATGTTTTAACTCAAGAGGAAAGAATAGAAGCAATGAGATTTTCAAATATATTATTTGATATAAAACATGAAGATGTTGACAAATTTATAAATGAACATAAATTTAAAAATGATGCAGAGTTTTATGGATATATAAATTATATGTCATTTTTTAACACAGATTTAAGTGATTATCGTTTAGGTATTCTAGAAGAAGGTATAAAACAACCAGCAGAAATAGTTAGACCTACGGGCGGAAAAACTAGACCAATAAAAAGAAAAGGAAGAAAAAATACCAAACGTTTAAAACATAAAAAATAAATAAGTATAAAAAACACTTAAAAAGTATATAAATAATATTATATAAATGAACTCAACAACTAATGAGAATATGACGTTATCTGAGAGCGCTGCGAATCAAGGTCAAAAAGATGTAAAATTAGTAGATGTGCAAGTTTCAAATGAGAATGTAGCTTTAAATCTAATGGTTTCCTTTTTATCGTTAGCTCAAAGAAGAGGATGTTTTTCTTTTGACGAGTCTGCTAAGATTTGGGAATGTGTGAAAATGTTTCAAAAACCAATGTAATTTGACTATTTATTTTATATTTATTTATTAAATATAAAATAAAAATATAAAAACAATATTTATATAATTTATAATAATGGAAGAAAGCTTATTTTCATATATTTACAACTTCTTTGAAGAATTTTTTGCAGTAATTCATCCAACCATTTATGAAGAAATAGAAAAATCTAATTCAGAATAAAAAAGTATTTTAATCTTATATTAAATATAAAATTAAATATTTTCGCTCACACCAGGATTCGAACCTGGGACCTTACGGTTAACAGCCGTACGCTCTAACCAACTGAGCTATGCGAGCACTTTATAGCAGGTGATGGTTACGATCCATCGATCTTCAGGTTATGAGCCTGACGGGTTACCTCTTCCCCAACCTGCTTCATATAATATATGTTAATTGTCTTTAAGTTGTTTTAAATAAAATATATTTATTATGTTATTTATTGAAATACTTTGTTATTTATATAAGTTTTTACACCTTTTAACATTTAAAACGCCGATTTTTTTAATAAAATTTTTTTAAAAAAATTTTATTAAATTATAAATCATTAAAATATTACATTTTATTTATTATTTCACTTACTATATTAAACATTTTATCTCTATCATAAAACTTATAATCTGCACTTCTAATTCAACATCTACAAATAAAAATAATAAACCTAAAACATGTAAAGGTTATATTTGGAAAAGAATATAATACTAGTATTATTAATAAGTAATTGAATTAATTATTAATATTAGGTCTTACTGGGATTCGAACCCAGGTTGCGAGTTTCAAAGACTCGAGTGCTAAAAACCAACTACACTATAAGACCACTACACTATAAGACCACTAAATTACAGTTTCCAAAAAATAAAATACGCATAACTCGCATATTTGATATTTGATTGCTGTATGGAAACTTATTCTTCTACTCCACCTAAAAACGAATTTTAAATTTGAGTTTGCTGTAAAGGATACAAATTGTTTTCACTTATACTAATAAAAGTAAAAAGAATCATTAATCTAAAATAAATTGGAGCTCTTCAATTTAAATAAATTAATTACAATTTATGGTTTGCCGGCGTGCTGCATCCTTTGATTTATATTATATTATTATTTATATTTTGCATGAGGTGGGATTCGAACCCACGAACAAATAATGACGAGCTCTTAAGGCACGCGCGGTTGACCACTTCGCTACCCATGCTCATTTCTAAATGCTAGTTTCGGTTTATTATTTTAAATAGGTTGCTGTATGAAACTAATTGTAATGATTTATTCAACCATTACATATTAATAATATAAGTTATCTTTAAATAGTTATTTTGAAATAATATAAATACAACAACAAATATTATTATATATTTAAAATGAGATTTATATAAAATAATTAATAAAGTAGATGGCAATATATATTGAACAAACTATTCAGACTTTACAAGAAAGATGCAAACAACACCGAGATAATAAATCCAATAGAGGATTTATTTGGAAGAAAAAATAAAAGTATTTAAATATTTTATTTAATAAAAAATATTTAAATTTACTCACGACCGGGATTGAACCGGTGCCACGAACTTATAAGGATCGCAATCTAACCACTAATATACGCGAGTTTACTGAGGACAACTGAAATAAAAAACGGGACTACATTATCTATGAACACCTACATATAAAAAATAAATTAGTTGAATAATTAATATAATAAAAATATTTACTTATCTTTTTCTGAATTTTGATCCTTTTGCTGTCTTTGTCTTGTTTCCGGCTCCATATTAATAATGCAATTGTCTTTAAGTTATTTAAGCAATAAAATAATAAAAATAAAAATAAAAAAGGGGTTGCCCCCAATTTTATTAGTGAATGGATTAAACAAATATATAAATAAATATTCTTACCTTTTAAAAATTTACGGCCTTTAATCTAGAAAACTTTAAACTGGAAACCTATAAATAGTAAACATTAGTTAATTTTAAATATAATTATCCTTTTTATTTTAATCTATATTGAATTTTTTGAGTTGAGATGAGTTGATGTTTATGTATTCTCACTAAACCAATTGTTTGCTTTTGGCTGCATCAAACATTTTTTGTGCGTTTTCTTTCACACTTCTCATCCACATACTATGTTCATATTCGTCTTCAATAGGATATAAATCATGATCATGAGTATCATAAGGTTCTTTTTGACATAGTTTCACATAAAACTCTAAACTTTGGGTGTCTTCAATTGGCGCAAGCTGATTTTTGATTGCCTTTATCACAGCCGATTGTTCCTGTAATTTGCCCAACAAAAGATCGATATTTTTGCTTTGGAGATTAATTATTTCTTGTTGAAGCTCAAATTGCTTTGACTGTTTTTCAAAATTCTGAAACAATTCATCTGTATATGCAGCTAACTGGTGCGTGTTGACTTTGGATCGAACCAATATTGTTTTTGAAGGCAAAACTATCCAATATTCTGATCTTGAAATTTGCACTCTTGTTTGGTTTTCTTTGATGAACTGTTTGTGCCAAAAACTAGATGGATTCCACTCAGCGAGTTTTATGAAAGCGCTGTAAAACTTTATTTCCTTAGTCTCCAAATCTTTCGTAGCAACAAAATCCGCATAAACAACCAATCCTACACCAAGAGACCTGAAAGTGTATTTGATGTCGTCTTCAGTGTATCTTCCGTCAATTCGTGGGATATAAATATCCAAATTGTTTACACCACTGTTTGGGTTAGACGCAATTGCCTTTGCCTGAGCATCAGCATAATTAAATTTCTCAATAGACATGATAGCACTGTTAAAACTCATTTTCGCAATTAGTAATTTCTTAAAGAAGGCTTTGTATAATTAATACTTTTAATTTAAACATGTAAAAGCATTTCAATTTTATTTTTATTATCCACTTTTGAAAAGGTGGTTCCAAACACTTAAATTTTATAAAAAATGCAATAAATATATAATTTAATAAATTATATATTAATTTATCTTCCCCTAATGCTAGTTTCATAATAGTTTAAATTATGTTTAACTAATTAATTGCTGTTTGAAACTAAATATCACCCACGGTAAGACTCGAACTCACAACCTTCAGATTAGAAGTCTGACGCGCTATCCAATTGCGCTACGCGGGTCTTATGGTCTTTTTCTCCCTGACATATTATAAATGCAAAAGGTCTTTAAATAGTTTTTAAAATATTATAAATTAATTTATAATAATAAAATAATATATAAATAATGTTTTTACACCCTTGAAGATTTAAAATGGGACAAAACCCACTAAAAATCAACAAGGTTTGCCTATTTCAAGGCATGTAAATTTTGATTTTACTGGTTCGTCTAAACCAGTTGAAGTATTCTTGCTT
>Ga0114966_10001740_pt1 | contig 19863 bp, 12 predicted proteins | sample M_130207_XF_Meta_FD_87029 | JGI IMG/M metagenome (GOLD analysis project Ga0114966, IMG submission 87029) | Freshwater microbial communities from Lake Montjoie, Canada to study carbon cycling - M_130207_XF_MetaG | ecosystem: Environmental > Aquatic > Freshwater > Lake | place: Lake Montjoie...
AAGGCAGAGTTGGCCCTTTTCGCCTCCTCGACATCAATCTCGATCTACTGAGAAGGTAGCCCGGGTCGGGCATGTTGCAAGGAAATCCCGCACTGATTCTTGATTCGCATTAGAGGGCACTTCTCTGTAGAAGTTCTTGATCAGCCATAAGATCTTTCCAGATATGCCATTGCGTCGGGTGAATAGGGTCGGAGCCTCCGGTGCTTGGGCTCAATAAATCACTCGTTTTTGCCCGATTTTCTGTGCCAATTGCAGCCAAGATTGCTGCCCCCAGGGCCGCGCTATCGGGAGTTTCTGCCCGGCGAACAGGAATTCCGAACGCATTGGCATGCATAGCCGTCCAGAGTGGGCTTTCAAACCCGCCGCCGGAGGCAATCACTTCGGGGGGCGTGATTCCGGCCTGGCGGATCAGCCCCATGCAGAGACCCATTCCGCAAGCCACGCCCTCCATGACAGCGCGTGTGAAATGGGCCTGCGTGTGAGCGACGCTGATGCCGTGGAACCCCCCACGCGCGTGTGGATTGGGGATCGGGCACCGTTCCCCGGAGAGCGTTGGCACAAAGCGGAGACCCTCGCAACCGGGCTGAATGGCGGCCGCGTCGCGGTCGAGCAGTTCATAGACAGAGAGTCCCTCGGCATTCGCGCGGGCGGTGGTGTCGCGTGCGAGGGTGTCGAGATACCAACGCATGCTTCCCGCGGCGGAGAGCATGACGCTCATGAGGTGCCAACGACCGGGGAGCGCGTGGCAGAAGGCATGCAGCGCGCCGTCTGGGGAAGCGCGGAACGAATCGCTCGCTGCAAAGATCACGCCGGATGTACCCAAGCTGGCGGCCACCGCGCCCGGAGAAATGATCCCGGAGCCGATGGCATTGGCGGCCTGATCACCAGCACCGGCAACGAGTGGAATGCCAGCAGTGAGACCCATGAGGCTGGCAGCGGAATCGGAGAGACTGTCAACGGGATCGGGCGATTCGTGACACGCGGGGACTTGCGAAGCGTTCATGCCAAGGTCACGCAGCATGTCCATGCTCCACGCGCGGCGGGCGACATCAAAGTAGAGCGTTCCACTTGCATCGGCGGCATCGGTGGCGCGCACTGATCCAAGTTTGAGACGCACGTAGTCCTTCGGCAACAACACGCAGTCGGTGGCGCTCCAGACGGAAGGTTCGTGCCGTTGCACCCAGCGCACCTTGGGGGCGGTGAAGCCGGCGAGCATGCGGTTACCGGTGCGAGCAAGAATCGTTTCGCGCCCGATGTCGCGATCGAGGCGCTCGCATTCGTCAGCACTGCGGGCATCGTTCCACAGAATGCACGGCCGCAGCGGCGTGTTGGTTCGATCAACCAAGGTGGCGCCGTGCATCTGACCGCTGAAGCCGATACCCGCGATGCGGTGCGCGGCATCGGCATGACCGTCGCGTACGGCGGTGGCGAGTGCGGCACGCGTGGCTTGGTGGGCGGCGCGCACCCAGTCGTCGGGGTCTTGTTCGCTCCACTCTGGCCGCGGTGTTGAGAGCGGATATTCGACCGACGCGTGTGAAATCGGCACGCCGTCTGCTGTGGCGATCAGCGCCTTCAGTGAGGATGTGCCAATGTCGAGGCCGAGGAAGAGTGGTGCTGGCATCGAACGGTGGTGTACGCGAGGTGGCGTCAGGGTGTTGTGAGCCCTCCCGGGGCCTCAATTTGGCACACGCTAACCAATTCTGAACCCGATGCTTACATACGGAATATGCGCGATCCCTAGTCTCACCACCTCGGATGGGGGCTGCGCATGCGGCTTTGACCCCATATGAACTTGCAACGCCCAGCCATCGGGCGAAGGTGAATGAAATATGAACAGTTCCCGACTTGTCACTCACTTCGCGCATCGCGCCCGTTACTGGATGATGACATCTGCGTCAGTGGTCGTTGCGGTGCTCCTCGTTGAACCTATGGGAGCGTCTGCGCAGTCATCACAGAACGCGACGCCAGCCACCAAGCAGTCCACGCCGGCCGGCACGCCTGCTCCGGCAGTGAAGTCGGCGGATCAGAAGCCGAAGGCTGCAGGTGGGGCACCAAAGTCAAAGTCCGCGACGGCACCGACGGCAGCAGCCGCTGTTGCTGCGCCGACGCTCGACGAGACGCGGTTGACGCTGAACAAGTGGATCGAGACGCAGCAGATCATTTCCAAGGAGCGAAATGACTGGGCGCAGGGAAAGGAAATTCTGCAGGGACGCATTGAACTCGTCGGCAAAGAAGTTGGTGTCTTGAAGGATCGAATTACGCAGTCGGAGTTGGCGGTTGCGGAATCGAACAAGAAGCGCGATGAATTAGTTGCGGAAAACGATCAGCTAAAGGCGGTCACTGCGCAACTTTCAGATGCCGTGACAGCGATGGAAGGTCAGGTGCGCAAGCTTGCCAAGTTGATGCCAGAGCCAGTGAGCGCCAAGCTGCTTCCGTTGATGCAGCGAATGCCTGCCGACCCGGCGAACACGCGCGTTTCCACCGCGGAGCGCTTTCAGAATGTGCTTGGAATTCTCAATGAATTGAACAAGGCGAACAGCGAAATTTCTGTTTCATACGAGATTCGAACGCTCGCGGATGGGTCATCCAGCGAGGTTCAGGTGTTCTATGTTGGCCTTGCTCAGGCGTACTACATCAGTCCCCGTGGACTCGCGGGCATTGGTCATCCGACCGAAGATGGTTGGAAGTGGGAATCCGCTTCTGCCGCCACCTCGGGGCAGATCATGCAAGCGTTGGAAATCATCCAGGGCAAGCAAACCCCATCCTTCGTCCCCCTTCCAATCACTATCAAATGATCACATTCAAATCCACCATTCATATGGCATTGACAGCGCTGTTGAGCAGCGCCGCATGTGCGCAGGCACCCGCTCAGCCAGCGGAGGTCAATCCGACTATCGCGAAGGCGTCGCGCAGTGCGGAAGACGAACTGACTAAAAGTATCGGCGAGCTGAACAACATGCGCGCTCTGATATCCGCAGAGAAACTACCGCTCGCGCAAGAGCTCACGTCGCTTGAGGAAGGTGTTGTGCAACTCCGCAAGGATGGCGACAAGGTGCAGCGCCTTGTTGATGCAGGGGCTTTGGAAATCGGCACACTCAAGGCAGAGATGAAGGCTCGCCAAGATGAGCTCAGTTACATCGGCAGTCTGCTTGATGAGTACGCGCGTACATTTGAAACGAAGATTGGCGTTGGCGAGATGCAGGTCTACAGCGAGCCTGTTGAGAAGGCGAAGCAGGCGGTTGAGAACAAGACGCTCACGCCGGTTGAGCGCTTTGCGCGACAGACCACATTCACGGAATTGACTATCAAGCGCCTCTTTGATGTGGTGGGCGGCATGCGGTTTGCTGGTGTCTCGGTCGATACCATGGGCACCGTCTTGCAGGGGCAGTTTGCCATGATCGGTCCGATTGCTCTGTTTAGAGCGGATTCCGGCGTGGCAGGTATTGCGGTTTCACAGGTTGGATCGGTCAATCCGCTTGTGCGCCCACTTGAGGGAGAGCTCGCCGGGTCGATTGGAACGCTCGTCGCTTCTGGCGAGGGAACGCTGCCCCTTGATCCATCGCGAGGCGGTGCGCTGAAAGCGCTCGTTCAGAAGACCAACATTGTGCATATCTTTGTGAAGGGCGGACCGATCATGTGGCCGCTGCTATTTGCATCGATGGTGAGCGTCTCAGTGGTACTTGAGCGCTTGCTCTTCTTGCTCAACGAGCAACGAAAGCGCAGTCCGAAGACGCTTGCCAAATTCTTCGTGGATGTTGGTAAGGGCGACCTCAACGCTGCGATTGCCATTGCCAAGAACTCAAAGGATGCGGTGGTCACCACGCTCGGCTACGCGCTGGAGCATCGGGACCAATCACTGGGACATGCCTTGGCATATGCGGAGACGCGCGCGTTCAAGCGGTATCGCCGCGGCATAGCCATTCTCGACACGGTCATTACGTTGGCGCCGCTCTTGGGGCTGCTCGGAACGGTGACGGGCATGATGGCGTCGTTCTCAGTGATCGGCGGTGACTTGAGTTCGCCGGGCGCCATCACTGGCGGTATTTCTGAGGCGCTGATCGCGACTGCTTTCGGACTAGTGATTGCCATTGCTTCGCTCTTGCCATTCAACTATCTCAATAATCGCATCGAAGGCATCGAGACAGAGATGCTGGCTGCTGGGGAACAGTTGAAGTTGCTTGTGGAGACGCATCCGCGCGGCGCGGCGGCGATCAAGCGTGCGGCAGAAGAAGAAGAGGAAGAGTTGACGTTGCGCGTTGAGCCGTACCACGGGACATCAACTTCGCTGGGAGGGACCTGACGTGGCCGGTGGCGGCGGTGGGTTGCGGCGTGGCAAGAAGAAGAGTGCACGCATCGAGATCATTCCGTTGATCGACATCATCTTCTTTCTTTTAGCCACGTTCATCATGGTGTCGTTGAGCATGTCCAAGAATCAGGGCGTGCAAGTGGCGCTTCCGGGCGCGACCACGGCGCAGCCATTGGGTGAGCAATCTGAGTTGGACAAGGCTGTCACCATTAGCGTGAACGAGAAGGGCGAGATTTTCTTCAACAAGGACAAGATTTCCTTGGCGCAGTTGCCCATGAAACTGCAGACCTACAAGGTGGTCGCCAAGGACCCCAAGGTCATCATCAATAGCGACGGCAACGCGAATTTCAAGTTTGTAGTTGGCGTTCTTGATGAGGTTCGCAAGATTGGTATTGCCAAGGTTGGCATCAATACGGACAAGAAGTGAGTAAAACGGCAACGATCATCTGCATTGTTGGTGCACTGCTAGTGCACGCGGTGATCATTGCCTTTGGCGGAATCCTGTTTCTTGGTGATGAAACCAATCAGCCAAGTCACCGTGATGTTGAGCTCTTGAATGAAGACGTTCAGAAAGACAAAGTTGACGATCAGGAAAAGGAAGTTGTTCAACCGGATTTAAAGGCCGAGTCGGACGCGCCGCCGGATCCCAATCAAGTGCTTGCGTCACCCGATGCGCCTGCGGATTCCAACGATGCGCCGGCCCTTGACTCTGCGAGTTTGGGAGCACTGGAACAGGCCCTTAACGGCAGCAATGCTGGTGGGGCCTCTGATTTCGGTGGCAGCGCGTCGCTGTCGTCGGGCGGTCGCATTGGTGGAACCGGCAAGGCTGCCGCATCAGATCAAGAGTTCCAGGGGGCTTTCAGCATGTCGGAGATTGACCAGCGACCGCGACCGGTGCATCAGGTAGCCGGTGCCTATCCCGCAGAAATGCGAGTAAGGAATGTTGAGGGTGTGGTCACGCTGATCTTCATCGTGGATGACACTGGTCGTGTGGTGAATCCGCGGGTGGAGAAGTCGTCGCATCCGCAATTCGAGGCGCCAGCACTGGCAGCCGTGCGTCAATGGAAATTCGAGCCAGCTATCAAGGGTGGTCAACGCGTGAGCTGTCGTATGCGCGTGCCGATTCGCTTTCAACCGAGCTAACACATGAGTTCTGATACCACTGTTTCCATTCGATCATTTGCCCGATTCCTGCTCATCGCGAGTGCGGTCGGCACGCTGCCCTGCGCCGTTGCAGCGGCCGGAGTGCCGACCGGACCGGGTAGCGAAGCGCCTCCGCCGTCCATGAAGATTTCGCGGCCGGATCTGGCTGTGATCTGGAACGACCCTGGATTTCAGAAGTCGTTCATTGGTGGCTATGGAGTGAGTGCGGACATCGAGCCGCGCATCGCGCAGGATGACATGGCGCTGTTGGAGCTTGTGCGTCAGTTGATGGCGGAAGAGTTGCCTGCTGCGGAGACGCTGCTCAGGGAGTCGGTTCGCCCAGACGTGTCTGCGGTCATTGATCTGACCCTCGGTGGTGTGCAGTTCCAGCAGGACAAGATTGACGATGCGTTAGTGAACTATCGAAACGCGGTAGCCAAGTTTCCGAACTTTCGACGCGCGTATCGGAGTATCGGTTTGATCTGCACGCGCAAGAGCCAATACGAGGGAGCGATTGCCGCGTTCAACAAGATGATTGAGCTTGGCGGCGCGGACGCATACTCCTACGGGTTACTTGGCTTCTGCCACTCGGCGCGCGGCGACTATCAGCCTTCAGAGGCGGCGTACCGAAACGCACTGTTGCTGCAGCCGGACAATGTCGAGTGGCGGTTGGGATTGACTCGCGCGGTGTTCAAGCAAGCAAAGTATGAGGATGCGGCCAGCCTGCTTGATGTACTGATCACTAACTTTCCGGACAAGGCAGATTTTTGGCTTCTTCAGGCGCATACATACCTCGGTCTCAAGCAGCCGATGAAGGCGGCCGTGAACTTGGAAGCACTCGATTCCATTGGTAAATCAACCGTGGACAGCCTGTTCACACTCGGTGACATCTATGTATCTGAAACGCTTCCCGATATGGCACTGAGTGCCTATGACCGTGCGATTACCAAGAACCCAACACAGCCAGTTTCTCGGTCAGTTCGGGCCGCGGAGGTGCTCGCTGCGCGTGGGGGGCTACTGCAGTCCAAGGCGCTATTGACTCGTGTCAAGGCGAACTGGAGCGACACACTCAGCGACGCTGATCGTCGCAAGGTACTGAAGTTGCAGGCCCGCCTTGCGATGAGTAGCGGCGCAGGTGACGCGGAGACGGCCACAGTGCTTGAAGAAGTCATCGCGCTTGATCCACTTGACGGCGAAGCATTGATGCTGCTTGGTCAGCACTACAACCGGATCGCGCAGCCGGACAAGGCGATTCTCTACTATGAACGTGCTGCACGGATTGATTCATTCGCAGCAAATGCAAAGGTCAAGATCGCGCAAGTGTTCGTTGCTCAGGGGCGATTTACCGAGGCGCTCCCTTTGCTTCGTGATGCTCAGTCGTTGAAGCCGCGTGATGACATCGCGCGTTACATCGAGCAGGTTGAGCGCGCTTCGAAGAGCAAGCGCTAGGCAACACAGAGGACACAGTTTGGTTCAGAATTGGTTATGACAACGGTTCAGATGGCGCTAAGGATGACAATTACCCGCCTGTATTTAGGCGAAATTCAGGGACTTCTCGGTTGGCAACACGAAGTTTACTGAATATGAACGGTGCTTTCGTAAAACACCTATGGCAAAGGAAACACTGTTGAGGCACACTTGCTTCGACTCCTTCGCGATGGATCATCGTTTGATACTGTCGCCGACTTGGCTTAGCAATCTCCAGCAAGAAAGACTTGACTCAATGAAGACTGCATCGAAATTCACAACGATCACGGGCGCCATCAGCGCATTGGCCATCATTGGCAGTGCGAACGCTGCCGAAGTGATGGTGTCGTCCGACATCACGACTTCGACCACTTGGACGAGTGGAAATGTCTACAACCTTCAGGGCAGTCGTTATGTCACCAACGGCGCGACGCTCACCATTCAGGCCGGAACGATTATCGCGAGCGACAGCGGTGGGTCACTGGCCGTCACGCGTGATGCGCGCCTCTCCTGCATTGGTACGGCTACCCAGCCGGTCATCTTCACGTCCAAGGCCGACTACGCCACGTGGGATGCAGCTCATCCGCGTGGCCAGTGGCGTGCCTCTGCAAATGAGTGGGGCAATGTCACACTCATGGGCAATGCGTATATCGGTAAGTACGGCAATGGTGCGGTTGCAACCAACACCGCCGCCCCAAATGCGAACAATTACGCCAACATGGAAGGGCTACTGGCTTCTGGCACGCCTGGCGACACGCGTACCTTCTACGGCGGCGGTAACGATCAGGACACCAGTGGTGCGCTCCGCTTTGTATCGCTGCGCTACGGTGGGAAAGTAGTTGGTCTTGGTAATGAGTTGAATGGTCTTTCACTCGGCGGCGTTGGTCGAGACACGATCATTGACCACATCGACATCATGAATAACGTCGACGATGGCATTGAGATCTGGGGCGGCACCGTTGATATCAAGTATTTCAGCATCTGGAATATCGGCGATGACTCGTTCGACATCGACCAGGGTTGGCGCGGTCGCGCTCAGTTCGGTCTGACTGTTTCCGGCTACTCGATTCCGGGCACGGCGTCCGGTTCGGGATTCCCAGACTCAGGGTTTGAAATGGACGGGGCTGAGAAGTCTGACGCCCAGCCGGTCACTACCACAGCCTTCTACAACATCACGGCCATCGGTCAGCCACTCGCCGGCAAGGCTGCCACCAAGTACCGCGACAATGCCCGTGCGCAGTTCAACAACTGCATCATCATGGATACGGGCAAGGAAGTTGTCAAGAACGACAACACTGACGGCGAGGCAACTGGTGGCGAGACCGGATACGGTTACAACGGCACTCTGACTTGGGCGAATACGTGGCTGACGAATTACAACGTCTATTCCACGGTGAACCCATTTGCCACACCGGCAACGGCCTATGTTGCCCAGCCAAGCGGCAAGTTGATTCAGTACACGGACACTGTGTTCTTCAACAACGTTAACGCCGCTGCGTACACCGAGGCCTCTGCTCGTGGCGTGTTTGCTGTTGCAAACAACAATGTTCTTGCTGCGCCTGCTTCATCGCCAATCGCAACAATCACTCGTGGTCCGAACGTCAGCAACGGCACCATGGTGGTTCAGCCAGTCATCTTCCTTGATCCGCTCGCACGTAACAATGCGGTTACTAGCGTGAACGCCGCGCCTGCTGGCGGCTTCTGGACAGTAGCCAACTACCGTGGAGCTTTCAATGAAACCGACAACTGGCTCTGTGGTTGGACCGCTGCGTCCCAGTACGGCTACACCGACTCGAATTGCGGCGCTCCTTGCCCGGCGGACTTGAATGGTGACCACATTGTTGGTGGATCTGATCTCGGTGCACTGCTCGGAAACTTTGGTGGATCTGGCTCTGGCGACATCAACCTTGATGGCGTCGTGAACGGATCTGACCTTGGTCTCTTGCTTGGTGCTTGGGGCCCTTGCCTGTGACTTTGACTGGAGCCGATGTATATCGGTTGTTCTGATTTGGGGCGTCTGGTGGATGAGCATGTCTCTCCACCAGACGCCTCTGTCTTCTTAATGGGGTGATCATGGGCATGTACAACTTTCGACTCCACTGCGCGGCCGCATTAACGATGGCTATCGTTATGGTTGTTCCGGCATGTTCCGTCGACCGCTCGCGAGCCACTACGGAACGAGGGCAGACTGATTCCACGAGTCATACCGACGCTCATGCGCCAGAAACTATGCATCGGGCAGAGACGTCACCTTCGCGGAAGTCACTGCTTGTCACAGCGTTTGCAGTTGCATCGAGCATGCCGATTGATCCGCACGAGCGAGATCGTGCGCGCGCGCAAGAAGCGGTTGCGCAAGCGTGCCTTGATTCTGGGTTGCTTGATCAGGCTGAGGAATGTGCTGACCAGATGGAGGGATGGCGGCGCGGCAATGTCATCGCATTGCTCGGACAGCGGTACGCCGCGCTCGGGCAGACAGAAGAGGCGCGAGAGTGTGCAACTCGTGCGCTGCTCGTCGATGTGGGCGACACCACTTGGGGCATGGATATCGTTGTAACCGAAGTGGCAAGGATCTATGTGAAACTTGGCGACGAAGGCAAGGCCTTTGCGTTGGTGACGGAGGGGCAGTCAGCTGAGCGGGGTCGGGTAGAGGCCGCTCGCACAGCCAAACTTTCGGAAGCACAGTTGGATGTGCAGGCGGATATGTTCGATAAGGCGATTGCCACCATGAACTTTGATCTTGTTCGTGGCGGTATCGACGGATACTTTGCATGGCTTGAGCGCGTCATGGACGATGCTCCGCGCCGCGAACGTGCCCTGAAGGCTCTTCGTAGCGCGATCCCCGGATTGCCGTTCGACATCCAGGTGCGAAGTGACGTGCAACTAGCGGACGCGCTCTTTGCTCACGGCTACAAAGAAGCGGCTGCCTTGGAGGTGGACCGTGTTTCGAAGCTATTTCGAGCGACGGTGTTCCTTCCCGAAGACACCGCGCCGCTTGGTGTGGTGATCGCCAAGGCTCGATTCCGCATGGGTGACGTGAACGCGGCGCGTGCGGAACTGCAGCGACTCCGTCTGGAGTACGAGGCTCGCGCGGAAACCATTGTGAATCTGCGCCGCGCTGCGTCATTACGCGCCCTTGCAGAAGGGTATTTCCTGATTGGAGACTCTGCTGATGCAGTGCGTTGCTACGGAGCAGCATTGGACGCGGGGGCGCTGAATCCCAATGCGCGTCCGCGTGCCGAAGACCTGTCTGCCACCTGTGTTTCGATGGCAATGTCGGAATTTGTGCCATCCCCGGAGCTATTGCTCCGCATCGAACACATACGGGCCGGCCTGGCAGATCCATGGTGAATCTGAGCAGGGCGAGTGTTTCTGCAATTGTCATGGCGTGCTCCATGTCTGGAGTAGCGGTGGCACAAGCGCCCGCAGGTGGTTCGATTCGCGGTGTCGTGTACGACAAGGAGTTCAATGCTCCCATCAGCGGTGCCGCGGTCAGCATCCTTGGGCTGAAGGCGAGAGTGACTACCCGGGAAAACGGCTCGTACATTCTGCCGAATGTTGCACCAGGTGCGTACACGCTTGTCATAACCAAAGACGGATATGTGCGCGAAGTGAAGACCAACGTCGCCGTGGCGTCCGGTCAACTTGTAGATGCAGATGTGACCATGGCCGGTGAGTTTGAGGACATGGAAGAGTTCGTCGTTCAGGACGTTGATCTTGGGAAGGATGTCCCTGAGAAGCAGGCGTTAGTCGTTCCGCAGAACTTCGAGCCGTATGTCATTATTCCCCCGATTGAATTCAGTTTGCGTCTTGAAGCTCCGCAGCTTCTTGACACCATTGGCGTAGAGATGATTACGCGCTCCGGTGCGGGCGATGCCGCAGCGGCGTTGCTCTTGGTGCCCGGCGCAACGCTTCAAGACGGCAAGTACGCGGTGATCCGCGGATTGCCCGACCGCTATGTGGCAACGCTGTTGGATGGCATCCGTCTGCCAAGTGCAGATCCGAACAAGCGTGCAGTGAAACTTGATCAGTTTCCGAGCGCGGTTATCCAGGGCATTCAGGTCAGCAAGAACTTCACTCCGGATCAGCAGGGAGAGGCATCGGGCGGCGCGGTCAATATCTCGCTCAAGGACTTTCCCGACGAGTTCTACTTTCGCGTGCAGACGCAAGTTGGGTTCAACTCACAGGTGAAGGATGGTCAGTTCCTGAACTACAAGGGCGGCGATCTTGGCTTCTGGGGGAGCAATGATGTGCTCTCGACCCACCCTGATCAGAATGGGGAGAGTTGGCCGAACAATCCAACCTCGACCGACGAAGGTGCGGCACCGCTTATCTATAAGTGGTCGACCGCCATCGGTAACTCATGGGAGGTAGACGATGGTGTCAAGGTCGGCGCCTTCGGTAACTTTTTCTACGACCAAGACGCATCGGCGTATGACAACGGTCAGTTGAACTCTTTGGAGCAGGCTGGCCCCGGTACGGCACTTGTTCCTGAGCAATACGGGGTTGGCGACAATTTCAAGACAGAGCTCTATGACGTGACGCAGGGGACGTCATCCATCCAGTGGGGTGGTATGGGTTCGTTTGGAATCGAGACGGACGAGCACAAGCTTGGCGCGAAGTTTCTGTACACGCTGCTTTCTGAGAATCAATCGATTCGTCTCATTGATACGCGTGGTAAGGATTACTACTTCCCTGGCTACAACCCTGATGACATCACTGGTGTTGGTCATGATCAGCCAGACGCTGCGCCGTACAACCGTCTTGAGACGCTCGATTACAGCCAGTTGAGCACGCAGTCGGTGATTCTCAGCGGGCAGCACAAGTTGAGTTTCCTTGACCCGACTCCTGATGACAGCGACCGGTCTGGAGTATTTGACTTACTGGTTCCAACCGTGGACTGGCGCTTGGCGCTTAGTAAGGCCACGGAGGATCAGCCGGACCAGACACAGTTCGCTTCTTATTGGGTGCCAAACTTTCAACTCGCGCCAGGGGTGATCATTCCCCAACAGTGGATTTCATATCCGCCCGCGCAAAATGCGTTCGTTGGCTGGGTGCAGCACATCAATTACAACAATGAGGAAGAAAGCAAGCAGGGCGCATTCAATGTGAAGCTCCCGTTCACGCAGTGGAATGATCGAGAGGGATACATCAAGACGGGATCATTCCTAGACATGGTTTCGCGTACCTATCGACAGGACACATTTAGTAACGGCGGCGACCAAAATAGCAATTATTCGAGCGCCTTCGATCAGCCGTGGAGTGCAGTATTCCCCAGTCAGGATCATCCGATCTATCAGTCGGAAACGGATATCTCCTACGACGGCACGCAGGACATCTGGGCTGCATATGCGATGATTGATATGCCGGTCAGTGAGACCTTCAACATCATCACCGGCCTCCGCTACGAGGGAACGCACATGTCAACGACGGTGCTCCCGGACTCGAATGCATTGTGGATCGACACTGACACGCAGCAACTTCGCAGCTTCTCTGGAACAAACAACTGGGATGCGGACTTCACAACCAATCGCTATTTACCGATGGTTGGATGCAACTGGATTCTGGAAGAGGGTTTGGTCTTTCGTTCCGCATTTGCGCAGACACTGGCGCGCCCGAATTTCTATGAGTTGGTGCCGGTGCTCCAGTATGACTACATCGGTGGTCCGATTTTCATCGGAAATCCAGCGTTGGTGATGAGTTCGCTGAACAACTACGACTTGCGGCTGGATTGGACCCCTTATGAAAACTGGCTGATTTCTAGTTCACTGTTTTACAAACAAATCTCTGACCCGATTCAGTACGTCAATCGATTTACTGAAGGGTTTGCGTACACCAGCGCACTGAACTTCCCCGATGGCACTTTGTTTGGAGCGGAGTTCGAGGCGCGTGTTACGTTGGAGCCGATGTTCGGTGAGAATTTCCGAGGCATTGCCCTCGGATCGAACTTCACTTACATGTCTTCCGAGGTAACGCTATCAAAGCAGGATTCCGACGCGCTCGCTGTGTACGGAGTGCACCAGACGACCCAGCCAATGACGGCAACGCCCGATTACTTGATGAATCTCAATGCGACCTACGACTACGAACAGTGGGGAACGCAGTTGGGAATCTTCTACACCATGAAGGGTGACTCGCTGGTGAGCGGCGCTAATCCGCACACCAACTTGTTGACGCCAGCCATTTATCAAATTGGATACGGGACGCTAAATTTCACGGCTTCACAAGAAATCTTTGAGGGTCTGAAATTCTCTGTCAACGCACGTAACCTCACGAATCCAGATGTTCAGACTGAATATCGAACCACTGAGGGTATTAACGGATTGAACTCGACTTATACCGCCGGTATCTCCTTTTCATTTGCACTGACCTATCAGGTGAATTTCTAAGATCATTGCAGACCATCGCTGATCTCTCATCGACTCAATTACTTCATCGAATCACACACATGTCACCACGCACTCTTGCTCTTATCGTCATGGTCGGTTTCGCTGCGGCCTTTACGGCGCCTGGTTGCAAAGTCATCAACAGCATGTCCGGTGACACGCCTGAAAAGGCTGCCGATGCCCCTCCGGTAGCTGATGCGCCTGCCGCAACAGGTGCGGTGCCTGCGGCTGCTCCTGTAGTGACCGACCATGCAATGAAGCCGGAGCTCTTTGTGCAGGCAGTTGCCGCATCGGACCTTCTGCAGATCAACCTCGGAACGATGGCGATGGAGAAGGCGGATGCACAAACTGTGAAGGATTTCGGGCATCGCATGGTGACGAACCACACGGCTATCCAAGTGATCATCGGGAAGATTGCCGTTGCCCAGGAGATCAGTCTGCCCACGGAAATTGCAGCCGAGGATGCACCGATCGTTGCGACCTTGGAAGGTCTCAGTGGCGATGCCTTCGACAAGGCGTATATGGCCTACATGGCTGAGCAGAACCCAAAGATTCTGGCTATGTATCGGTGGCAGTACGACAATTGCACGGACCCGACCGTCAAGCCGTTTGCCATGCAGACGATGCCGATCATCGGTACGCATGCGCGCCTTGCTGAGGCGCTTAACGCAGAAGTGAACAAGGAAGCGATTCACCTTGCGGCAGAGAAAAAGGCCGCGGAGCTGCAGGCAGCGGAAGATGCCAAGGCGGCCGCCGCGGCGGAAGCGGCAGCGGCCGCAGCGAAGAAGAAGCCAGCGCAGAAGAAGCCGCCGGCACAGAAGAAGCCGGCGGGGGCTCCGTAATGTGATGGAGATGGCGAGCGGGCTGCGGGCCGACCGGAATCGGCGTGCTGCCGAAGTTTTGTGATTTGCAGGCGCGGGCACTGCTTGGCGGCACCGGTTCCGTAGACTCCCCTGCGTGCTTCCAGACCTGCAATACGCCGCAATTCGTTTCGAAAACTTCGTTTCCGAGATCCTCCTTCCGGCTGCATTTCCGGAACGTGCGCCCCTCGATGTGGCGGTGTGGCAGACGCCCGACCGCGTGAGCCCGGATGTTGCGTTTGAGCAGGCGTATGCGCCAGTCGCACTCGGTTGGCGATGGGGCCCAGTGTGGAGCACGGCGTGGTTTCGTCTGCGCGGTTCGCTGCCAGCATCGATGGCGGGCAAGCGCGTTGCATTACGGTTCTCGTCCGGCACCGAGGCGCTCCTCTGGAAGGACGGCGTGCCGCACCAAGGGTTCGATCCATACCGCGATCTTGCTTTCCTGTGGGAGCGCGCGCCAGACGCGAGTGGGGCAGTTGCGCTCGACCTTCTGATTGAAGCGGCGTGCAACCTGCCGCTCGGGATCAGCACTTTCTGGTGGGATCACGCGGAGCAACAGACGCGGTGGCGAGAGAAGCATCCCGGGCGGTTGGAAGCCGCGGAACTTGTAGTGGTTGACGAAGCGGTGTGGCGCTTTGCGCAGGGCTTCGATGCAGCGCGCAAGATTCTCCTGACGCTCCCCGAGAGCGACGCGCGCGCGCATGAACTTGACCGCGGCTTACGCGCGCTGATGGCGCGCATTCCTGTACGCGGCGCTGCGATGGGTTCGCATGCGATGGCGATGCACGGGGCATGTTCTTCGCTATTTCCCGAATTGGCAGCACTTCTCATGGGCCGCGGCGCGCAGACGCCAGTGGTCTGCGATGCGGTGGGCCACGCGCACATCGATACTGCGTGGCTGTGGCCGATTGCGGAGACAAAGCGCAAGTGCACGCGGACATTTGCAAATGTGCTTCGCTTGCAGGAACGATTCCCGCATTTCCACTTCCTTTGCAGCCAGGCGCAACAATATGCGTGGATAGAGGAACGATCGCCGGAACTCTTCGCGGAGATCAGCGCGCGAGTGGCCGAGGGGCGCTGGGAAGCAGCCGGTGCCATGTGGATTGAGCCCGATTGCACATGTCCTTCCGGTGAAAGTTTCGTGCGGCAGATACTTCATGGATGCGCGTATTGGCAGTCGCGTTTCGGTGCTGTCGCGCCGCAGCGGTTCCTCTATCTGCCCGACACATTTGGATTCCCGGCAAGCTTGCCGCAGATCATGGCGCAGGCGGGGCTCGATACCTTCATCACCAACAAGATGAGTTGGTGTGAGACGAACAAGTTCCCGAATGTCACATTCCGTTGGCGCGGCCTCGATGGAACTGAGATTCTCACGCACCTCACGCCTGGTCACAATTACAACAGCGCGATCGAGCCGAAGGAGTTTCAGTACGGCGTGAAGAATTTGGTGGAACAGGACGGCGCGCGCATTCCCATGTATTTGCAGCCGTTTGGTTACGGCGACGGCGGCGGCGGACCAACCGCTGAGCAGATTGAGCGTGCCAATATTGGTGCACGCTGCGATGGACTGCCGCGCGTGGAGCAGAAGAGCGTGCATTCCTTCTGCGAGGATTTGCATCAAGCGCAGCGTGCGCTGTGGCGCAAGGGCCAAGACATCAAGGTCTGGGACGGCGAGTTGTATTTGGAGCTGCACCGCGGCACTTACACCAGTCAAGCATGGATCAAGGAAGCGAACCGTCGCGCGGAAGGCATGTTGCGACTCGGCGAGGCGCTCGCGTGTGCGCGTGCCGGTGTGATGGGCGATGCCGCAAATGCCGAGGCAACGCGCGTGGCGCTTGACGGAACCTGGAAGACGGTGCTGCTGAACCAGTTTCACGACATTCTGCCGGGCAGCTCCATCAAGGAGGTCTACGACGACGCGCGCGAGCAACTCGATGAAGTGCGTCGCGAGGCGATGCGCGCGGTGCAGGGCGGGATGGCGTGGATGGCAGGAGCGGTTGGCAACGCGATCGCACCGTCTAGCCCTGAGCAACTCGTGATCTTCAATCCCGCGTCGACCGCGCAAAGCGGGACGCTTGCCACCGAGGACGGCGAGGTGCTTGCGATCCGCGTTCCGGCGCTTGGAATCCAAGTGATCGATCCAGCGCGTGCGCCGCAGCCCGACGCGCACGAGGCAGTGCATGTCGATGGCGAACGCACGCTGCGAAACGGGCTCGTTTCCGTGACAATTGATGACGCCGGACGGATCAGCGAATTGCGCCGCATCGGTGATGATCGCGTTGCGAACGGTTCGGACCACCACGGCGAGCAATTGCCGATGAATCAATTGGTGATCTACGAAGATCGTCCGCGTCGCTGGGAAGCATGGGACACCGACCGCGACTACCAAGAGCAGGCCATGCGCGTGATCAGCGCTGCTGAGCGAATCACTGTTTCGAAGCGGTCGCCGTTGCTGGCGGAGATCACGGTGGAGCGTCCGCTTGGTCAGGCGAGCCGACTTGTGCAGCGCTATCGGTTGCTTGCAGGCAGCCCGCGCGTCGACATCGTGACCGACATTGAGTGGCACGAAGAGCAGAAACTTCTGCGCGCACTGTTCCCGTGCGCGGTGCGCGCGCGGCGTGCGACATTCGGAATCCAATTTGGTCACATCGAACGCGCGACGCACGACAACACGTCATGGGAACGCGCGCAGTTTGAAGTTCCTGGGCACAATTGGATGGATATGTCAGAGCCGGGTCTTGGGGTTGCGGTGCTCGATGATGGCAAGTTCGGGCGCAGTGCCAAGCATGGCGTGTTGGGTCTGAGTCTTCTGAAGGCACCGAATTTCCCGGATCCAACTGCGGACCGCGGGCATCATCGCTTCACCTATTCCGTGCTCGCGCACGCGGGCGACTGGCGCGCGGCGGGAGTTGATGCGCAGGCTGAGCAATTGAACAATCCGCTTGTAGGCGCAATGACGCGCGGTGCGAATGTGGCGGCAAGTGGGAGCACAGCCTTCAGCGCGACGGATGGGCGTATTGCGAACGGTTGGCAGGCCGTCGCTGTTGATACATCGGGTGCAGCACACATGGAGATTGCCGCTCTCAAGCCTTCAGAACAAGCGGGCGGAATTGCATTGCGAGTGGTTGAAGTGCGCGGTGGTTCAGGCATTGCTACCGTTCGCTGGGGATTCCCAGTCGGCGCCGTATGCGCGGCAGACCTCTTCGAGAAGCCCGTCGATATCGACGGATTTGCACACGATGCCACCACCGGACTGACACGATTCGCGGTGCGTCCATTTCAAATTGTCACACTGCGCGCCGATATCGCTGCGACCGGAGTGAGGGCCTGATATGCAACTGCTCGACTGGACCATCGTCACCGTGTTCTTGGTGGCACTGGCACTCTCCGCGTGGAGCATGCGTCGGTACGCAAACAGCGTGAGTGGATTCCTGAGTGCAAACCGCCTTGCGGGGCGCTATCTGCTCACGGTCTCTTACAACATGGCGCAAGTGGGCGTCATCACGTTGGTCTGGTATTTCCAAGTTGGCTACGACGTCGGCTTCACGCAATATTGGTGGGGCTACATGGAGGGGCCATCGCTGATCTTGCTGGCGATTACTGGCTGGGTGATTTACCGATTCCGCGAGACGCGCGCCATGACCTTGGCGCAGTTCTTTGAAATGCGTTACTCGCGTCGCTTTCGTATCTTCAGCGGGATCGTTGCGTTCATCTCGGGCATTCTGAATTACGCGATTTTCCCGGGCGTAACAGCGCGCTTCTTCGTTGCGATGCTCGGCATGCCGGATCGATTTGAGGTGCTTGGGGCGACCTTCCCAACATTCCCCGCTGTGATGGCAGCACTCCTGACCTTCGCGGTGTTCATGGTGTTCGCGGGCGGAATGCTCGCAGTGCTCGTCACGGATTTCTTCCAAGGCGTGTTCTGCTTCTGCACGTTCGTCATGGTCTGCTACTGGGTATTGCTGAAGTTCCCATGGCTGAAACTAGAAGAGACGATGATGATGCTGCCCGCCGGAAAGAGCATGCTCAATCCACTGGGGCTGCAAGACGAACAGAACTTTGGCGTGCTGTTCTGGTTGATCAGTGCGTTCACGCTGTTCTATGCGTGTCGCGCATGGCAGGGCGACCAGGGCTACAACAGCGCCGCACGCGACGCGCACGAGGCGCGCATGGGCCAACTACTAAATGGATGGCGATACCGCACGCTGATGTTGGTGACGGTCTTGATTCCGCTTGCAGTGCGCGCGTACCTCACGCACCCGGACTATGCCGTAGCGGCGGCTCCACTCAAGGAGCTCATTGCTGCGCAGCCAACCGAGGCGTTGCAGGCAGAAATGCGCGTTCCGCTCGCGCTTGGCATCATGTTGCCGACCGGCTTGCTGGGCTTGGTAGTTGCGGCAATGCTCGGCGCGGCCATCAGTACCGATGAGGCATATCTGCATTCGTGGGCCAGCATCTTTGTGCAGGATGTTGTGCTTCCATTCCGCAAGAAACCGATATCAGCGCGCGGTCAGTTGTTCCTATTGAAGTCCGCGGTGCTCGGCGTGGCGATCTTCGCGTTCTGCTTCAGCATGTGGTACGAGCCCGGCATCTACATCGCCATGTTCGCAGCCATGAGCGCGAGCATCTTCGTTGCGGGTGGTGGCGCCGCGATCATCGGCGGTCTGTACACGCGCTGGGAACAACCGCCGGAGCGTGGTCGGGGATGATCGTTGGCATGACGTTGTGCGTGTTGGGCGTGATTGTCACGAACGTCCCCAAGGAGTGGGTGAGCAGCTGGAACGCTGCCGATGCTGGCGCAATTCTGAACGGATGGGGTGAATTCTGCGAATGGGTTCGCACCAATCTCACCGGAATGGTGATCAGTTTCATTGCGATGATTGCGTCGTGCATCTTCTATGTCACGGTCAGCCTCGCGGGTGGCGTGAAGAGTTTCGACCTTGATCGATTGCTGCATCGTGGCGCGTTCCGGACGGACGGTGACGCCGCGCTTGACGAGGCACCGCAGAACTTCTGGGAGAAGATCGGATTTGATCGTCAGTACCAGGGCTGGGATCGATTTGTCGCGTGGATCACACTGAGTTGGCCGCTCTTCTTCACGGTTCTCTTCTGCATCGGCACCCCGTGGATGGTGTGGCGCAAGAGCCAAGGAACGGCAGTCACTGACGCAGAGTGGTCCGCCTATTGGCACGTGTGGGTCTGGGTGATTCTGGTGGCAAGCACCGCCGTCATGGTGTGGTTTGTCATTGGCGGAATGCGGGACTACTTCCGACTGCGCCGTGATCTTCGAACATTTACTCCTGACGCCTCCGATGACGGCTCCGTGCGGTAGCGTCTTGCAATGATCAGCGTGTTGCCGCAAGCCGAAGGTTGGACCGTCGAATGCACCGCGTGCAGCAGTGCAGCTGTTCCCGCGGGCGTGATTGGCACGCGGTTTGCGTCCGAAGTTCCGGGCTGCGTGCATCATGATTTAGTGCGAGCCGGGATTATCATTCCTGTTGACCAACGTGACGGTGAAGCGCAGCAATCATGGGTTGGCCATGCAGACTGGCTATGGCGCGGCGTCATTGATGTCGCGCCGGAAGCGTTAACTGAAGAGTGTTGTGATTTGGTATTTGCATCGCTCGACACGGTGGCGCGCGTCGCTATCAATGGCATCGAAGTTGGCAATGCCGCGAATCAGTTTGTGCAGCATCGATTTCCG
>Ga0114966_10001742_pt1 | contig 19863 bp, 11 predicted proteins | sample M_130207_XF_Meta_FD_87029 | JGI IMG/M metagenome (GOLD analysis project Ga0114966, IMG submission 87029) | Freshwater microbial communities from Lake Montjoie, Canada to study carbon cycling - M_130207_XF_MetaG | ecosystem: Environmental > Aquatic > Freshwater > Lake | place: Lake Montjoie...
CGGTGTTACGGCCTTTACCCTTGGGACCGCCGTCCTCACCGTCGGCGGCTCAATTTACAGCTTGTCGCTCGAAAATTCGAACGCGACCCAGCAAGTCGTGACCATTGCTGAGGGCGGCAACCTCTGGACAAACGGAGCGGGGAATCATTTGTGGACGACCGCCGGCAACTGGACCGATGGCGTTCCTTCTGCCGCCGGTGTCGCAGTCTCGTTCGCGCAAGCCTTTCGGTCGGCCACGCCCAATTCGGTCCAACTCAACGGCACGAAAACCGTTGGCCAGCTCCTTTTGAATACAAACACCGGGACTGGCTATTCGATCGGGGCGGTCGGGAACGCCGACATCCTGCGTTTGGACAACGGAGCAAACACCCCTAGGGTGTCGGTAGCCAGCGGCACCCATATCATCAACTCTCCGGTGGAAATGAACAACAACACGACGGTCACCCTGACCAGCAGTGCGAGCGTCCTGACAATGGTCGGAAACATCACCCAGGTGGGCACCCGCAGCCTGACCAAGGCCGGAGCCGGCACCCTGACGCTCTCCGGGACAAACTCTTACACCGGTGGCACTAACATTGACAGTGGCACCCTAGCGCTCTCTGGTGCCGGCACGCCGCTTGCCACCGCCGGTGCCGTGAACATGGGTGGCGGCACCCTGGATTTGGGAACCCAGACCAGAACGGTCGGAGCGGTGACTATTACCGCCGCAGCCGGTAGCGGCGACACGATCAAGAACGGCAACCTGACCGGAACCTCCTATGCCGCGAGCAACACTGCAGGTAACGCCATCGTCTCAGCGAGCTTCAACGGCACGTCCATTCCGCTGACAAAGTCCGGAGCGGGCACTCTGACGCTCACCGGAACGAACGGCTACACTGGGGCGACCAACGTCAACGGCGGCACGCTGGCTATCTCGGGTCCAACTTTGGGTGCCGGACCTGCGCTGGCCAACACTGTGATTACCGTGGCCAGTGGCGCGACCTTTGCGGCCTATCCGGGCTCCGGTAGCGTCACTGTTGGCAAGACTGCAATCCCTATTCAGGGTGCCAGACTGACCCTGAATGCTGGTGCGGCCTTTACGATGGTGGATAACGCCATCGGGACCTTCAACCTGCGCCAAGGTGGAGCCTTCACCCCGGGGCTCACTGCCAGCGTGGCCAGTGGCACCGCGCCGACACTCGCGCTTGAGATCGGTGGCAGCCTCGGAGCAATTGACCTTCTCAATGTAACCCAGCAAGTAATTACCAGCAACGCCATCCAAGGGCAGATCCTCATCCAGCCTTTGACCGGGCTGACCAGCCTCGTTCCCGGCAATTACACTTTCATGACCGCCGGCGGAACCACCCCTGGGCTTGGGCCCACGGCTTTCACCCTCGGAACCATCACTCTCAACGTCAACGGCAACAACTACAACCTGTCACTTGCCAATTCGACCACCACGCAGCAAATCCTGACCATCACCAACGCGTTTGCCGATGAGCCCGGCAAGCTGGAGATGGGTGGTGGGGAAAACTTCGACCCGTTCTTCTCCACGGGTGGGACGGTGAATGGGAATGGGATCTTCGGAGGGGAGTCCGGCTCCGCCGTGGTGCCGGAGCCGGGCACGCTCGGCCTCCTGCTCGCGGGTTCGCTCGGCCTCCTGGCATCGCGCCGGCGGAGAGGCGCGGTGGCTTGACGATCAGCGCTGGCTCAACTCCTCGAGCAGCGCCCGGTTCAGCCGGATGCCGGCCTCGAAGTTCGCCAGCGGGAAGTTTTCATTCGGCGCGTGCATTTTGCTATCGGGTAGCGCGAGGCCGAGGAGCAGCGTCTCGACGCCGAGCACGCGCTTGAAGGTGTTGACGATCGGGATGCTGCCGCCTTCGCGGATGAGCGCCACGTCGCGCCCCGGAAAGGCCCGCCGCAGTGCGCGCTGCGCGGCGTGGCCGTCGGGCGAATTCGGGTCGGTGGCGTAAGGCTCGCCGAAGTGACCGCCGGTGATTTCGAGCGTCACGCCGGGCGGGCACACCGCGCGCAGATGGGCGCGCACCTTTTCCAACACCACCGCCGGCTGCTGGCACGGCACCAGCCGGAAAGTCAGCTTGGCCAAGGCTTCGCGGGGCAGGACCGTTTTCGTGCCGGTGCCCTGGAAGCCGCCACCGAGGCCATTGACCTCCGCCGTGGGCCGCGCCCAGACGCGCTCGATGCTGCTGTAGCCGGCTTCGCCGAAAAGTGCGGGCGCACCCGTCACCGCCAGAATCTCCGCATCGCCAAACGGCAGCCGCGCCCAGGCCTCGCGCTCCCACTTTTCCAGCGGTAACACATCGTCGTAAAAACCCGGCACCGCCACGCGCCCGTCCGCGTCGTGCAGGCTCGCCACCAGCCGCGCGAGCGCCGTCGCCGGATTCGCCACCGCGCCGCCGTAGATGCCGGAGTGCAGGTCGGTGGCCGGGCCGGTGACGCGCAGTTCCAGCGCCGCGATGCCGCGCAGGCCGTAGGTGAAAGTGGGCACGCCGGGCGCGAGCATCCCGGTGTCCGAGATGGCGATGACATCGCACCGCAGCTCCTCGCGATGCGCGGTGAGAAACTCCTCGAGATGCGCGCTGCCGATTTCCTCCTCGCCCTCGATGAGCACGATGAGATTCACGGGCAGCCCGCCGGTTTCGCGCAGCGTCTCGCCGATGCCCATGACGTGGGCAAAGATCTGTCCTTTGTTGTCCGCCGCGCCGCGGGCAAAGACGACGCCGTTCTCGATCCGCGGCTCGAAGGGCGGCGTCTGCCACAGCTCCAGCGGATCGACCGGCTGCACGTCGTAGTGCCCGTAGATCAGCACCGTGCGCCGCCCCGGCACGTGCGCATTGCGCGCCACCACGATGGGATGCCCCGCCGTGGGATGGACGACCGCGTTCAGGCCGATCGCCTCCAGCCGCCCGGCCAGCCAGCCCGCGCAAGCCGCCACGTCCGGCGCGTGCGCGGGATCGGTGGAAATGCTGGGGAAACGGAGAAAGGCGAGGAGCTGTTCGACGTGGTCGGGATTCATGGGCGGCGAAGAGGGTAGCTCGCGCCTCCGCCAGAACGAGCCTGGATTTGGCTGAAACCGCCGAACGCCGCCGAGCCTTCCACCGCCTCTTCGCTCTCCCGCCAGAAACCCTCACCGCCCCCGCCTCACTCGCCGCCATCCTCGAGAGGAACAAACACGCGGACGAGGAAGCGGATGACGATGGAAGGTCGCCAAATCGCCGGGGCCCCGCCTTCAATCAAAGAAGGGCCATTCCGGCAGCGGTGGCTCCCGGTGGCGCTCCTGCTCAAAGTCGCCCTTGCGTCCGCTGGCAAGAATCGCGGCGATATCCGCGTGCTCGGTGGTCATGCGCGGGTCGTCGAGGAATGTGGAAAGCCGCGTCTGCTCGCTGGCGGTCAGCGGGACGGATGCGGCATCGTCCGCGTGGCGCATGTGATGCGAGTGGATGGGGATGCCGGTTTGCTGCCGGAGGTCACGCAGGATGTCGAAACCCGCAGGGTCGGTGTCGCCGTGGTGGAAAAACTCGATTGCCGGATGCACCGCGTGCAAGCGCCGGAGGAGCGCCACGGTCGCGGCGCTCGGGAAGCTGCTCCAGACCAGAAGGACGCCGGAGCGGAGCTTCGCGATTTCGAGGAAGGGCGCTTTGTTTTCGAGAATCAGGCAGCGCGTGGCGCTCGTCTCGATCCGCGACGCGCGGGTGACATCGTCGGCGGAAAGCGTCGCGGCATCCGCGAGTTGCGCGGCGTCGAGCGCGAGGCTGCCGCCGCTCCACACGCGCAGCGGGCCGTGGAGGGTCGCGACGCGCGGCATGGGCAGCAGGCCGTGCGCTTCAAAATCACGCACCGCGCCGCAGGTCGTCTCGGCGAGTAATTGCTCCAGCGAGCCCTGCCATTTTTCCAAGCGCTTCGAGTCACCCGTGATGTCGTAGCTTGCGTAGCGCACAAGGCGGCGACCTTCCCACGCGAGCAGGCGTGCGGTGAATTCGAGCATCCGCCTGCCACGCGCCATCTGGGCGAAGCGGAATGGTTCCATCGCCCGCCAGCACTGCGCGTGGTCTGCGCGGATGGCGCAAAATTCCGCCCAGCCCGCGCGCCAGCGCTCCGGCACCTCCCACGCCGCCGCTTCGCGGAAAAGCTGTGCCCATTTCTCGCGACGCGCCGTCGGTGACTCACGGCCGAGCCATGCGTAAAACTCGCGCTCCTTCGAGGGTGAGAGCCGCACCTTCGCATAGTGCCGCGAGTCGCGCCGGTGAATCGGCTCCAGCCGGATCACGTCCGCGTCCGCAGCCGCGCGCAACTCACCTTCCGCAAGTTCACGCCGCACACCTTCCGCGCAACCGGTGGCAGCAAGCAGTGGTTCGTAGTCGGGCTGCACATCGAGCTTCCCGCCGCCGTGGCGACCCGCTGTGGAGTCCTCGTAGATCTCCGCCAGCTTTTGCAGCACGGGCGTCCGAAGTTTCATTCCAGCCCGAGCAATCGCCGCGCTGCCGGCTCGTCCTTGTGCAGGCTCACGGGCGTGTTGCGGATGGCGAGCCGCTTGCCCACGCGCCGCTCATCCTTCGACACCACCACGAGGCTGTCGCAGTGCTCGAAGGCATACGGGATGTTCCCCGTGCTCATCGAAAACACGCCCTGCAAATCGAGCTGCGCGAGCGCCTCGATGCAGTTCTTGATGCGCTCGCCGCTGAGCTTCGAGAAGGCCTCGTCAATCGGCACCAGCGCGAGCGACGGCGCTTTGCTGCGCGTGTCGTGGCGTTTGTAGGCGCGCAGGTAGCTGGCGAGGATGGCGATGAAATAGGGCGACTGGTTTTCGCCGCCGCTGAACTTCCCGCTCTGCCGGTCCACGCGCGAGGTGGCGGTCACGGCACCCAGTTCGTCGAGGTCATCCACCTCCATGTCGTAGTCGTAGTAATGCCGGTAATCGAGCAGCTCGGCGGTCGCTTTGCCGTCGGGCTGCTCGACGAGCAAGGTGAGGAGTTTCTCGATGGCCCCGCGCAAGTCCGCATCGGCGCTGGCGAAGAAAAGCTCGTCCGCGTGCGCGAGCGCGGAGGCGTCGAGCAGCTTGTGGTAGATGACGAAATCCGGGTTGTTCCACTTCACGATGCGGTAGCGGTTATTGCCGATGGGCCGCTTGAGCAGGTTGTTCAAAAGCAGCCGCGTGTTCTCCACCTCGAAGAGTGCCGAGCGCAGTTTCTCGAGCACCTGCGTGCGGAAGAGCTTCTCCCATCTGCGCCGGGCTTCCGCGGACTTGTCGGCGTAGTTGGGGATGTCGGCGTCGTGCAGCTTGGCAAACTGCCGGTCGTAGGCGGCATTGTCCGCGCCCTCAATGGCGAGGTCGTCGAACTTCGGATGCGTGAGCGCCAGTTCGCGCCGCGCCGCCTTCACTCGCTCCCACTCTGCATCCGCGCCTTTGTCGGCTTCGTGAAAGCGCGTGTTGAAGCGCTCGGCGGCCACATCCTTTGCCGGATACGCGGCGAGCATTTCGTCGCGCTGCTCGCCGAGCCGCGTGAGCCAATGCGAGACATCCTCTTCTCCATTCACGCGATCGAACGCCGCCTTCCGCGCGTCCGCTTCCTCCGCGAGTTTGGTCACCACCTTCTCCTGCTGGGAGAATTGATGCCGCTTCGCGCTGCCGAGCAATCCGCGCTGCTCGTCCTCCTGCTTCGCGATGTCCGCTGTCAGCTCCGAATCGCGCTGCGCGAGGTCATCGAACTTCGCCCGGTCGATTTGATTCAGCCGCGCGATGTTGTCGGTGAGTTGCTGCTGCAGCGCGGGCAGTTCGCTCGCGGCGGCGAGATCCTGCCAGAGCGACGGCGGCGGGTCGAAAAGGTCGCGCCACCGCCGCTGCACCTCCTCGACCGCCTCCGCGAGCGGACGCAGCCGGCGCTCCTCGCTTTCGAGTTCGCCGCGCTGCCGCTCCTTGTGGGCGCGCTGCTGCTCCAGCCCGCGTTTTCCGACGAAAGGCAGATTGTCGTAATGCCTCGTGCGCTCGACGAACGCTCCGCGCGCGATGAAACCGTCCGGCATGATGGCCGCCTCGTGCTCGCGAAGCTGCTCGCGCTGTTCGACGCACATCAGCCCGCCGAAAAGCTGGTTCACCACGGCGGCAGCGACGGGATGCGAAGTCGTCAACTTTTCCGCCAGCGAACCGGGCTGGACCGCGCGCTTCTGCTTCAGCGCCTTCGCGGGATTCACGAGCGACTCGCCCGCCGCGGAATCGCGGAGCTGATGGTAAAGTCTCTCCGCCGCATCGTAGTCCTCCGCATCGACGACGACCGCGAACTTCCGCGTAAACGCGACCTCGATGGCGGGCCGCCAGCGTTCGTCATTCACCTCGCACAGCTCGCGCAGATGGCGCGCGGGCAGGTCCGCGCCGCGCGCGAGCAGCGAGCTGTTCAGCGTGTCGAGTAGGCGGGTCGGAAAGGGCAGTTTGCCGATGGCGAGTGCGGCGATTTGCTCGCGGAGCTGGCCGAGTTCCGAGCGCAGTTCGGAGAGCCGCTTTTGCGTCGGCTGTCCGAGCCGGCTCAAATCCGCGGCGAGTTTTCCGGCGGCCTCGCGCAGCGTGTGAAAGGTCGCGTGAAACTTCGCGATGCCTCCCGTCTCCATCGCGGAGACGCCACGCTCGACGGCCACGACGTTCTCCGTGCCGATTTCCAGCGGCAGCGCCGCGACGGCTTTCACCCATTCGCGCGCACCGCGCACGCGGCTCGCCAGCGCGGAATCGAGGGAGCGGCCCACGTCTTTCAAGCGCCCGATTTTCACCACGAGTTCCGAGTTCTGCCGCTTGAGTTCGAGATAGAGCGAGCCGCCGGGCGATTCGCGGATGGTGTTGCGCAGCGCCTCCAGCTCACCACGCAACTTCGGAATGCTTTCCGCCAGCACCGCGAGCCGCGCATTTTCCTCCGCACACGCGGCGCTCAACTCCGCGAACACGCGCCCGCCATCCGCCAGCGCGGCGGCGGCGTGGTCGCGGCGGCACTCGGCCTCCAGCCAGCGCGCGAGCGCAGCGTCGCGGCGGAGCGCGGCGTGCGTTTGGAAATGTTTCGCGATGGCATCGAGCCGGGCGTGCTGGTCGCGCAGTTCGGCGAGCTGACGTTCGTAGCCGATGAAACTTTTGTAGCTGTCCGTCACGTCGCGCACATCGAGCCGGTCGGCGGGCAGGATGAAGTCGCGGCAGAATTGATTGAAGCTCTTGAGGAAGGTGAACGACATCGCGCTCGGCAGCAGCGAGCGCAGCACGGCGCGGTCGAAGTTCAGGTGCGACGGCTGGCACATGTCGCGCAGGTATTCGCCCAGTTCCGCGTAGAGCCGCCCGGCCACGCCATCGCGCGCGGTGTGCGCCTCCGCCATCGCCTTGAACGCCGCGTGGCTGAGCGGGCGCTTCTCTTCATCGAGAAAATCCGCGCGCCCCAGCGAGGCCGGGATGAAGAACGGCGAGACGCGCCCTTGCTGCTCCGCCGCACTGGCAAACTCAATGCGAAAACCCCACGTCTCCACGCGCGCCTCTTTTTGCTTTGGGCCGGGCCAGGTGAATTCCATCGCGACGTAGCTGATGGCTGCGTCGCGCATGTATTGCGTCACGCCGGCTTCCTCCTGCTTGGTGTCGCCGAGGCAGTAGCCTTTCAGCGTGCGGTCGCTGCGGTCGCCGGTGGCGGATTGGTTGAACTTCACCAGTCGCAAATCGCCGACGAGCACGAACTGGATGAGATCCATGAGGATGGACTTTCCGCTGCCGGTGACGCCCGCGAGCAGCAGGTTTCCCTCGACGGCGATGCTGTCGCGGTAGCCATACCAGTTCAGCGCGTGCAGGCGCGTGAGGCGGATGGCGCGGCCTTTTTCCTGACTCATGGCGCGTCCTCCTCCTCGGCGTCGGCGTCGTCTTTCGCCAGCGCCGCCGCGAGATGCCGCTCGGCGTGGCGCGACCAGTCGGCGAGGTCCTGGAAAGGGATGACCCTTTTCAGCGTGGGCAAAATCTCGATGCCGGCGTCGGCGGGCTGCTCGGCGGGCGTGAAGCGGAGCAACGACTTGCGCTGGGCGAGGCGGAGGATTTCCACGAGCCGCGTCGGGCTGGGCAGGCTCTTGCGCAGCGGCTCAAATTTCGTGCGCAGCGAGTCGTTGAACTGCGCGACGGTGATGCGCACCGGAGGCGTCTCGCCGCGGTCGCGCACGGCGGTGTCGAATTCATACCAAAGCGTGAGCAGCACGAGCGTGGCGTCGAGCTTCAGCCGCAGCGTGAACGCGCCCGACTCCGGCACCGCCTGCACGAGCCGCAGCTCGTGGTCCCAGAAAAGTTTCAGGTCGAGCAGCGCGGCCATTTCCTCCGTCCACTCGCGGTTGAGCTGCGCCCATTGGTAAAGGTCCGCCAGCCCCGGTTCGGTGCCGAGAATCGCGCCATTCGCGACGAGCCGCCGCAGCGCCTCGCCGAGCCGCTCGCGGTCGGCCTCCGGCAGCCGCGCAAGGAGGCCGTTCGAGTTGGCGGGCTGTGGTGTCATGGAATCTGAAAAGAATGCAACGGTTGTCCGTGGAATTGCAGGCCCGGATGGGCCGACCGGAAATTAGCCGGTGGCGTGAGCCACCGGACCACGTCACAAACGAATATCCGCCCCGGCAGGGGCGGCGGGATTCCAGCGCCCCTCCGGGGCGCACTCCATTCCCGACTGCAACCGCGTGGCTTACGCCACCGGCTAATTTCCGTCCGGCCCTCCGGGCCTCCACAGCCGTCGCAGACAACCACCGTTGATTGGTCAAATCGTGTCATCGGCGCGAAAGCGTGAAGCGTTCGATGCGGCGGTTCAGCTTCGCGTCAAACTCCGGCACGGCGGATTCGTCCGTCGTCGCTGGAACCTCCACCCGATAACGCGCATCCGCCGCGCGCGCATGAAGCAGGCACGCGATGAGATCCGCGAGGTCGTCGTCGCAGCGCAGCGGAATTTCCGCCGACGACATGCGCGCGCCGCGCTCCGGGAGCAGCGCCTCCACAAAGCGGTTCGCGCGCGCCACCGTGAGCGAGTCGCGCAGCGCCGACTGGACGCGCCGCAGCGCAGCGTCGCGCTCGTCGTCCGATGCCTCCTCGTCGAGCGGCGCGATTTCGCCCACTCCACGCTGGAGCCGCGGCGTGTAGAGCGATTCGAGGCCCGCCATCAGCCGCGCATCGTGCAACCGCAGCGCGGGGAATTCCGCCGCCTCGTCGTCCATCTCCGCCACCCGGCGGCCCGCGCCGTGAAGATTCAGCGCCTCGAAGAACGCCTGCACCTGCGCGCGGCTCTCGCTCGTCGTCTCCTGCAAATAACGGAACCGCGCCAGCGAGCGCCGCGTGAACTCCGCCGTCCTGCGGTCCACCGCATCGGCGACCGGCACCACGCTTTCCAAAAGCTGCTCCAGCTCCTCCAGCCGCAGCCGCACGCGCGAGTAAGCCGTCTCCGCCGACACCGCCGGGTCGCGCCGCAGCACCTCGGCCTGCATCTTCCCCAGCGCCTCCGCATCCACGCCGAGCACATTCACCGCGCGCCGCGCCTCGGCCAGCCGCAGCGGCAACCGCGAGCGCACCAGTTCCGCGTAGCAGGCGTGCCCGATGCGCTCGGCGAACTGGTCGAAAAGCACCGACAAATTTTCCCGCAAGGTCGGTGCCGCGAGCTGCTGCCGCGTGTGCCGCTCGATAGCCTTTTGCATCCCGCGCAATTCGGCGACGCCCGCCTGGAGATTCGCCGCGCACGTCTCCACCTGCGCCCACGGCTCCGCGCGCAGCGCGTCCACATTCGCGAGCGTCGTGCAGACATTCACGAGCTTGTCCGAAAACGCCACGCCCTCCGGGAACGCCAGCCGTCGCAGCGTCTGCATCGTCGCCTGCCCGTTCGGATGAAAATGCACGAGCCGCTGCCAGTCATTGCCCTGCTCCGTCTCGATCCACCCCGCCGTCTCGAAATAGTCCAGCGCCGCCCGCGCCCGCTCTCGCGCCGTCACCTCGCCTGCCGAGTGTCGCTCCACCTCGCGCTCGACAATCGCCAGCGCATCTTCCCTTCCAACCCCGCGCGGCGCATCCGCCGCCGCCCGTTCCAGCGCATCCAGCGCATCCACATAAAGCCGCGAATCCTCCACGCACAGCACCCGGAAAAACTCCGGCCGCAGTTCGCGGAAAAGGGCGGTGGAAAGTTGTGCGTTCACAGCCCGATGGATCGCTGTATAGGACGCTGCTGTCGAGCAAGCGGTAAAAGAGCTACTCCGAGCACGCCTCGACTTGCGCGAGGACGGTACGGAAAGGCGTCGCCGTGTAGCAGCCGAACTCGGGACGCTTCGTGAGTTTCGCGCGGACGGTGGCCGGGCTGGTGAGGCCGCAGAGGTAGCGGGTGAGCTGGCGGGCGGTGGAGAGCGAGGGGATTTCCTCGAAGATGAGCGCGCGGATTTCTTCGGCGTCGGCTTCGGTGAAGGGCGCGATGGGGGTGGCGGGGAGCGCGACTTGCGTGGCGGGTTCGCCGGTGCGGCAGTGGTGGCAGTGGCCGCAGTTTTCGTCGGGGAGCGGTTCGCCGAAGTAGCCAAGGAGGCGGCGGGTGATGCAGCCGGTGGCGCTGGCGAAGTCGAGGATCTGCGCGAGGCGCTCGGAGTCGCGGGCTTCGCGCTGGGCGAAAAGTTCGGCCTGGTGCGCGGCGACGGCGGCGGGGTCGCGCTGGGCGGCGTCGGCGCTGAGGCGGAAGCCGTGGCGCAGGCCGGCGGGCTTTTGCGTGATGGCGCCGGTTTCCTCCAGCCAGGTGAGCGCTTTCACGAGGCGGTCGCGCGGTTCGCCGAGTTTCTGGGCGGCGGCTTCGAGTTCGAGCGTGAGGTATTTCGGGCCGCGCCGGCCGGCGGCAAAGAGCGCGGTGAGGAAGCGGCGGCGGTCGTCGTTGAGGCCGGCGAGGATGGCGCTCTCGGGTTTCAAAAACTGCACCTGCGTGCTCTCGTAAAAGGCGCGCGTGGGGCGGAGCAGACCGTCGAGTTCGAGGTAGGTGATGACCGTCTCGACGACGAGCGGGCGGATGTCCGTCTCCTGGCTGAGGTCGTAGCGGCTCACGTCGAACTCCTCGCCCGCGCCGAGCATTTTTCTCACGAGCGCCTCGACGGACGCGGGCTCCGGCGTGTCGCCGAGGGTGAAGTTTTCCAGCGGCACGGCGTCATCCGCGCACGCGAGCAATTCGCAGAGCGCGGGCTGGCCGTCGCGGCCCGCGCGCCCGATTTCCTGCTGATAGTTCTCGAGCGTCTTCGGCAGGTTGAAATGGATGACGCTGCGGATGTCCGCCTTATCTATCCCCATGCCGAAGGCGATGGTCGCCACGATGACTTCACAGGCGCCGCGCATGAAGGCCTCCTGCGTCGCGTCGCGATCCTCGGCGCTCATCCCCGCGTGATACGCCCGCGCCGCGAGGCCCGCCCGCGCGAGGTGCGCGGCCACCTCCTCGGCGTTTTTTTGGAAAGTCACATACACCACCGCCGGGCGGACCTTCGCGCTGGCGAGCCGCTTCGTGAGCACCGCCAGCCGCTCGCCCGCAGCACACGGCGTCACGCGCAGGTGCAGGTTTTTCCGGCGAAAGGAAGTCTGCACATGCCGCTCGCCCGCGATGCCGAACGCCTTGCAAATATCCCGCGCCACCTCCGGCGTCGCCGTGGCCGTGAGTGCGAGCACGGGCCGCAGCGCCAGCTCCTCCGCCACGCGCGCGAGGCGCAGATACTCGGGGCGAAAATTGTGACCCCATTCCGAAATGCAATGCGCCTCATCAATCGCCAGTAGCGAGATTTTCACCCGCCGCAATCGCTCGGCAAACGCCTCGCCCGAGAGCCGCTCCGGCGCGACGTAGAGCAGCTTCAGCTTCCCCTCGCGCAAGTCCGCATACACCCGCTGCGTCTCCTGCGCCGTGAGGCTGGAGTCGAGTCGCGCCGCCGCGATCCCGCGCGCCCGCAGCGCATCGACCTGATCTTTCATCAGCGCGATGAGCGGCGAAATGACCAGCGCCGTCCCTTCCAGCAACACCGCCGGGAGCTGGTAGCAGAGCGACTTCCCTGCGCCCGTGGGGAAGAGCGCCAGCGCCGATTCGCCGGCGAGCAGCGCGCGGATCACGTCCTCCTGTCCGGGGCGGAAGCTGTCGTGGCCGAAGTGCGTCTGGAGGGAGGGCGTCAAATCCATGCGGCGTGTCGTAGCCCGCTCCGGATGGGTCGGCAAGCCTGCGGCCCGGGGCGGATGGTTGCGCGGTCCAAGGTGGTGCCGGAAATCCGCCGGTCCGGAGGGACAATGAGCGGCCAGCACATCGGCGCCAAATTGAGTCGCCTGGCGGCGTGGTAGCGAGCCCCAGACGGGGCGGTTTCCGGGTTGAAGTCCAAGCTGCTTTCCACGGGTTTGCGGTGGTGGCCTTGGCTTTGCTATGGATGGGGATCATGTCTCTGCGCGTGCTTCTTCTTTTGCCGTTGCTGGCGCTCCTCGCCGGCTGTGGGTGTCCGGGTTACACCTACCGCTATGTGCCGGGGCGGACGGCGAGTTTGGTCGACGGTTATGCCGAGGCTCCGGCGGATGCGCCGCCGCAAGTTCATGCGGCGATCGCGGCGGGGAACCGGATCGCAGGGTTGCCGTACTGTTACGGCGCGGGGCATGGGTTGGGTGAGGACTCGGCCTACGATTGCAGCGGGGCGGCGAGCTACATTTTGCGCAATGCGGGGCTGCTGCGCGGGGTGCGGACTTCGCGGGAGTTTCGCCGCTACGGGGAGTCGGGGGAGGGCGAGTGGATCACGGTGTGGGCGAAACGGGGGCACGTGTTCTGTTCGGTGGCGGGGTTGCGGTTTGATACCGGCTGGACGCGCGGGCCGAAGGGTCCGCAGTGGACGACGCGGGATCGGCCGGCGGATGGGTGCGTGATGCGGCATCCGGTGGGGTTGTAAGAGGTAAGGCGCTTTCGCGCGGAAAGTACGGGCGCACATCTATGAAGCTAAAAAAGCCGATAATCGAAATGAAGGCGGCGAAAACCCCGAGACCGCCGCATACACCACGAATAGCTTCGCCGCCGAAATAACCGGCGGCTACGCACAAAACGATTACGGCCCAGAGAACCTTTTGAGACGTGAAGTGAAATTTCGTGATGGTCTTGCGGCGACTGACGGAGGTTCGCGGACGCCGGAACGCTATGTTGGCCATGAAGATAAGCACCACGCCCCAAAACAATGCCGAGGACGGGCAGAATAAGTCCGAAGCGCTCTCGATGAAGGTCAATGATGATAGCGTCGTCCAGGGCATGCTCTCCGCAGGCTTCCTTGAGCTTGTCTTGGACTTTGCTGCCAACTTCTAGCCATGTCAGCCTGATGCCCTCAACACCAGTGGCCATTTGAGGGAGTTGGGGGAGTTTGCCTTTGCGGAACGGCATGCGCAGGAAGACCCTGCAATCGATGAACGGCGTTGAAACCGGCTTCGCGCTGGACGTTGCCGAGGTGTTTGAAGTTCCAGCTCACGAGGTATTGGAGCCGGGCCACGGTGCAGACGGCATCGCGCGCGGCGTTGGCGGCGTATTTGGGCGGGACGACGCCTTGGCGCAGATAGGCGGGGACGCGTTCTTCCATTTCATCTGTGGTCCGACCGACGGCGGTTCTGTCGGTGCCGTCCGCACCCTTTGCTCAAGCCCAACGGCAGCCCGTTTGAGGCTTTGTAAGTTCTGCCGTGATGTGTCTCCGAATCCTTGAACGCTTCGGCCAGCAGCGGCGTGTTTCTACTTCGCGTTGAACTGTACCCAGTCGAGATTCATCAGCTCTTTCTGGCCGGCATTGACGAAGACGACGAAGACGTCCCCGCGGGCTGTGGCCGGGACTTGGAGTGGCACCGCGATCTCGGTCCATTTGTCCGCGCCGCCGGTCGGTTTGACCTCGGCTTCGCCGAGCAATGGGCCGGTCTGACTCCCGGCGTGAAACTCGACTTTGCCACCCGCGCCGCCGGAGGCCGCGCGCACGGTGGCGCTGGTGACGCCGGCGAGGTTGAGCGCGGTGAATTTCACGAAATGCTGGTCGCCGATCGCCCCGAGCGCCTTTTTTTGGCTGGCTCCCCGCAGGCCGATCACCTGCGGTCCTTTGATTTCGTCGGCCATCTCGGCTTCGAGCCGTGCGGAACGCAGCGTCACGGACGCGTGGCCGGTCGCCGGGCCGACCTTGGGCGGGCGGCCCGCGTCGGTGTAGCTGGCTTCGAGCACGCCGACGTTCGCCTGGTCGCCGCCGGGCGCCGGAATTTCCCCGGTCAACCCGCGGGTCATGCCGGGGGAGGCCTTGCCCGGCTGGAGGCTGTAAATCCAGCGCACCATGAAATGCACCTCGTCCTCCGTGATGTGCGGGTGCGGCAGCATGCCCACCTGACCCCACACGCCGGTCGAACCGTTGATCACCCGCTTCACGGATTCGTTCTCCGCGCCGGCCACGCCGCGATATTTTTCCGCGATCTTCAGCAGCGGCGGCCCGACGAGCGGCTGTTCCACGGCGTGGCAGTTGAAGCAGCCGTTTTGCTTCATCAGCGCGATGCCGGGATCGGTTTCGCTCTCTTTGCCATCGGCGGTTTTCCACAGCGCGCTGACGAGCGTGCGGAGGCCGAAATCATCGGCCTTGGCGGACGACGGACCGTCCTCGAAATCCTTGATGGCGACCTTGAATTTGACCGGCTGGCCGGGGAAGAAAAAGTCACCGTTCGCCGGGGATTCAAACGCCACGACGGGCACGGTATTGCCCACCATCACGGGGACGGTTGCGGTGCCGATGCCGCCTTGCGGATCGCTCACGCGGACTTCGGCGCGGTATTCGCCCGGTTCGGTGACGGTGAATTTTGCGACCGCAGTCTTCGCCACGATCTTGTCGCCGGGCTGCAGGCGCCACTCGTAGGCCAGCGGCTCGCCCTCGGGGTCTTTCGAGCCTTCGGCGGAAAGCTCCACGTCCAGCGGCTCGCGCCCCGCACCCGCTTTCCCGCTGATCTTCGCGAGCGGTGTGAGGTTGCCCCATTGGTAGGAAATCTTGAGGAGTTTCGAGTCCTTGTTTACTCCCCAGCCGCTGCCGTAATCGAAAAGGTAGAGCGCGCCGTCCGACCCGAAGACCATGTCCGCGGGCCGACGAATCGCGACGCGCCCGGTGCCATCGTCCCCGCCTTTTTGATCCACCCGCACCGCGCCGGTGAAATTCTCGATGCCTTCGAGTTTCGCGTCCTTGTCGAGGCGGGCCCACTTGATGAACGGCCGCTGCCAGTCGTAGAAAAGCAGGCACTTGTCGAAGTGCTCGGGAAAGCCGCCGGTGTCCTTGAATTTCGGATCAAAATGAAAAACCGGGCCCGCGCAGGCGGTGCGTCCGCCGGAGCCGAGGATCGGAAATTCCTTCGAGGCGCGGGCGGGATACCAGATGAGCGGTGCCTGGACGGGCGGGAGTTCCTTGAGCCCGGTGTTGTTGGCGCTCGCGTTCAGCGGCTTGAGCGGGTCGAATTTTTCGCCGGGTTTGTTGGTGGCGAAATCGAAGTCGAGATAGACCTCGTTGCCGCGCGAGTAGGGCCAGCCGTAGTAGCCCGGCTGGCGGAGCTGGTTGATCGTGTCGAAGCCATTCGGCCCGCGGTCTTCCTTGGTATTCGCGGAGTCGGGGCCGACGTCGCCGACATACACGATGCCGGTTTTCTGATCGATATTGAACCGCCACGGATTGCGGAAACCCATCGAAAAAATCTCCGGTCGCGTGTTTGGCGTGCCGGGCGGGAAGAGGTTGCCGGGGGGGATCTCGTAAGTGCCGTCGGCCTTCGGCTTGATGCGCAGGATTTTCCCGCGGAGATCGTTCGTGTTTGCCGAGGACTTTTGCGCGTCCCAAGGGTCGCGGTTCGGCCGTTCGTCGATCGGCGTGAACCCGCTGGAGGCGAAGGGGTTCGTGTTGTCGCCGCTGGACGCGTAGAGGCAGCCATCGGGCCCGAAGCGCAGCGCGCCCGCGTGGTGGCAGCACTCGCGGCGTTGCTCGGCGTAGCTGAGCAGATCCTTGCGCGAATCCATCTCCAGCGTGTCGCCTTTCACGGTGAAGCGGCTGATGAACTGCCCGGCGAAATCCTTCGGCGAGTGCAGCAGGTAGATCCAGCCAGTGGTGGCAAACTGCGGGTCCAGCGCCATGCCGAGCAGCCCGTTTTCCTGCGCGATGGTGACGTCGAGCGTGGCCGCGATGGCGACCTGCTTGGTGTCCGGGTGATAGATCTTCACCTTGCCCGCGATCTCGATGAAAAAGATCCGCCCATCCGGCGCGCGCTGGAGCTGCATGGGCTGCGGAATATTCTCGAGGAGCGTCTCGACCTTGAAGCGGTAATCCGGAGGCGCCTCGGCGGCGAACACGGTGGAGACGGCGGCGAGCAGGGCGAGGAGAGAGAGGCGCATGGCAGAGTTGTCCTGCGACAATCCGCCGACGGTGAAAAGCTTTGCGGAAATGGGGGGCACCGAGATCTTCCAGACGGGCGTATCCGTCTGGTCCGCTCAAGGCGAGCCTTCGGCCTGCCGTAGCGCAGTGGGTCCCGCCTGCCTCAACGGGCGCTGCGGGCACGCAGGTGGTGTGCGGTGCGTGCTCCGCAGCCGCGCGGGGGCAAGCGGGACGCAGGCGCTACGGCAGGCGAAGACGCCTGCGCTACGGTGCCGACCGCCGCGTGGAGTTATTTCTCGAGCGGGTGCGCTTTGAGGAGTTCCTCGGGCGCCCAGAAGATGCTGCGATCCTTGGTGGCGGCGCGGACTTTCGCGACGGCGGCGGGCAGGACGGGCGCGGCTTTGTTGCTCCAGGTGTTGCGCACGTAGGTGAGCACGCCGGCGAGTTCCTCATCGCTGAGGATCGCGCCAAATGCCGTCATCGGCGGGACGCCTTTGGCCGGGTCGTAGGTCACGCCTTTGACCTCCATCGGGCCATACAGGCCGTGGAGCGTGAGCTTGATGAGCCGATCTTCGCTGCCGGTGACCCATGGGCTGTCGTCGAGCGGCGGGTAGGCCGGCGCGAGGCCGGCTCCGGTGGGCTGGTGGCAGGTGGCGCAGTGGCCGTCGCGGACGAAGACATTCGCGCCGAGCGTGTAGGACTTGGCGGCGTCGCCGGTGAGGTGCGCGGGGACGGTGACGACGAGTTTGGTTTCCTCCTGCAGGATCACGCTGGGCATTTTGCCTTTGGTCGGATCGGCGGGACCCCAGTGGTGCTGCACGGTGGCGGCGGCGATCTTCGCGTGCGGCTCGGGGGAGTTGAGCACGGCTTCGAGGAGCGCGGTGTTGCGGACGTTGTGCTGCTGGTGGAGCCAGAGGGCTTCGAGCAAAGGATGCGCGTGTTCCGCCTTCGTTGGGTCGAATTGTTTGATCCATTTTTGGGTGGCCTCGATCACTTCCTTCGAGTCGCGCTCGCTCAGTTCCACGCGGGTGCGATGCCGCACGCCGTCCACAGGGTGCTTGAGGTTTTCCAGCAGCGCCGGGATGGGCTGGCCGTCGATGGGCACTTTCTTTTGCAACGGCCGGCCTTTGTTCACCAGGCGGTAGATGCGGCCGTGTGAATGGTCGCGTTGGGGGTCGCGGATGTTGTGCTGCATGTGACCGATGATCACGTTCTGCCAGTCGGCGATGTAGAGCGCGCCGTCTTCGCCGAAGACGGCGTCGGTCGGGCGGAAGTTCTTGTCTTCGCTCTTGAGGAAATCCGGCGTCGGCGTGCCCCAGACCTCGCCGAGTTTCATATTTTTGCCGCCCTCGGTGTAGCCGTCGCGGTGGAGCTTGTAGCGCTTGATTCCGAGGTAGCCGATGGTGTTGAGGATGAGAAACTCCTGCTGCATTTCCTCGGGGAAGTTTTCGCTCGAGATGATCTCGCTGGCCGGGACGGGGCGGACTTCCTTTTTGAGCAGTTGGTGCATTTTGAAGCCCTTGCCATCCGGGCGGACTTGGAAGGCATTGCCGCCCGTGCCGTCGGTGGCGAAGTGGTAGCCCCAGCGGTCAAACGCGATGCCGTGCGGGTTCGGGTCGTTGCGGGCGTGGAAGGTGATGGTGAAGCTGCGCGGGTCGAGGCGATACATCCCGGACGCCGTGGAGTGGAGCGCCGGACCCCACGGATGCTCGTGGGCGTGTTGCATGAAAACCCCGGACTGCCAGTAGATCGCGCCGTCCGGGCCGTAGATGAGGTTGTTCGCAGCGTGATGGGTGTCCGCCGAGTCGATGCCCTGGAAGAGGACGATGCGCACGTCTGCCTTGTCGTCGCCGTCGGTGTCCTTGAGGAAAAGGATGTCCGGTTGGGAGGTCACGATGACGCCGCCATTCCAGAACTCGAAACCGAGCGGGTTGTGGACCTTGGCGAACTCCGTGGCCTTGTCCGCGACGCCGTCACCATTCGTGTCGGTGAAAATGAGGAGGCTGTCGTTCATCGGCTTGAGCGGTTCCCATTTCGGATACGTGCCCCAGCACGCGGCCCAGAGCCGGCCTTTGGTATCCACCTGCAACTGGACAGGATTGGCCATCGCGGGAAAGCGCGACTCGTCGGCGAAAAGGTTCACCTCGAAGCCATCCGGGACCTGCAGTTTGCCGATGCCCTCCTGGCCGCTCAGATACTCGGGGTTGCCTTCTTTCTGGGCGCTGGAGCTGCGGCTCTTGCCACCGATGTTCGAGATCACCTCGATGGGCGGGGGCACGTTGGAGTCGGAGACGGTGTAGGTCTTGCCGCTGGCCACGGCCCAGATTTTCGGGTCACGGTTCGCGGTCATCACGTCGAGCATCGTCAACTCGTGCTGGAGCGGGACGGCGTTGCTCTGGTCGTTCACAAATTTCAACCCCGAGCGGTTGCCCCAGATGTCGTTGCCATCCGTCGCGCGGAAGCGGTTGTGCCAGTGCCAATCCTTGTCCAACACGGCCTGGCGCAGCGGTTCGAGCGCGGCGGCCGGTGCGGTCACGCTCTGGCCGGTCAGCGCGGTGGCGATGATCTCGCCGAGCTGACGGTTGCCCTCGGGCAGGAGGTGGATGCCGTTCATGGTCAGCGGCGTCTTCGCTTCCGTGTAGCGCGCCTGGGTGGGCGCGAAGAGGTCCACAAAGGCGACCTTTTTCTCCTCCGCGACCTGTTTGATCGCGGCGGTGTAAAGCGCCAGATTCACGTTGTTCGCCGCGCCGTTCGGGAGGTTCGGGCTCTTGCGGTTTTCGTGGGCGATGGGTGAAAAGAGCACGATCCGCGGTGCGGATTTGCCGTTGAATTGCTGGCCACGGTAGTTGTCCACCATCGCGCCGAGATCGGTCTTAAACTTCGCCAGCCCGCCCTCGCCGGCGAAAGATTCATTGTAGCCGAAGAACGCGAAAATCACTGCGGCCTTGCAGTTCGTGAGCGACTTCTCCGGCGTGTCGAAGCCCTGATGCCGCGGACGATGGGCGACGGAATCGCCGACGATCGCGAGGTTGCGGAAGCTCAGTTTTTTGTCGGCCATCTTGCTCTGGATGACCGTCTCCACCCAGCCGTCGTGCTGCATGCGGTCGCCGAGGGCGTTGCCGATGATGGCCACCACGTCGTTTTCCTGGAGCGGAAGCTGCGCGCGCCCCGGCAGCGTGGCGAGGACCAGGGCCGCCAGCGAGCCTGCGATCGTTTTGAACAGTGGGGAGGGGAGGGTGCGGGTTGGTTTCATAAAAGGAAAAGGCGGCGGGAGTAAGACCCGCGCTGGTGCGGGATAGAAGACACTTTTTTGGAAATTGCGCGCCGGCTACGTCGGGCAGGGGACGGCATCGGCGAGCGGGATGTCGCCGCCGGTTTTTGTATCGAGCCAGAGGGCCTGGCGGCCGAAAAGGAAGCGCGCGTGGCCGAAGTCGGGCCAACCGGCGGCTTCCGCGAGGCGGTGCATTTCGCGGTAGGAAAAGGCGCGGTGGATGGAGGTGCGGGCGTCGGCGCGGGTCA
>Ga0114966_10001743_pt1 | contig 19863 bp, 15 predicted proteins | sample M_130207_XF_Meta_FD_87029 | JGI IMG/M metagenome (GOLD analysis project Ga0114966, IMG submission 87029) | Freshwater microbial communities from Lake Montjoie, Canada to study carbon cycling - M_130207_XF_MetaG | ecosystem: Environmental > Aquatic > Freshwater > Lake | place: Lake Montjoie...
GACGCACGTTTTCATCTGAAAACCGTGATGGCGTCAGTTTTTCAATGCTGCGAAAAGATGGTGTTTTGATGGTCGCAGGATTGGTAGGAACGAGTCAGGCAGCGTGGGTTTTTGAGAATGAGATGGTGAAGTTGCAACTAGGCCCGCAACAAACGCCAAGCTCGTTGAAGATTTGTTGGGGAACTTTCCCAGAAGCAAAGTTGCCGCAATTTCTCTCGTGGATGCAGGCTAATAATGCTCCCGAGAAACTAGATACCCTCAAGCAGCCTGGAGTGCCTCGTTGGCCTGCGTTGACTACGCGTGGACAACGCAGCGTCGCTTCCGAAGCCTATGTCATCGACACACTCACGGTGCCTTACGACAACCCTTGGAAGGCGTTGATGTTCACGTCAGGGGTCGGGTTTCTGCCTGACGGACGTGCGGTGGTTTGCACGATTCATGGGGACGTTTGGTTAGTTTCTGGAATTGATGAGAAGTTAGAAAAACTGACTTGGAAACGGTTCGCGACTGGACTCTTTCAACCGCTCGGACTCACGGTGCGTGACGGGGAGATTTTTGTTTTGGGTCGTGATCAGATCACCCGATTGCATGATCGGAATGGGGATGGAGAGGCTGATTATTATGAGAATTTTTTTAATGGCATCCACACCTCGACGGGGGGGCATGACTATGTGACGAGCTTGGAAAAGGATGCTGCTGGGAATTTGTATTACGTGGATCCGGACGGAGCACATCGCGTCTCAGCCGATGGCCGATCAAAGGAAACGCTCGGGACCGGTTGGCGCAACCCTAATGGGATGGGAGTCAGCCCTGATGGTAAAATTATCACTGTGGCTCCTCAGCAGGGAACTTGGACACCATCCAGCCTTATCGCCGAAGCGAGGGCAGGGGGATGGTATGGATTTGGTGGCCCAAAACCAGCCCCTGAACGCCCGCTGGGTTATGATCTTCCGCTTTGCTGGATCCCTCATCGAGTGGATAATTCGAGCGGCAGCCAAGCCTGGGTGACAAGCGATAGGTGGGGTCCGCTACAGAATCGGTTGCTTCACTTCTCGTTCGGACGTTGTTCGCAGTTTTTGGTCATGCGCGAGGTGGTGGATGGCGTCGCACAGGCTGCGATTACCCAATTGCCCGGTCGGTTTCTTTCTGGATCAATGCGAGCAACGTTTAACCCTCTGGATGGGCAGATGTATGTGGTGGGTTCGACGGGGTGGCAAAGCAGCGCGGCGCGGGATGGATCGTTGCAACGGGTTCGTTTCACGGGCGCACCTCTCTTGTTGCCGATTGAAGTTCACGCGCAAACGAATGGGCTTCAGATTCGGTTCAGCAGTCCGTTGGATCGCGCAACGGTTGAGGATCTCGGCAGCTATGCTTACACGCATTGGAACTACCGTTACTCGGAAGCTTATGGTTCTGCCGATTACTCAGTCAGCAATCCTGATAAGGAGGGCCATGACACTCTGGAAATCAAATCCGCCCGACTGTTGCCTGACGGTCAGAGCGTTTTCGTTGAAATTCCTCAGATTCGACCCGTCATGCAATGGGAACTGAAATACAGTCTCAACGCCGCTACAGGCAAACCGATCGTTGGTCAGGTTCATGGCACGATTCACAAACTTCCCACAGGGGGCGGCAAGCCTTGAGGTTTTGGCAATATGTTTTATTGACAGGGAATAGCGCATCCGTTTTCGTGAAATCGGATCTGTGTTAAGTTGAAATCTTATGAACTGTTCAGTTTTTCTCAAGCAATCGACGACTGCGATGGTTTTGTGCGGACTTTTGGGTTGTATGGGCACCCCTGAGTTTTCGTTGCCTCATTGGTCACCGACGGATCCTGTGAACCCGCTGGGTTCAGGGGGGGCAGTGGTGCCAGTGAATCAAATTGTCACACCGGCTGGACGGCAGGTGGAGCTGGAGGGGCTTCGTCCTCAAGCGATTGCGCTGAGTCCGGATGGGCGTTTGCTAGCAGTAACGGGGAAGACTTCTGAGGTCGTTATTATTGATCCGGTCGATGGAGCGATCCGCCAACGCGTCAGCCTGCCAGCCGAGGAAACCACCGCTGTCGATCCGGCGGTATCGACGCATTTATTAAAACCCGATACCGATGGGCAAGTCAGCTACACGGGTCTCGTATTCGCACCGGATGGAAAATCGCTTTACTTGGCGAATGTCAACGGGAGCATCAAGGTCTTTTCGGTAGGGGCGGATCATGTCGTGAAACCTTCGTACACGATTGCATTGCCTCAAGTTACTGGGTTTCCGCGTAAGAAAAATATTCCCTCAGGGCTGACCGTATCGGTTGATGGGCGGCGGCTTTATGTGGTGCTCAATTTATCAAACCAATTATTGGAACTCGAACTACCCTCCGGAAAAATCCTTCGCAAATTTGAGGTGGGGAACGCGCCTTACGATGTGGTCTTGGTGGGTGCGAAAGCGTATGTGAGCAACTGGGGTGGCCGCCGTGTTGAGCCCGGCGTGACGAGTGGGCCGATCGGAATCGGAGCTCGAGTGCGCGTGGATTCTGTGCGGCATATTGCCAACGAGGGTTCGGTGAGCGTGATTGATTTAGGCCAAGGTTTGGTGACGCGTGAGGTGATCGTGGGGATGCATGCCTCGGCGTTGGCGGTGGCACCGAGTGGCAAGCATGTAGTTGTGGCTAATGCGACAAGCGACACGCTCAGCGTGATCGAAACGAAGTCGGATCGTGTTGTTGAAACCATTTCCATGAAGTGGGCCAAGGGCGATCCATTTGGTGCTAGCCCTAATGCTTTGGTTTTTGACACTAGCGGACGCGAACTTTACGTCTGTAATGGGACTCAGAATGCGATCGGTTTGGTTCGTTTTCAACCCGGGCGTTCCAAATTAACGGGGCTGATTCCGACAGGCTGGTATCCTGGAGCGATCACGTTGGATCAAGCACGAGGCTCGCTTTATGTCGCGAACATCAAGGGATGGGGATCAGGGCGGCGTCTGAAGGCGGGTGAGGCGGCGAAGTTTCAGACCCACCAATATTTTGGGACGGTTTCGCTGATGAAAAAACCTGATCCCAAGCAGCTCAAGAACTATACCAAGCTGGTTCATCACAACTACCGACGGGCTATCGTGGAAGCGTCACAATTGCCTGCGCGGCCCGGGATCGCGGCGGTCCCCGTGCCGGAACGAGTGGGCGAACCTTCGCTGATCAATCATGTTGTTTATATCATCAAGGAAAACCGGACTTATGATCAGGTTTTAGGCGATTTACCTCAAGGCAATGGCAATGCGGATTTGTGCGCCTTCGGCGAAAAATTCACCCCTAACCAACACAAGCTGGTCCGAGAGTTTGTGTTGTTGGATAATACGTATTGCTCCGGAATTTTGAGTGCGGACGGCCATCAATGGGCGACGACTGCATTTGCGACGGATGTCATGGAAAAGTCCTTTGCTGGTTTTCCTCGGAGCTATCCTGATGGGATGGAGGATGCCGATGTGGACGCGCTCGCTTATGCCCCTTCCGGGTTCATATGGGATAATGTGATGGCGCATAACAAAACACTTCGGATCTATGGTGAATTCGCCACGAGCACCTGTGGCTGGGCTGATACGAATCGATTAGGCTCGCCGAAGTTTGCTGATTACTACCGCGACTTCAAAGAAAAGGGGAACCTGACCCGCGTCGGTTCACGTCCATCGATTGAATCAATTCGAGGTGTGCTCGCCACGAATACTGTCGGGTGGGATATGGATGTGCCGGACGTGATTCGGGCCGCGCGGTTTATCGAGGACCTTGCGGAATTCGAGAAAAAAGGGGAGATGCCGAACTTAATAATCATTTGTCTACCGAACGATCACACCTCGGGCACGAGTGCTGGCAAACCGACTCCCGCAGCGTACATTGCCGACAACGACTTGGCGATGGGCCAAATTGTGGAGGCGTTGAGCAAGAGTATTTTTTGGAAAGATTCGTGTGTTTTTGCGATCGAGGATGATCCTCAAGCTGGTTGGGATCATGTGACCGGCTATCGCACCACAGCTTACGTCGCAAGTCCTTACGCCAAACGTGGGGCGGTCGTGAGCGTCAATTACACTCAGCCCAGCCTCCTGCGCACCATGGAGTTAATGCTTGGGTTGCCGCCCATGAACCAGATGGATGCGGGTGCCCGACCGATGAAGGAATGCTTTACCAACCAGCCGAACTTCGCGCCGTTCAATACGGTTCCGAATAATATCTCGCTCGATGAGGTCAACCCACCGGCACACACCCTGCAAGATTCGCTCCAACGTCGGCACGCGGAAGCTTCAGCCAAGCTCAACTTTAGGGAGATTGATCGTTGCCCCGAGGGGCTGCTCAACCGAATTCTTTGGCATGCGCAAATGGGGACAAAAGCAAAGTATCCTTCGTGGGCAATTCATGAAGTCGATGACGATGATGATTAGTATTTTTCAACAACTCCGGATTGATTTATGAAAGCTGTTCTCGATTACCTCAGCGCACATACGACTCGATTCATTGAGGATCTTTGCGCGTATGTTAGGATACCGAGTGTTTCGGCCCAACCCGAACACGCTTCGGATATGCAGCGGGCGGCAGAATGGATTAGGGATCATGCCAGAGGGATCGGATTAGAAGCGGACCTTCATCCCACGCCGGGCAACCCGATCATGGTTGCCAGAACACCTCGGAAACCGAGCAGCAAACGGCCGCATTACTTGGTCTATGGGCACTACGACGTGCAACCACCGGAGCCCTTTGAGCTTTGGAAAACTCCGCCGTTTGAACCAACGAAACGAGGTCGGTCCCTTTTTGGTCGCGGCGCAAGCGACAACAAAGGCCAACATCTGGCTCACCTCAACGCTGTCGAAGCGTATTTAAAAACAGGCACGGAATTACCTTGCGACCTCACGTTCATCATCGAAGGAGAGGAGGAAATCGGGTCCAGCCATCTTGCCGCGTTTCTGAAGGCCAAAAAGAAGTCTTTAAAATGTGATGGGGTGGTCATTTCTGACACCGGAATTCCCAGCCTCAAACAGCCGGCATTGACCTGCGCTCTTCGAGGGATTGTGGCATTTGAAATCAAGGTCTTGGGGCCAAATCGCGATTTACATTCAGGCCTATTCGGGGGCTCGGTGGATAATCCCGCAATGGTCTTGTGCCAACTCCTTGCCCAACTTCGCAATCCGCGTGGGCGAATCACGATCCCTGGGTTTTATGATGAAGTAGTCAAGCTGACCGCGTCTGAGCGTCGTCAAATGGCACGCCTTCCCTTTGATGAGAAGCAGGAAGCCAAGTTTTTAGGTGTGCCCGAGTTGTTTGGTGAGAAAGGATATTCAGCACTTGAACAACGAGGAACACGCCCAACGCTCGAAATCAACGGGCTAACCAGCGGTTATCAAGGTGCAGGCAGCAAAACCATCATCCCTAGTTGGGCCAGTGCTAAGGTGACGTGTCGGTTGGTTCCGGATCAAAAACCCACCGTGATTCGGGAAAGAATTTTGCAGCATCTATGGACTCTTTGCCCAACGACCGTTGAGCTTCAAATCACGCTCGCACACGGCGGCGAACCTTATCTCGTTTCTTCAGAGAATCCTCAGGCCCAAGCCGCATTGCGAGCGTTGCGGGCCGCCTTCGGACACGAGCCTGTTCTGCTGCGCGAAGGTGGATCTATTCCGATCGTCAACGACTTCAAGAAGATTCTAGGTGTTGATACGCTTCTGCTTGGACTGGCGTTGCCGGATGATAACGCCCACTCACCCAATGAAAAATTCGATCTAGATTGTTACGCCAAAGGAATGAAGATGGGAGCATTGCTCTGGCAAGAGCTCGCTTCCAGATGAGTGAAACCATAGGGCAGGGAGCAATGACCTTCCTCAGACGGTTCGCATCTGGATGGCGACTTGAATCAGGCCATTCTCGGTGGGAGGATCAATAAAGAGGGAGGTGTCGTCGTTGGGGGTGGTGGTTAAAAGGAGAGACGATTGTTGACTCGGAGAATCCGACGTAAGAGCGAAAGGCACCACTCGAGAGGTCTGGCTATTGAAGGCCCGAAAGCGCACTTCATAGGTGATATTCTCAAATGCGAGGAACGTGAGCTTGAAGGGATGGCGAGGATTCCCCGACAATGGTTTGATCGTAACATTCACCGACATTTCCTCGATTTCGATCGTGATGAACCCGAGTTGATCCTGTGAGACCGGAAATCTGATTAAGGAAATATTCGCGGGACCGTTGATATAAGTTCCATCCAGCTTGAACTTGGAACTGTGACAGGGACACGTCATACAACTTACCGTAGATTTGTAAGTTCCCACGACGCAACCTGCATGGGGGCAGCGTGCATCAACGGCAAAAAAGCTATTGCCTGCGCCTCGATTGATAATTACTGGCGGGTAGATTCCAACAGGATTTTTGTCGGAACCGATGGCACTACTTCCCAAACGAAGGGAACCATTCGCGGCACCTAGCACAGGAAAATCGGCGATCTTGAGTTTAAGCAACCCTTTATAAACGGGTCCAGCCGGATGGATATGGCCGGTGACCGACTGACTTAAAACCTTCTGACCGACAACAGAGAGCGCGGTAGCCCAAAGAAACGATTTCACCACCTCGCGCCGTGTCGATAAAGGGCTAAGCATGGCAATATACTAGGGAGATCCTACTCAGGAGATCAAGCATTAGCGAAAGTGTCGAGTTGGCCTGAGCTTACGTTGACAGGCCACTGGGACACCATTAGGTTTGGCGGTGATGGATTCTGTTGCAACAACTGAGATTGTGGTGTCGCTGACTGCTAACGCCGCTGCCGAGGCTAAAACCTTGCTTGATAAGGAGGCCGACGGTGGGAAAAAAGGGCTGCGTGTTTTCGTGGAAGCGGGCGGGTGTTCTGGGATGCAGTACGGAATGGTGTTCGACGAGAGGCGAGAGAGCGACCTTTGTTCGCTGTTTTCGGGGGTACCTGTGTTTGTTGATCCGATCAGTGCGGACTATCTGCGTGGGACTGTGGTGGACTTTAATGACTCGCTCACGGGTGGTGGATTTAAAATCTCGAACCCTCAGGCGCGTCAATCCTGCGGGTGTGGGAAATCGTTCGAGGCTTAGCCTCTTCTACTTGATATCATCAATCCCCGGGAAACCTGGGGGCAGACCTGGGGCTCCTAGTGGATTGATTCCAGCGGGCGGTTCCTTCGCATCCTTTTTATCGGCAAAAAAGTCTTTTCGATCCTTTAGCAATGGGTCAACGACATATTTAGGAACAAGGAAAACCCATTTTTCTAACGATTTCTCAGTCTTCAACTTTGCTTCAAGTTTGATCAAACCGTCCTTAAATTCCTTGTCCAACTTATCCTTGTCCTCGGGCTTTTCATCGGTTCCTTGGATTCGTTCCTTTGGAAGATTGGCTTCAAGAGCTAGGGTGAGCGAGTGGTCTACCCCTGTAGGCGCGAGGCCGATCTGGAAGGTATAGGCGAAATTTTCGAAGGTCGTTATTTTTGCGATGGTGGGGTGGTTTAAACCCGTTTCCTCGGGTTTGGTGCTGGCGGGGGATACGTCGGTGAAGCTTGGAAATCCGAACACATTACCTGCGCCACCGGCCTTTGCTTGATCCAAAACTTCACCTGCCTTGGCGTCCGCAAGCTTGAGATCTCCACCTTCCTTATCCCTTGTCAATGTCCATGAGGTTCCATTTGTTGAGGTAACGAAAACGGATTTGATTTTCTCAATTTTAAAGAAATCCTTGTTGATCCAAGTTTCAGGCTTGGTTTCAAGATTTGCGAAGGTCTCGCCAACCAAGAAAACTTTGGCGGGTTTCGGTTCGGGAACTAAGACATAGCGACCGACAGCACCCCCCCCACCCATAGGAGAAGCATCTCCCGAGTTACGAGTGTAGTTTTTTCCGAGGAGTAATGCTTGGAGAACCTTGCCGGATTTATCTTGGAACTCGACCAGTGTTGCCGAATTGGTTCCCTTGTCTGGCGCGAGCAACTGGAGGCGTCCCAACTGGGATTCGCCCACTTTTTCCTCACGAACCGGTTTCAACTCCCAGACTTTGCGTAACAGATCTGAAATCTCCGAGAAGTTAGCAAGGTATCCAGATCGTTCCTTCACGCGCCAGAGTTCGTCAGATTTTTCCAAGTTGACCTCACCCGAGGATTGCTTGATGCGCACGCGCTCGATCTCGTTAAGCGGAAAGGTCGGCAAGACCTTTTGGGTGCTTGTGGCGTCGGAGATTTTGTAGGAATCACGTTGGGAACGTAGGACAAAAAGTCCATACCCTCCTAACACTAATCCTACGGCGACTAAAATCTGAAACTGTTTCCGGTTCATTTCGCAGCGGTGATTTTACGTTTGTAAAGGGCCAAGAACAATCCTGTGAGCGTCACAAGAAAGGGGATTCCTAAGATGTTCAACCACTTTAAGCGGTTTTCAAGCGAGTCAATATCTTGACGCAGATTTTTCCGTTCTACACGGAGCTCACGCTTGGCAGCGACTTGTTTCTTTTGAAAACTCACAATCTCGGCCTGCTGTTCAGGAGAAAGGATGAAGCGTTGTTGAGCTCCCGCGCCTTCTTTGGTTCGTTGTAATTCGCCGAGTCGAGTTTGAGTGTCAGCTAAACTTTTCTCTAAATCCTTAATCTTAGTGCGGTAGCGTTCTTCCGCAGCGGCTTGCATTGCCCGCACACGGGTGAACGGACGGGTCATGGTGGCACGGCTGCGAATACCAATCAGGTTTTGATCACCAGCCATTTGATCCACAAAATTCTGTAGAAGGTTCAGATTCCCGTTGCGGGGAAAGAACGTTTTTTGACCCATGAAATCTTGCACTTGCCCCGCGAATTGTTCGAACAGAAGATCCGAATCACCCACGAGAACCACGCTCGTTTCCTTGGTGGATTCCTTCATGGCTGGGGTTTGTGTTTTGGCGTCATCCTTTGCGGTGGGATCCTTCGGTTGCCCGTCGGGGAAGGCTGTCTTAAACAAACCTGAGATCCGAATCGCGATTTTTTGTGCCTTCCCGGAGGGCACGAAATCCTTGGAAACTTGTTCACCAGAGTATTCAGCCATGAACTTCTCAATGACCTGAGATTGAAGGGAGCTTTGCACCAGAACAGTTTCCTTTAATCCATCTTTCAGCGTGCCTGAGAAGACACCGGCAAAGGGTAGGAGCAGCGTGTCAATTTGGCTTGTGGCCACGTCGTTTGTATTCACTGCTTGCGCGTTCAAGGTCAGAACCGCCGGAGCGGACTCAGGTCGTTGGCCTCGGTTGATGCGTGTTTCGTAAATTTTGTCCGCGACAACCTTGCCCGAATCAAATTCCAGACCCCAACCCTTGATTAGCTTATCCATCGTTGAGCCGCCTTGCATTGCGGCCTGCATGGGGTTTTGCTGAGGACTGTTGCGGCTATCAACGATCGACATTGGGTCGAGGAATGCGATCAGCTTTCCGCCGCGCATTAGGAATTGGTCGATGACGAATTGTGCCCTGTCGGTAATCCCCTTGGGATGTACAACGACCAAGACTTTGATATCTTCATCGATTGTTTCGGAGGTTAACTGGACTTGTTTTACTGTGTAATCCTTTCGCAGTTCGCTGACAAAAATCCAAGGGTCTTGCTGACCTCCACCCATGCGTGCCGCCATGGGATTGGATTCACCGAAAACGGGTAAACCGCTCATGATGCCGATGACCGTTTTCTCCGGATTGGTGACAGCGGAGATCGCGCGAGCCAAGTCATACTCCAACAATCGTTCACGCTGGGGAGTAAGAAACGGCAATGTGGTGTTCGCCTCAAGCATGCTGACCGCTAAGCCAAGATAGAGTTTATCGCCAAAGCCCATTCCCATCGCCTGACCCTCAACTCCATCCTTCATGGCTTGCTCCTCGGCATCCGAATCAGGTTGGGGGTCGTACTTTTTGATCTCAAGATTGCTTCCGGCGATTTTCTTAAACTCTGTGAGCAAATCTTCGACGCGTTGAGCGTAAGTTTTGAGCTCCACGGGCATATCTTTGCCTTGGGAACTGTAGAATCGCACCTGAACAGGGGTGTCCAATTTACGAAGAATTGCCTTAGTTCCTGCGGACAGCGTGTAGAGTTTTTCCTCGGTCATATCGACACGCACTGCGGCGACGTGTGATACGATGTAGATGGCGATACAAATCACCAGCATGATCCCAACACCGGCAACGGAAAACAGCCAGTTTCCTATAGTTTTGATACTCGCACTCATGGCCAAGTTTGCAGATTAAATAATTGAAAGTGTTGATCAGCCTGCCCGATGCGAGCGGATGATAATACTAGTTGTGAACAGTGAGAAACCAATGATCGCTGCGAAGAAGACGATGTCTCGAAGGTCGAGGGAACCTTTTTGAAATCCTTCAAAATGGGTCATGACACTGAACGCGGCCACGGTTTCGACTAAGCGAGGATTCTCAGAAACTTGATCCAGCAACTTTGTCACCGGCGGCCAACCCGCTAGGATGAGGAACAAAGCGAGTACCACGGACAGAATGAAACTTACCACCTGATTGCGTGTCATGGCAGAGGTCATGCAACTGATTGCAAGGTAGGCTCCAGCCAATAACAGGCTGCCTAGGTAGCTGGTCATAACGACTCCATGATCGGGTGAACCGAGGTAGCTTACCGTCATCCAAACTGGAAAGGTCAGAGCCAAGGCCAATGCCAAGAAGAGCCATGAGGCCAGAAACTTACCCACAATCGCTTGCCAAGGGGTGATTGGCATGGTGAGCAACAGTTCCATGGTGCCTAATCGGCGTTCCTCGGACCAGAGGCGCATCCCCACTGCGGGAACAAGAAAAAGGTAAAGCCAAGGATGCCAGAGGAAAAAGGACATCAGGCTTGCTTCGTTACGCTCGAAGAATCCGCCCGCCATAAACGTGAAGAAGCCGGCGAGCAACAAAAAGATCACGATGAACACGTAGGCCACCGGCGAGGCAAAATAACCCGATAACTCGCGCTTGGTAATTGTCTTGATAACACTTACTGAATTCATTTCTGTCCCTCCTGCCCTGTTTCGGGCAAAGTAATCGTTCTAAACACTTCATCCAAACGACCTTCCTCAATGTGAAGATCCTGCACCACCCACTTCTCGCGGAGCGCAAGCTGACCCAGAGATTGGGCCAATGCTTCTGCCTCGGCCTTTGAACTGGGGTAAATTCGCACTGTTGAAACACTCGGATCATCCTTTACCACCAAAGTCTTGCGAACACCGTTTATCTGGGAGGTTTTATCCTTGAGATCCTGAGCTGAAACCCCGACGACCTTGAAGGTAATCGCGCCCGCCAGTTCTGAACGGAGTTTCAATTCCGATGGGGTTCCGTTTGCCACCACACGTCCTCGATCGATAATGATCGCTCGCGAACAGACTGACTCAACTTCCTCCAGAATGTGGGTTGAGAAAATGATCGCCTTTTTCTCCCCCATGCGGCGAATCAGCGTGCGTATTTCGTGTTTCTGGTTGGGATCCAAACCATCGGTCGGTTCGTCCAAAATTAACACATCCGGATCATGGATAATGGATTGAGCGAAACAGGTGCGATGGCGAAACCCTTTGGAGAGAGTCTCGATGCTTTGATGGAGAACTCCCTCCAGAAAGCACATTTCAACAGCCCGATTGACCGCGCGCTTTCGAGCGTCCCCCTGAAGGCCCCGTAATTCAGCGGCGAACGCCAAGAAACCGTGCACCGTCATGTCGTGGTAGGAGGGAGCGTTTTCTGGCAGATAACCCATGAGCCGCTTCGCCGGAATGGGGTTCTCTACGATATCGTGTCCGCCGACAGTGACAGAGCCGGAGGTGGGCGGGATGAATCCGGTGATCATGCGCATGCTAGTGGATTTACCGGCACCATTTGGTCCCAGAAACCCAAGCACTTCACCACGTTCGACCGAAAACGAGACACCGTTGACGGCCAGCTTCGTCCCGAACGCTTTCGTCAAATTTTGCACCTTAATCATGCCAAAACTCCGAATCAGACCTTAAAGGATCCATAACAAATTCCACTCAAAATTTTCGCATCGTGACAGCGATGCGAATTTGTCAGGTTGATATCGCTCAACTTGCAGCCATTGTCAAGGCGCTTTCAATTTTTTTTTTTGACTCAGGTCGTGGACGACAATGGGATAAGTTGAGGACACAATTCTGAGTTAGTGATGTCCTTGTAGCGCGGCTTGCTCTCTTTCTAGCAGATCAACCTTGCGCTCAACACCCCAGCGATACCCTGAGATTTGTCCGTTTTTGCAAACGATGCGGTGACAGGGAATCGAGAGAGCGATGGTGTTTGCAGCGCAGGCACCGGCTACTGCACGCACGGATTGAGGTGAATTCATTGCGTTTGCGATTTGCGTGTAACTCGCAGTTTGGCCCAGCGGGATCTTCCTGAGCAGTGCCCAGGCGTATAGCTGAAATGGCGTCCCGCGCGCATCGAGTGCCTGATTAAACCCGGGGTGAGGCGAAGCGATGAAGTTAATCACTTGAGCTAGCTCCCTTTTGATCCGTTCGCCTCCGTAAATTAGTGTCGCGTTTGGGAACCCCTTCTTCAGGGCATGAACCATTTGGCCTCGATTATTATCCAAAGCGATGTAGCAAATGCCGGTCAGGGTACTGGCGACGAGAATGGGTCCTAAAGCCGATTCACCTTCTGCAAAACAAATCGCGGTGACTGCTTTGCTCATCGTCAGATTTTGACTTTGAACTGTTCGCCATTTTTCATGGAGAGAGCGAACGCGCACATCAGCTCCGAGATTTGTTGGAGGTCGTGAAGGTTGACCATCTCGACGGGGGAATGCATGTAACGGTTAGGGAGGCTGATCAACGCGCTTGGAATGCCCCCACGGGTCCAGAAGATGACATCGGTATCCGTACCGCTCGTGGCGGACATGGCCTCATGCTGCAGGGGAATTTTGGCGGATTCGGCCAATTTTTCAAGGCGTCGGACAACTTCTGGATGGTTGCACCCTCCATGTGTGATGGCTGGGCCTTGGCCCAATTTGATATCGCCGTGTTGGATTTTGCTCACTGTGGGATAGTCGGTGGCATGGGTGACATCTACCACGAGAGCAACGTCGGGCTTCAGGGCGTATGCGATTTGCCTAGCTCCGAGCAAACCCACTTCCTCCATGATATTGGACACAGCGCAGATTTCCACTTTGAGTTTTTTAGCTTGAGGTGAAAGTAATCGGAGTGTTTCGGCCACGGCGAAGGTGCCGATCCGATTGTCGAACGCCCTTGCCACCGCGAGGTCACCGCGCAACAACTCAAACTGATCGGCGAGTGTGATGGGGTCCCCGATTCGTATGAGTCGTTCGGCCTCTTTTTTTGAAGAAACGCCGATATCAATAAACAGATCCTCAATCTTAGGAGCTTTACGATCACCTTCTTGTTTGGTGAGGTGAGGAGCCACATTTCCAACAACGCCTTTGACTAGGCCGTTGGAGGAATGCAGGTGGACGCGCTGGGCCTTGGTGATGGCCGCATCGATTCCACCTAATCGTCGCACATAGATGAAACCGTCAGCATCGATGTAATTGACGACCATCCCGATTTCATCCGCATGGGCAGCGAACATCAGGCGAGGGCCGCCACAGCCTTTATTCAACCAAGCTACCACATTGCCGTAAGCATCACTCTCGACCTCATCCGCGTAAGGGTGCACGTAATCAATCCACACGCGTTGACCTCGCGCTTCATGGCCCGATGGGCTGGGAGTGTTCACTAACGTTTCCAGGAATTTGAGTGAGGCTGGGCGCATAGACAAAACAGGAGGTTGCTATTGGGGAGTCACAAGGTTTTTAAACTCGGGCAAGTTGCGTAGGTTTACAAAGGTGGGATCAGCTAATGCTTCTTGGAGGAGGTTTTTTGCCGTTGGCTGTGTTAGCAGCCGAACCTGGCTCAAACTGATTGCTCTTCCCAAAGATTTTAATGCTTCAGTCGGATTGTTGATCATCACTTGAGCCCGAGCGTAATCGAACCAAGCTTCCGGATTGTCGGGCATGATTTTTACGATTCGACCGAGGGACATTTCGAGTCCGGGCATGTGCTGCAATTGAGAATAGGCTTGGGCCACGGAGAGCAGCATGCGCGCGTCCGCAGTTGGCATTTGAACCAATTGATCAAAGATTTTGAGAGCTTGGTTCGTCTGTTTCAATTGAACGTAGGCGGAGGCGAGTTTGAAGACCACTTCGAGATTGGTGGGGTTGGCTTGATATTGTTGCTCCAATCCGGCCAATTGAGTCGATGCATTTTGAGCACCCACCTGATGGTCACGGATGCCTTTGAGTTGGTCGGCCAATTGAGCGATGCTCTGGCTTTCAGGGTCAAACATCAGGCAGGTTCGCGCCACTAGTTCGGCATCGCCTGCACGGTTCAGATTTACGAGGAGGTTGACATACTTATAAACCGCTTCGGGACTGAAGGGACAGAACGCAAACGATTGACTTAACGCGAACTCTGCCTCCTTGAGCATGCGTTGATTTTCAGCGACGTTTTTAGTGTTGCTGACGCGCCAAAAGTAAAGTCCTCCTTGCGCGGAACGGAGCTTAGAAAATGCCTTCTGAGCGTTATCATCGCGCACGAACTTGGGGTCTCCCTTAAAACCAGTTAAATCACGTTGCAGGTAAGTTTTCTGAGCAAATGCGCAAATTTCTTGAACCGAAGTTTCATAGGTCATCCAGTTACCAATCAAACGATCAGAGTATTGAGCCCAGAAATCGTGATCTTTTTTGACCATGTCCTGCGTGATCTCAACCAGCGGTTCACGATTGATTTTCATGATGATGCCAAAGGGTGAGAGATGCGGGAACATCCAGTCCAAGGCGAAGCTTTCCTCGACGAAGAATTCATGATCGGGATTCTTGTCGAAAATAACTTTTGTCAGCAGTCCGTTGATCGCCATGACCGCGACCTGGCCGGAGACAGAAATTTTGTTGTCGATAACACGAACATCCTCACCCGGGCGAATCTGTTTTGGCTCGGTAGGGGATTGCATATCGTGCTGCAAGCGACGTTGGGCGTCTGCGATATACTGCTGGAACGCAATCTGAGAATCCTCTGGAGTAGGGGTCAGTATCTCCTTGGGTGGGTACACGCCCTCGCGTCGTCGTCGATCCTCGATGTCCTTGCCGATTCTCGTAAAGAAGGTGTCGAGGGGGGTTGAGAGCCGAGCCAGTAAATTGGTTCTCCCTTGTTCCTCCTCCGTCGATGAGCGTAGAAAGTTCACAAAAAACGGCGGATCGTTCTGTGCGCTCCGATTGTAGTGAGCGCGGATGTAACTCAAATAGGTGCCGTCAGCTAGGGCGTTTTGAGTAATCAGGTAGCAGTCTCGACGGTCAAATTTCGGATCACGACGTTTTTCCGCAGGAATGAAGCTCTCGCAAAAAATCATGTAGGTAGGGCAGAACCGGCCGGGATCAGTGCCTCCGAAGATGATCGAACTTTTGGGCATCTCGGGATAGATCTCGAAGGGCGGCGAGAACATATCATGCCCGAACCAGTAGCCGAACAAGTGTCCGCGTTGTTCATTGGCAGACCAATGCGCCAGGATCGATTGAAGTGGCAGGAGCGCGAAAAGACACAGAATGGCGAACCGTGGGACTTTGGTGCGACCGAAGAGAAACAAAACCAACGCCACCAAAGTCAGACCGAAAAGAAAGTAGGAGGTAAACTTGTCGATAAAGAAAAGCGATTTGTTCTGGAAGATGCTATACAACGCGAACGCGGCGGCGATGGCTGTCCCAAGGAGGATGTTGCGTCGCACTTCCACGTAATGAGTCGCGATTAAACCACCGATGAGCGCGATTCCGTAGCCGACCCAAATCGCAATCATCACGTGGGATGCCGTAAAAAAGACGCGAGCTTGTTCGCTGGCTTGCCGATCCACCCCTGGGTTCAGAAGGATGAGGAGTAGGAAGGCAAGACCGATGTAGATCGCGCTAAGCCCAATCATCCAGCCTCGTTCCCGATTTTGCATCCGAGAGAGGAACATGAACGGCACAAGAGCGATGAGTAAACAGACCACAGTAAATTCATCGACTGCCCCCCCGACATACATGGCTAGTTGCTGGACGAGCTTGTAGGGATCGGAGGTTGGCGATGTTTTGTCGTACTGACCTCGAGTGAGCGCGTGCCAGAAGCCTTCTTCGGTGCGGGGATAGCCCCAGTTCATGGGCGGGTTGGTCATTGACGCGATGGGCATGTAAAAATAAAAGGCAGCACCCACCGCCCACATCGCTCCCATAATCAGGATGGGCTGCACGGCTTCGCGTAGTTTCTGAAATTTGAAATCAACTAGGTCTGTGAAGATGGCGACGAATTGATCCATGGTCTTCACGATCATGAACAAGGCGACCAACCCTGACCCTACGCCTACGGCGTTAAAAATAAAAAACAGTGATGGGTTGTTATCAAACGATTGGATGATGCCTTTGCTTTTCGCGATCAATCCGAAGATATAGATCAGCGTATTGGCAATGAACAAATCCCGACCTAGGCGAGGAGCCGCCATGAGAATTGCGACCTCTAGTCCCATCGCCGCGACGATGAGGGTTTGATGGTTGGTGATACAAATACCAAACCAAAAGAACGCCAAATAGAGATAGCGTAACTGGTGAGTGGCATACATCCAACGGAGTAGCGCACAAAGCAGCAGCATCAAGGAAAGCAAGCTGAAGGGGTAAACTTCGACGATGACTGCCTGACTCCACATGAACCCGTTAAACCCGAGCAAACATCCCGCGACAAAGCCCGCCACCAAACACAATCCATCCTCCCAACGTTTTTCAATCTGCTTCATCCCAGTGATGCCTTCGAGCATCATGCTGCTCCCGCGCGAGACAATCAGCGCGAGCAAGGCGCAGGAGAGTGCTCCGGACACGGCACTGGACAATGCTACTCGGTAAGCAATGTTGGAAATTGGGACGAGGACTGTGAATAGCCATGTATACAGGGTCCACACGGGGTAACCCGGCGGATGCGGCACGCCGGCGTAGAATGATCCTACGGCCAGCTCACCAGAGTCCTCCAACGTGAGATCCGGAGCCAGCGTGTAGATGTAACCCGCCAGCACGAAAATAAAGACCACGAGTGCCGTCAGCCAATCGAGCCTTCGAAAAAGTGGCGCCACTGGGCTGAGCACTGCGGTGGTTGTTGGATTCTTTGTGGGCGAGTTTTGTGATGGGTGACCTTTTGCAACGGCACCCCGATTCACTGACTTTAAATGATCGCTGCTCATCGTTATCGGTTAAGAAAGTTGGTCGCTGAATAAATCAAAGTAGGGATAGTGGATGGTAGATCGGAACTGATTGTCCACTGCAAAGTCGTACGCGGAAGGTGGTTCAACTCACTATGCCTCATATCTGATGGACAATGACCCAGTTTTTCAGTGCTCGAAGGGACGCTGGCGAATAGACCATTGGTTCTTTCTGAGCCCAAGTTGGGAAGCTGATTCATTCGGCCAGGTCCTGTGCCGAGAATTAAAATTAGGCAACCTGTTACTGGTACAAACCAGTGTAGGAATTCACGCGTCAGCGAGGGTGTGGGTGCTGTCGCTGAGGTTGAATTGTCAAAGAGCCGCTCGGAAATTCGGGGTGATGGCTTGCGCAGCACCCAGTCGCGCATCGTCTCTTCCAAGTTCTGTATCTCGTTCATATTGGGATCCTTTTAATAAATCGCGCAGTTTTCTGAGACCATATCGGTACCGGCCCGCAGCGGTGTTAGGCGAAATATCGAGCAAATTGCCAATCGCCTCAAAAGTCTCGTCGTGCCAAATTTTCAAGACAATGACTTCCCGCTGCTCTTGAGACAAAGCGGCGAGAAAACTCATCGCCCGATTTTCATCGGCTGAGGGTTCGCTAGATCGCTCGAACCAACGGTGGGCTTCAAGTTCCCGCACGAACCGGCGCCAAAAGCTACGTCGATAATTCAGCGCACGATTACGAAAACATCGAACCACAAATCGAAAAGGGTGTGTGGGTTGAGGCTCCAACTGGAGGACGCTGATGAAAGTCTCCTGTAAAACATCTTCCGACTCGCTGTGAGACAGTCCCAGTGCCCGGCCATACAATAGGATCTCCGCAGCCTTTGTTTCATAAAGGCTCTGCACCCAACCCGAATTTAAAACACCATCACTCATGAACCCCACTTGTATAAACACCGATGCCTTGCTTTTTTGTATATCAGACTCGGATTGTTTTTGGAAGTTCAGAGCAATTCCGGTTCGCCAAAACAGGCAGAGGGGGTTACGCTCTTGTCATGAGTCCTTTCACCTATTCGAGCGGAGAATGGCACTACCCACGGTTTTACCTCAGCTGGCTTCTCGCTTTAACCTGTTTGGTTGCGGATTTTCCTTTGTCACCCACCACCGTCCGAGCTCAGGACGATTTGCTACGAAGCGTCGAAGATTGGGCGAAAGAAAACCTGGATGAGGATGTCCTCCTTGCTCTCGGCCAAGTGGATCGAGATCGAGTGACAGCGGTGCTTAACGAATTACAAAACCGTCTCAAGGGCGAATCCGTTTACGAGTTGGCTCCTCTCAAAGCGCAAGCCGAGAGTTTACTGCCAATTCTAGAACAATTTGAGGAAACTGCAGCACTCGCTGATTGGCTCAGGGTGCGGCTGGATGATCTGACCGTCGCGGAGGCGTTGCAGCGAGCTGCTCCTCCAAAGCCCACAAATGCTCTACGCCCAGCCCCCACGCTGCAACTCCAACGATCGGTCTGGGTGAAGCAGTTGGAGAAGCGAGAAATCCCTCCCCGCGCCAAGGCTTACCTCCCGATGCTGAAATCTGTTTTTGCTACTGGAAAAGTGCCGGAGGAATTGGTGTGGCTGGCCGAGGTTGAGTCCGCTTTTAACCCCAAAGCTCGTAGCCCCGCTGGAGCCGAGGGCATGTTTCAGTTGATGAAACCCACCGCCAAACGCTTCGGGCTTTCCACTTTTTTACCTGATGAACGTCGGAACCCCGAAAAAAGTGCCCGCGCAGCCGCCAGTTATTTACGTTTTCTTTACGGTCGATTTGGAGACTGGCGCTTGGCGCTCGCGGCCTACAACGCGGGAGAAGGCCGCATCGATTCCATCCTCAAGAAAGCCGGCACACGGAACTACCAAGATATCGTCAGCCGACTTCCCGCCGAAACTCAACTCTACGTACCCAAGTATGAGGCGACGCTTAAGAAACGTGAGGGTCTCACCCTTGAGGAGTTAAAATCTCCAAAAAATTGAGCGAACCCAACTTGCGGAGCTTGTTTAAGCAGTTGCTCTGGCGCGGAAGAATTGGCTTGGGAGAGGTGCGACTTCTTGGTGGCAGTCCTTCGATCGTGCGCTGACTGAGCAACAGCACCTCGTTCGCCTCCGCATTGTGCTGAAAAGAATTCGTGCGAGTAAATCCTCATGGGCAACTACTCGTGAATTCAAGCAAAGCGCAAAAACGGCACCCACGAAGGCGATCAACCACGCGCCCGTCGTCAGGAACTGCCGATTAAAAGAGGTTGGAATCAAGAAAATGGTGCACCCGGATGGAGTTGAACCATCAACCTTCGGATCCGTAGTCAGACGCTCTATCCAATTGAGCTACGGGTGCCCCTGAGCTCATCAAAGTAAAGATCAGAGACCTTCGGCGCAAGTTGAAAAACGCTATTTTCGGAACAGCCCCGGTACATCGTGACCCCCTGATGGAATTTACCAACTCAGGAAAATAGAATGTATCTCTATGAAAACGTGGAACATTCTGCGCCTCTGGCTCCGAACGGTTTCCGGCCCCTTGGTCGCCGCGGGGCGGAGGGCGGCCAAGGGGTCGGAAAAATCCGAATCATCTTAACTAAAAACTTAATCTAATGGACAATCCTGCCTCACTTCAGGTGTAACGGAGGGGTGATCACCAATGCTACC
>Ga0114966_10001744_pt1 | contig 19857 bp, 15 predicted proteins | sample M_130207_XF_Meta_FD_87029 | JGI IMG/M metagenome (GOLD analysis project Ga0114966, IMG submission 87029) | Freshwater microbial communities from Lake Montjoie, Canada to study carbon cycling - M_130207_XF_MetaG | ecosystem: Environmental > Aquatic > Freshwater > Lake | place: Lake Montjoie...
GTTAAGTTGCCAACGGGTACGTTGAAGCCGTTGGGGACGGGGACCGCGGGTGCTCTTTGGCCGGTATTGCCAGCGGGACTGGTCTGGCAAGGAGTGGAACTGCCCGCGGGGGCGGCGGGCTTGGTGACCCGCGAATACGTCTTTTCGGGGGATGCGCTATCGGGGCGGACGCTGACCACGGATACGGTCAGATCGGGAGCGGTCGCTTTCGGCACGTCCGCGCGTTTGATCAATCTCGCGGCGCGAGGATTTTCGGGGATCGGGGCGAGCCAGTTGATCGTGGGCTTTGTGATTGACGGTGACAAATCGATCTTGGTGCGGGCAGCGGGTCCAGCGTTGGCGGGCTTTGGGGTCACGGGCATCTTGGCCGAACCGCGGTTGAGTTTGCAAGGAGCTGCGGCGGACGTGAGCCTGGTCAATGACCGTTGGGAGTTGGGGTCGGCGAGTGCGGCGCTCTTCGCGAGGTTGGGAGCATTTCCGTTTGGAGAGGGGAGTCGGGACGCGGCCCTCGTGCAGCCGTTGAGTGCCGCGAGCTACACCGCGGTGGTCAGCGGGGTGAATGCGACTGTGGGTACAGTGCTGGTTGAAGTTTACGATGGTGATCGAGCGCCAGGCGGTGGCGACGGCGGGCGCTTGGTGAATCTTTCGGCGCGGGCGGCGGTGCGCGGTGGCGACGATGCACTCGCGGCGGGATTTGTGATTGGCGGGACCCAACCGCGGCGGGTGTTGATCCGAGCCGTCGGACCAACGCTGGGTGAATATGGAGTGACCGGGGTGCTGGCGGATCCGGTGTTGCGGCTTTACCAAGGGGCCACGCCGCTGGCGATCAATGATGATTGGGAGATCAGTCGGAGCGGTGCCGCGCTGGCGGTGACGGCGCAAAAGGTGGGGGCGTTTGCCCTGGCGCCCGCGAGTTTGGATGCGGCGCTGCTCATCACTTTGGCCCCAGGGGCGTACACGGTGTTAGTGGCGGGGGTGGCGGGCACGGCCGGGCTCGTACTGGTGGAAATTTATGATGCGGATTGACCGGACGGCCCGGTCGATGCGGGGATAAAGGTGGGGAGCGGTGCTCTTTTTTGTTTCCGCTGGAGCCGGAAAGTTCGGACACTGGTTCTTTGTATGTGTTTTCTCGTTATTTTTTTGGCGGCTATCTGTTCCGCGGGAGCAGCGGTACCGCGCGACCTTGAGCTGGCTCTAAAGGGTTTTCGGTCGGATGTGCCCCCCGGTTGGTCGTTCACGCAAACGACCTCCGCCGAGGGTAAGTCGACCGTTGAGCGCAGTGATGCGGGCAAGCCGGAATTTGATCGATGGACCCTCGCGTTAAAAAATGGTCGGGCGCCGGCCGCGGATGACCTCCGTGACTATGGGGACGCGCGGTCGCGTCGCTCGCGAGGGGGGACCGCCCCGAGGCTCGTTGACCAATTGGACCTAGGGTCGTTGGAGACGGTGTCGGGCGACGACGTGAGAGTGACGTATCGTTGCCGGTTGCGGCCAGGAGAAACCGGGGACAAGACGGCGGCGTTTCTGCGGGCGACGGTGGTGGTCCACAAAGTGACGCACACCATTGAAATGATCGAGTTGGTGAGTGCGAGCGGGTTTAGCCCGGGCTTTGGAGTGAGCATTGCCGAGTTGCTGACGCGGATGACTTACAGTCTCCCGACGGAAGGCCGGCCCAGCTTCCCGCAGCAGGTAGCGACGCGGGTGCGCGGGACGGCGTTTTTCTTTAAGTCCCTAGACGCAGAGATGACCGTCACCTTTGGTGATTTCATACAGCCAGTAAAAAGAACGCGCGCGGCGAGCCCGTGATTTTATTGCCGGGTCGGTCGCGACCCGGTCGACGAGGGGCGGCGACTTCGGCTGGCTGGTGGTCCTCTGTTCGCCCCGCGATCATGATGTCGCGACCCGGCCGACGAGGGGCGGCGATGTCGGCAGGCGGGGACTCCGCGGGAGGCTCGGCGGTGGTGCGGGGTTAGGGTGAGGGCGCGGCTTGACTGATCGCGATCGCCTCCGCGCGGCGGTAGTTGGTGCGGAAGACGGCGGCGAGTTCTTGGGCGGCGCGGACTTCCTCCACCTTGTTTTTTGAATTGAGCCGCGCGCGGATTTCTTGGTTGGTACGCTCGTAAGTTACGGCGGAGAGATCTTGAAGGACGGCGAGAGCGCGGGATTTAGCGGGTTCGGGTGCGGCGATAATCGCCCGCCAAGCGGAGCGAAGTTCAGTGTGGGTATCCTCGCACATGATACGCATGATAAAAGCCATCTCGCGGAAGATTTTTCCGGTCCAGGCCTCGCGATAAATGAGCGGATCGACCTGTTCGAAGGGCGTCTCCTCGGGATCGCTCCTCCAAGCGTGCCACTCGGTGTGGGTGTAGAAGTCGCGGCGCACGGGGATGCGGCGGAGGACCAGTCGGGTGGGTCCTCCCGGTGCCCCCACTTTAAAGTTCCAGAGTTTCTGCCCCTCCATGGATAGGCTGTATTCGATAAAAGCGACCGAGGCGGCGCGGTTTTTCGTGCCGCGCAGCAGGCCGATGGGGTCGACCGAGGCGACGGCGCCGCCCGCCGGGGAGACATAACCGATCCGATCGCCGGCACCCCGGCGGCGGACGGCCTCTTGCTGTTGGCGGCCGTAAAAATCGATACAAAGGCCCGCGGCGCAGTTACCCGCGGCGACGTCGATCGGAGGCTTTTGCGAGGAGTCGGTGAAATAGCGGGCGTTGGCGCCGATGAGTTGGAGGAGGCGGAGGCCGGCGGCCCAGCCCTCGCGGACGGCGGCGGCTTGGATTTCAGCGGAGGGGGCGTCAGGTTGTTCGCGGGTGAAGACGTGAAGTTTCTTCTGCATCTGTTGCTGCAGGATATTCTCGAAGGCCTTGGCGACGGAACTGCTTTTGGTCGGATCGGCGAGGCCGATTTCGCCAAAAAAACGCGGATCGGCGAGGTCGTCCCATTGTGTTGGCGGGTTGCTGAAACCGAGGCGTTTCAAGGCATCGCGATTGAAAATGATGCCGTAGGAACTGAGGACGGTGCCGATCCATAAGCCTTGGGGATGCCAGTAACGTTCGCCGCCGAAATACTCCGGGATGGTGTCGGCGGTAAACCACTCGGGGTGCAGTTGAGGCAGACCTGAACTGATCAAACGGCCGGCTTGGGCCTGACGCTCTAAATCATAGGTGCCCCCGCCAAAAAAAATATCGATCCCGCAGCCGACTTCAGAGGAGAGAAAGGCGGCGCGCGCCTCTTGGGCTTGGGTGGTGGCGGAAGCGGGTAGGCGAGGCAATTGAAAGGACCCCTGAACCTCCGCGCTCCATGGTTTCCCCAGTTGACGGGTCCAATAGTTCTGGAACGAGGTGGTGTATTCCCCCTCGAGAAACCGCGCGATTTCACTCGTGCCTCCGACGATCCGCCAATCAATCGCCACCGTGCGGCCGGTTTTAGCGCGATACCACTCGCCGAAGCCCCGGGCGTACTCGTAGCGAATGGCCTCATTATGAGGCGTGATGATGACGACAGTATCGTTGGCGGTACCTAAAGGCGTGCCTTTGGGGCGGAGGGTAAACGGCAACACCACGACGACGGCGAGTGTGAGCAGGAGCAAGACTCGCTTCATATGAAAACGGAAAGGCACCGCCAGTTCGCGCGTGGTGCCCAGGTTTGCGGGCTTGGGCGCAGGCGGCGGGCGAGGCGCCTCTTCACTCGCAGAGGACGATGACGTCGTCCGGATCGGCCGAGGCAAAGACCTCGCCGCGTTGCGCTGGATCGAGCCGGCGCGGGTTGAGCTCGAGCATTTTTAAATGGTGCCCATCGGAAACGAGTTCGTACTGTGCGAGCTCGCCGAGATAAATCGCGTGGCCGATCCGGCCGCGCACGAAATTCTTGGCGGGCGCTGTCTGGCTCAAGGTCCAAGCCTCGGGCCGGATGGAGAGCGTGACGGCGGCGCCGGTTCCTGGACGGGCGGAAGCGTCGCCGAGGAGGCCCTCAAAGCGCCCAAGTGCGGTGTCGACGAAGGCGCGCCCCTCGCTGGCGGCGATGACTTTCCCCGGGATAAAATCGGTCTCGCCGATAAAGTCCGCGACCATTTTGGAAGCGGGGCGACGGTAGACTTCCGCGGGTGAGCCCACCTGAAGGATTTTCCCGCGATCGAGTACGGCCATGCGGTCGGAGACCGAAAGCGCCTCCTTCTGATCGTGGGTCACGTAGACGGTCGTCACATTAAACTCCTTGCAGACGCGGCGGATCTCCGCGCGCATTTCGAGTCGGAGTTTGGCGTCGAGATTGGAGAGGGGTTCGTCGAGCAGCAGGCAACGCGGCCGGATGACAAGGGCGCGGGCGAGTGCGATGCGTTGTTGCTGGCCGCCGGAGAGCTGGTTAGGACGACGTTGAGCGTAGTCGCCCATGTGGACCGCCTCGAGCGCGGCCATGGTGCGCGTTTGGATTTCTGCCTTGGGGACACGGCGTTCTTCGAGCCCGAACGCCACGTTTTCGCTGACGGTGAGATGAGGCCAGAGCGCATAGCTCTGGAACATCATGCCGGTATTTCTTTTATGAGGGGCGAGCTGGGTGACGTCTTCGTCGCCGAAGAAAATCTGGCCGGCATCGGGCAAATAAAATCCGGCCAAGCTACGCAAGAGGGTGGTCTTGCCGCAACCGCTGGGGCCAAGCAAGAAGAAGAGTTCGCCCGGCTCGATGGTAAGGTCCAGATTGTGCAAGGCGACGACCGCTCCGAAGCGTTTAGACAGTTGCTGGATGCGAATGGAAATCATGGAGCGCGGGCCGACCAAAGGCGGTGCGGATCCAACGGCGCGAAGCGGCGCTAGTCAAAGGGAATAGAAGCCGGCCGTTTCCGCGACAGGCCGCTGGATGGACCGGCGCCTTAAACGGGCGTAAAAGTGACAATCGGGCTGACATTGGCGGTTGGGGGCGTGAGAACGGCGCATGCCTGCGCTTAAACGTTCTCCCGGATTACATCCTGACCTCTCCGAGGTCCTGCTCACCGATCTTCAGATTAAGCGCCGAGTGCGGTCGCTGGCGGTGGAGATCAAGCAGGTGTATGGAGACGGCGAGTTTACGATTATATCGCTGATTAACGGGGCGGTGATGTTTACCTGCGACCTAATGAGGGAGATCGATAATCCGGTGCGGTTGGACTGCATTCGCGTCTCGAGCTACGGGAGCAAGACCAAGTCGATCGGCACGCCCCAAATCATTCACAGCCTCACCCTGGATATCGCGAAACGCGATGTGCTGGTGATCGATGACATCCTGGATACAGGGAAGACTTTGAAGCTCGTCAGCGAACTGGTGCGAGCGCTGGGGCCGGCGAGTTTGCGGACCTGTGTGCTCCTGGATAAAAAAGCGCGTCGGGAAGTCGCCTTGGAAGCCGATTTCGTGGGCTTTGAAATTCCGGATCGTTTTGTGGTGGGGTACGGCCTCGATTTCGCGGAACGTTATCGAAATTTACGAGGTATTGGGGTGTTAAAGAAGTCCAAGCAAACGGTGGGGGCGTGGGCGGCGGGCTAAGGCGTGGGGCGGGCGACTTGGCGGGTTTTAGGACCCGCGCGATTTTCCGCGGACGGCGGCAGCGGCGCGGCGAGCTTTGGGATAGTCTTGGGCGGGGCGTGAAGCGACCTTCCGATAGTCGCCGTCGCGCAGGGCGTTGACCTGATCGCGCAAGACGGCGGCGCGCTCGAATTCGAGGCGTTCGGCGGCGGCCTGCATTTCTACCTCCAGTTCGGCGATAACGGCGGCGACGTCGTCGACCTCCTCCGCGACCTTGGTCTCGATCGGGGCGACCCCCGAGCCGTCGTAGACCCGGAGGCTGGTCTGAGCGGTCCGGTGCACGCTGCGTGGCGTGATGCCGTGCTCGAGATTGTAGGCCATTTGTTTTTGCCGCCGATAGGCGACGGCCGCTTGTGTGCGGCGGATTGATTCGGTGATGCGATCGGCGTAAAAAATCACCCGGCCCTTTTCGTGCCGGGCGGCCCGACCGGCGGTCTGAATGAGCGAGGTTTCGCTGCGGAGGAACCCTTCTTTGTCGGCGTCGAGAATCGCGACCAGCGCGACTTCTGGAAGATCGAGGCCCTCGCGGAGGAGATTAATGCCGATGAGGACGTCGAAGTTTCCCAGTCGCAGGTTGCGGAGGATTTCCACTCGCTCGATCGCATCGATATCGGAGTGGAGGTATTCGACGCGGACTTTGGCCTCGCGCATGTAGCTCGTGAGGTCCTCGGAGAGACGTTTGGTGAGGGTGGTGACCAGGACGCGTTCGCCCGCGGCGGCGGCGGCTTTCACCTCACCGATCAGATTCTCGACCTGTCCTTTGGTCGAGCGGATGGTTATCTCTGGATCGAGCAGGCCGGTGGGGCGCACCAGTTGCTCGGCGATTACCGCCGATTTCTTGAGCTCGAATTCAGCGGGGGTGGCGGAGACGTAAATAGTCTGACCGGTCACGCTTTCGAATTCAGGGAAGCTCTGGGGGCGATTGTCGAGGGCTGATGGCAGGCGAAAGCCGTAATCGACGAGAGTCTGTTTGCGGGCGCGATCGCCGTTGAACATGCCACCGACCTGGGGAATCGTAACGTGACTCTCGTCGACGACGAAAAGGAAATCCTTGGGGAAGAAATCGATCAGGCAAAACGGGCGCTCGCCGGGCTGGCGGGCGGTGAGATGGCGGGAGTAGTTTTCGATGCCGTTGCAGAAACCCATTTCTTGGAGCATCTCCAAATCGTAATTGGTGCGCATGCGGATGCGTTGCGCCTCCAGGTATTGACCCTTGGCCTCGAAGTGAGCGACGCGTTCGTCGAGCTCGGCCCGAATGGCGCGGATCGCGGGCTCGAGTTTACTCCGGCTGGTCACGTACTGATTGGCTGGATACAGGTCAAATTGTTCGAGCGGGCGGATGACCGTGCCGGTGAGCTGGTCAAACTCATGCAAGGCCTCAATTTCATCTCCGAAAAACTCCACGCGCAGACCCTGTTCGAGGTAGGCGGGCATGATGTCGACGACATCGCCGCGGACGCGGAAACGGCCCGGTTTCAGTTCAAAATCGTTACGATCATAAAGATTATCGACGAGGCGCTCGAGGAGCTTTTGCCGGCCGATCCCGGGCCCGCGGCGGAGAGGAATGCGCATTTCGGTGAATTCCTGGGGAGAGCCCAAGCCGTAGATGCAGGAGACGCTGGCGACGACGATGACGTCGCGTCGCGAGACGAGGGAGCTGGAGGCGGAGATGCGCATTCGCTCGATCTCCTCGTTAATCGAAGAATCCTTCTCGATGAAAGTATCACTGGAGGGCACGTACGCCTCCGGCTGGTAGTAGTCGTAATAGCTGACGAAATATTCGACGGCGTTTTCGGGGAAGAAATTTTTAAATTCTGAGTAGAGCTGAGCGGCGAGCGTCTTGTTGTGGGAGAGGATGAGAGTCGGGCGTTGGACCTGAGCGATGACGTTGGCGATGGTGAAAGTCTTACCGGAACCGGTCACGCCGAGCAGCGTTTGGGCGGAGTGCGGGGCGCGCAACGAGGCGACGAGTCGGGCGATGGCCTGGGGTTGGTCGCCGGTGGGTTGGAAGGGTGAATGGAGTTTAAAGAGCATGCAGGGAAAAACGCGTGGCGTTAAATCGGCTTCGTTTTCGAGCAATTACAAACCGAAGATCCTCATCGCGGTCGCCCAGAGTGCGGACCAGAAGCGACGCATCCCCGCGGTGTCGCCTGGCGTGGCGATGGCCTGGGTGAGGAAAATGCCGCGCCCGGAAAAGAGGTCGTCGAAGAGCGGGTTCATTCCGCGGTAGTAGCTCCAGAAGGTTTCCGCGCGGACGGGTTGGTAATCGAGGTTGGGGGTAAAGCCGACGGTGGCGTCCTGATTGGTGCGCCGGGCGGGGAGGGCGTCGCCCGGGCGGTCGATGAGTCGCTCAGCGCGGACGCCGCGAACACCGGCGATGACCAACGCGCAAGGGCCGTTAAACTCGAAGAACCGAAATTGGCCGGTCACCCACGACTGCCAGCGGAACAGCTGCCAGCGGCGGCGGATGCTCAGGCGAGCATCGGCGGTGGTGATGACGCCGACGAGAAAACTGGGCCGGAGGACGAAGGCGGCACCGAGCGGTAGCGTGAGGACGGCGAGCTCGCAGTGCGGGTCGTCCTGGTGAGCAAGGGTAACCTGGCGATCCTGGGCGGCGGCGGAGCTATTTTTGAGCTCGATGAGTTCGATCAAGCCGGTGGCGGCACAAGTGAAAGGAATGCGCCAGTCGAGGACCGCGCGGGTCTGGCGTTGGACGCCCTCATCGGAAGCTTGGAGAAATTTTTCACGCACCCAGAGCCGTTGGCCGGAGACGAGGGGGAGATCGATGGCGACGCGACTCTCCGTGACGGCAGGCATGGCTGGCAGGGTCTCCGCCAGCCGCACGGGGCGACCGCGGGTGATGAAGGGTGCGACGCAGGTGTACAGGATTAATTTTGCCAGAGAAGGTCCGGTAAAATAGAGGCCGAGGAAGAGACCGACCCAAATCTTGACGGGGAATTGGACGAGGCCCCGGCCGAGCGGGTAATCCCACGCCGTTTCCAGGTAATGCATGAGCCGGGACTTTTTTTCCGCGGCCGCGGTGATTTGGGCATCGAGTTTCCCCAGGGCGATTTTCAGGCCGTCGATTTCCCACGTGGTGCGGGTGAGTTCGCGGCGGAGGGCGGTGATCTTCGTCTTCAAGGCGAGGCGCATCTCATTCATTTTTTCCAATTGCGCGGCATTGGCCTTTTGTTGCTCCGGATTCCCGAAGAGGCGGTCCCACGTGCTCTCGAGCTCGTGGAGCTGGGCGATGACGTGATCGGCGCCGGCGGCGCGCGCTTGCTCGGCGGTGATCTCGGCCGAGAGGCGATTCAGGCGATTTTGGACGTCGTCGAGGGCGGCGTTGATTTCGGAACGTTGACCGTTGAGGACGTTGACGACGTCTTGCCGCCACTGGCTGAAATCAATGGTGTCTTTGAGGAAAAGCCAGAGCCCGCCCGCGGCGAGGGCCAGCGTGACGATCACGGCGGCGGCGGCGAATTTCTTGAAGAGCCAACGGATAAGTTTGATGATAAATCCCATAGATGACAGCGCGATGGCCGAGAGAGGATGGCGAGCATTCAAGATGCCGGCCCGCCCTGCCAATGGTTAATGTGGGCCGGGTCGTGGACGGCGGCGCGGCTGGGTGCAGCCCAACGGCGGTGCCAGGCGGGTCGGCGGAGCGAGCGGGCTGGTCTCCCGGCGGAGCTGGGCGATCGAGCGAAAGTCCGGCGCGGGTCGAAGGTTGGTTTGATTCCGAGCGGAAGTCGTGAAGCCGCCGGGCCGCCGCGGGCTTGGGGGGGCTCTGGTTGCGGGAATGACCTACATAAAAAGCCAGCCGACGAGGGCGAGGATGGGCAGCAAGATGGGCAAGCTGTAGCGGAAGATGTAGCCGAAGAAACTGGGGCAGTGGACCCCGGCATCGTGGGCGATGGATTTGACCATGAAGTTGGGCCCATTGCCGATGTAGGTGAGCGCACCGAAAAAGACGGCACCGAGACTGATGGCGACGAGGTGCAGGGATTTTTCGGTGAGGAGGATTTTCATGCTGTCGACGCCGCCCGGAGCGGTGACGAGGGCGGTATTTTCAGCGAGTACGCTCGCCTGAGCGAGTTGGAGGAAGTTCACGTAGGTCGGCGCGTTGTCGAGGACGGAGGAGAGTAGACCCGTGGCGAAGTAGTATTGGATCGGGCGAGTGAAGCCCAGTTCGGCCCCGTGGGCGGCGAGATAACCAAGTGCCGGCATCATCGTGATAAAGATGCCGACAAACAGAAAGGCTACTTCGCGAATTGGGGCGAAGGTGAAAGCGTTCTCGAGGTGGGCGATTTTGGGAGTGAGAAAGTAGCTGGTGGTGGCGGCGGCGAGCATCACGATCTCCCGGGAAAAATAGGTCTCCGGCAAGAAAACGCCGCCGATGATGATTCCGAGTAAGAGCACATTGGCGAGTCCGTCGATGCGCCAGGTCTCGGCCTCGCGGGCGGCTTCATGCTGGAGGCGGCGCGGCATTTTCTGGAAACTCCGCCGGTCGAAAACGTAGAAGACGGCGAGGAGTGTTCCGAGGGTGAAAATCCAGGCTGGGATCGCGTGTTCCAGCAGCCAGAAGAAGGGGACGCCCCGCAGGTAACCGATAAAGAGCGGTGGGTCGCCGATCGGGGTGAGGGCGCCGCCGACGTTTGAAATGATAAAAATGAAGAAAACGAGGTGGAAGGCGCTGATCCGAATTTTGTTCATGCGGATCCAAGGACGTATCAGAACCATGGATGCACCGGTGGTGCCGATGAAGTTGGCGAGGATCGCGCCGATGAGGAGAAAGCCGAGGTTGACCGCGGGGGTCGCCTCCCCCTTGACCTTGATGTGGATGCCACCAGCGACGACGAAAAGAGCGCCGATCAGGGCGATGAACGAAAAATATTCGTGAAGCGTGTGCGCGAGTGTGCTGCCGCCGTTCGGAATTTGCGTGAGGTAGTAAACGCCGACGATCCCGGCGAGCCCGAGCGAAAGGTGGGGGTAATAGTGCTCCCACACCTGTTTCACCTGCGGTGGCGTCAGCGGCATCGTGGCGATGAGCAGCAGCAGCAGTCCAAACGGGCCGAGGAGCCACAGGGGGATTTCAGGCGAGGTGGCGGACATGATGGAGAGGCGGAGGAAAGCGGCTCGAGCCGCCGCCGCTTACGCGGCAGCGGTGCCGCGTAAGCGCAGGGACGCCGCCCCGCGCGGATCAAAAAGTGTGGATGAAAAGTCCCGAGCGGAGTTTCGGTTCGAACCACGTGCTCTTTGGTGGCATGATCTGGCCGGCGTCGGCAATGTCCATGAGCTGGGCGAGCGTCACCGGGTACATGGAAAACGCGACGCCCCCTTCGGCGTCGACGCGGCGCATCAGTTCCGCGGTTCCGCGAATCCCGCCGACGAAATCGATCCGCTTGCTCGTGCGCACATCGGCGATACCAAGGACGGGGCCGAGCAACTTATCTTGCAAGACGCTCACATCAAGCCGCGAGACGGGATCGGCCTGCGGGGCGGCGGTGCAGCGCAAACCGTACCATTTTCCGGCGAGGTACATGCTGACTTGGCCGACGGCCGCGGGTGACGGTGCCGCGTTTTCTTGCAGTCCGAAGACGGCTTGGACCTGCGCGAGAAAATCGGCGGGGGCATGGCCGTTGAGATCAACGACCAGCCGGTTGTAGGGGAAAATTTTTAGTTCACTCGCGGGAAACAGCACGCACAGGAACCAATTATAATCCTCTTGCCCGGTGGGTTGAGGCTGGCGGTCGCGGCGGAGGCGGGCGACGCGCGCGGCACTGGCAGCGCGGTGGTGACCATCTGCAATATAGGTGGTGGGGACGGCGCGGAAGGTCTCGACCCAGTCTTGGCCGCCTGGGATCCGCCAGAGGGTGTGGCGGATGCCGTCAGGCGCGGTAAAATCGTGCAAGGGAGTCTCGCGCGTTTTGGCGGCGACGAGGGCGTTGACGGCCGTGTTGTCGCGGTAGGTGAGGAAGACGGGCCCGGTGTCGGCGCTGAGCGTATCGATCAGCCGGGTGCGGTCGTCCTCTTTATCCTGGCGGGTTTTCTCGTGTTTCTTGATGAGGCCGGCGTCATAGTCGTCGACGTGGCAACCGGCGACGAGACCACGTTGGACGTGGGTGCCCATTTGTTGCTGATAGATGTAAAGGCAAGGGGTGGTCTCGCGGAGCAGCACGCCGGCCTGTTGCAGGGCGAGGAAATTTTCCCGGGCCTTGGCGTAAACGGTATCGCTGTAGGGGTTGGTGCCCGCGGGCAGGTCGATTTCGGCGCGGTCGACGTGGAGGAGGCTCTGCGGCCGGCCGGCGGCGAGGATGGCCGCTTCGGCGGCGTTGACGACATCGTAGGGCACGCAGGCGACCTCGGGGGCGCTGGCGGGCGAGGGAACGAGACCTTGGAAGGGATGAATGCGCATAGCGTGAGAAATGAGATGATGAAGGGGAGTCGAGGCGGTCGATGGAAAAATAAAAACGGTGCTTGGAACTGTTGGATCGGGGAGACCGGGGGCAAGGGGAGTGGCAATAAAAAGCCCCCCGTTTCCGGAGGGCTGAAAAGGAGCGGCGTTGGCGGAGGCGAACGACGATTATTTCTTCGGGGCAGAGCCGCGCTTGAACCGGGAGGTGAATTTTTCCACGCGACCGGCGGTATCGACGAGACGTTTCTCACCGGTATAGGCGGGGTGGGAATCCATCGTGACGTCGCGAGCGATCACGAAATACTCCTGACCATCGATCTGCTCTTTGCGTGCAGACTTCATGGTGGATTTGGTGAGGAAACGGCGTCCGGTTCCAATATCAAGGAAGCAGACGTTGTTGAGAGTAGGGTGGCCGGCAGCTTTCATCGCGGTAGATTTGGGTTAGCCTTGGCGCGCTTTGTAACGCGGCTCGACCTTGTTGATGACGTAAATCTTGCCCTTGCGGCGGACCACCTGGCACGCTGGGTGACGCTTCTTGGCGGATTTGATAGAGGAGACGACTTTCATAAAAGGGGTGAAGGCATAGGGGGGCTTCGTCGCTGTCAATGGAATACTTTGGCAAGTGTGAAATTGGAGGTAAGTGGGTGGCGGTGCAGCCGTTTTAAATGCGGGCGGCGAGCGCTTCCCCAGCCGCGAGGCAAGCCGGTAGAGCGATGCCGTCGCGCGCTTGACCGCCGATTAGAAAGCCTGGGAAGGCCTCTTCGGTGATTTGCATGGTCAGGAGATGATCGGCGTAGCCAAGATTATATTGCGGGATTGCCTGTGGCCAGAAGGTGTGGCGGCTAGAAACCGGAGGACCAACGACGCCCAACAATTCCTGTAAATCGGGCGTGATCGCTGCCAACGCGTGCTCGGGCGAAAGCTGGGCGAGGTCGGGTTGACGGGTCCCGCCGATGAGGACGGTCAAGCCGACATGGTGGGCGGGGGCGCGGCCGGGGAAAAGGGTGGAGGAAAAAAGGACGCCGAGGATGGTGCGTTTTTCGACGGCCGGGACCAAGAGGCCAAAGCCGTCCAGCGGGTGGGCGACTTGAGCGCGATGAAAGCCGAGGAAGAGGGAGGTGAGCGGGGGGTGTTCGATGCGGTCGAGCGACGCGAGCGGGGTGGTGGCGGCAGGGCCGAACCGGAGTCGGGCGAGCGCGGGTGCGGGCAGGGCGGCGATCACCCGGTCGAACGGGGCGGAGTGGGGCGAACCGCCCTCGATCCAGCTGATCCGCCACGGAGGGCCAGGCTGAAGATGTTCGACGCGGCAGCCAAGTGCGAGGCTGCCCGCGGGAAGACGCGCGGCGAGGGTGTCCGGCAAGGTTTGTAATCCTCGGCGAAAGGAAAAAATTCCGCGCGGTTTGGGCTGGGGCGTCATGCGGGCAGCGCCCAGCTGGCCGCGGAGGAGTGAGCCGTGGGTTCGCTCCATGGCCCAGAGCTGGGGGAAAGCGTATTGCGCGGAGAGTTTGGCGGGGTCGCCAGCGTAGATCCCCGTGACAAATGGGTTGAGCGCGTAGTCGACGAACTCCTGGCCGAAATGGGAGTGGATGAAAGATTGGAGGCTAAGGTCGGCGGCTCGTACGAGGGGACGGTGGCGCCACTCGGCAAGGAAACGAAGTTTTGCGCCCAGTGAAAACAAAGGTGAAATCAGCAGTGTGCCGGGTGAGCGCGGGAGGGCGACGGGCACGCCACGGCGCACGATATAGCGATTCTTAGCGGCGGGTTGCGCGGGAGTACGTTCGGCGGAGAGGCCCAGTTCGTCGATGAGGACGTTCGTGGCGGGGGCGTGGCCGAGAAGAGTGTTGGGGCCGGCTTCGCTGAGCCATTCCCCTGAAATATCGGTGCGAATCGCGCCTCCGACCCGATCGGACGCTGCAAACACGCGCACGGTGAAGCCCCGTTGCATTAAGCGATAGGCGGCCGTCAGGCCGGTAACGCCGGCGCCGAGAATGGCGATCGACTGAGAAGAGGTGCTGGGCACGGGAGGCGAAGGCGTGACGTGAGGGCGGGAGGCGCGGTTGGCGTGACGTGGGGGGGAGGCGCGGTTGGCGGCTTCGCTCGATTGGTTGTGCGGGCGTGGCCTCGGTCGGCGCGACGTGATATTAAAAACGGAGGGAGGGGCGTGAGCGGGGTTATTTTTCCCAGGAGGTCACGGTATCGACGAGGGCCTGCATACACTCGATTTTGGCGTGGGGCATGATCCCGTGACCCAGATTAAAGATATGGCCGTTGGTGCCGCGCATGGATTCGAGGAGGCGGGTGGCTTCGCGGGTGACGATGGCGGGGGTCGTGTTAAGCAGGACCGGATCGAGATTGCCCTGGACCGCGATGGTGGCGGGCAGCGTTCGGCGCACAATAGCGAGATCGTTGGTCCAATCCACGCTGAGGACGCGGACGCCGGTGAAGGCCTGATCGGTGAGGTGAGCGGCGGTCCCCTTGGCGTAAAGAATGATGGGGAAATCGGCGGGGAGGGCGGCGACGATCTGGCGGATCCAGCGCAAGGAAGCTGCCTCGTAATCCGGCCCGGCGATGATGCCTCCCCAAGAGTCGAAAATCTGAATCGCATCAGCGCCCGCGGCGATCTGGAGTTGAAAATAGGTAATTAAGGCGGCGGTGAGTTTCTCGAGCAACGCCTCGAAGAGGGGGCGCTCCGTATAAAAGAGGGTTTTAATCCGCTCGAACTCGTCGGAACTGCCGCCCTCGACCATGTAGGTGGCGAGGGTCCAAGGTGAACCGCCGAAGCCCAAGAGCGCGCGACTGCCGGCGAGCTCGGTTTTTAGCAGAGCGAGGGCCGCGGTGACGTAGTGGAGGCGTTCGGGGATGGCCTCGGCGGGGGCGAGGGCCGCGATCTGGGCGCGCGTTTCGAGCCGAAATTCCATGCCGATGCCGCCTTGCTCACGAAAGTGGTAGCCTTGGCCAAGGGCTTCCGGAATCACGAGAATATCGGAGAACAGAATGGCCGCATCGAGACCGGGGAAACGTTGCAAAGGTTGCAGAGTGACCTCGGCCGCGAGCGCGGGCGTCCGCACCATTTCGAGAAAGGATGACTTCGCCTTGAGCGCGCGATACTCGGGCAAGTAGCGCCCGGCCTGGCGCATCACCCAGAGCGGCGGTCGCGGCAGGGATTGACCGGAGCAGGCGGCAAGAAAACGTTGGCGGGAGTTCACGCGTTCGGAGGGGTCGATGATGGTGAGGAAGGCAGATCCCCGAGCTTCGCCCAGTCGCGCGGCGGGAGAAATTTATCATAGAGCTGCGCCTCGGGTGAACCGGGAGCGGGGTGCCAGTCGTAGTCCCACCGCACCAAGGGCGGGAGCGACATCAGAATCGATTCGGTGCGGCCGCCGCTTTGCAGGCCGAATAACGTACCGCGATCCCACACAAGGTTGAACTCGACGTAGCGGCCGCGCCGGTAGAGCTGAAACTGGCGTTCGCGCTCGCTGTACTGGGTGGATTTTCGGCGCGAGAGAATGGGGCGGTAAGCGGGCAGGAAAGCGTCGCCGACCGCCCGCGCGAGGGCGAAGGAACGTTCGAAACCGAGCTCGTTAAAATCGTCGAAGAAAACCCCGCCGATACCGCGCGCTTCGTGGCGGTGTTTAAGGTAAAAATAGTCGTCGCAGTTTTTCTTGAAGCGCGGATAGAGCGTTGGGCCGAAAGGGGCGAGCGCGGTGCGCGCTGTCTGGTGCCAGTGCACGGCGTCGGCCTCGTCGCCGTAGTAAGGGGTAAGATCGAAACCGCCGCCGAACCACCAGACCGGCTGCGCCGCATCGGCGCCGGCCAGAAAGAAACGCACATTGGCGTGGGCGGTGGGGGCGTAGGGGTTGCGGGGATGCAGCACGAGCGAAACGCCGAGGGCCTCCCAAAGTTTCCCCACGAGCTCGGGTCGATGCGCGGTGGCGGCCGGCGGAAGCTGGGTGCCCCGCACATGGGAAAAGGCCACCCCCGCCTTTTCAAAAACCGCATCATCGTTCAGGAGGCGCGTACAGCCACCGCCACCCTCCGCTCGCGTCCACTGATCCGTGGAAAACCGCGCACCCTCCGCTTCCTCGGACAGCGCGCCGCACAAAGTTGCCTGCAACGTCAGCAGATAGTCACGGACTCGAGCAAGGTGAGAGGTGGTCGTCATCGAAGACGCGCCGTTCAGCGCGCTGGAAGTGAAGGAGAACCGGATCGGTGCGTGAGAACGAGGATGATTTTTCGGACCGAGCGGTTTCAGCGTGCCGCTTGACGACTCTGCTAGATTTCCCGTCGACAGTCCGCCGCGCCCCGTGCTGGCTCACCTTTCATCTATGCAATCCACTGTTCTCACCACGATCGCTGCGACCGGTTTCTCCGTGGCCTTTTTCCACGCGGCGATCCCGACGCACTGGCTGCCGTTTGTGCTGGTGGCACGGGCTCGCCAGTGGGGGCACGCCAAGACGCTCGCGGTCACGGCACTCGCGGGTTTGGGCCATGTGGCGTTGACTAGTCTGCTCGGTCTGGCGATCGCTTGGGGTGGGTTTCAACTGGAGGAAAAGGTCGAGTGGTTCTCGCGGTTCGCGGGTGCTCTCTTACTCCTGATCGCGGCGTTTTACTTTTGGCGGCAATGGAGCGGTGGAGGTATTCTCCACCATCACCCGCCGGGTGGTCAGCACCATGCCGGCGAACATTGCGGCCACGGGCATGCGCGGAGTCATTGGGATGAAGAACTCAAAGACTCTCCGCTGGTCTCGGGAAAGTCCGGTGAGGCGGCGGCGATCAGCGGGCTGTTTGTCATGCTCACATTATCGCCGTGCGAGGGATTTCTCCCCGTTTATCTTTCAGGCGTGCAGTTTGGCTGGCGGGGTTTCTTCGTGCTCAGCTTGATTCTCGCGGTCGCGACCTTGGCGGGGATGCTGTCATTCACTTGGCTGGCCCTCGTTGGCTTTGATCGGTTTCGGCTGCAAACGTTCGAGCGTTATGAGGCCGCCTTGCTCGGAACATTATTCGGGGTTCTCGGAGCGATCATTCTCTTAATGGAGCATTGAGTGATCGAGTCGTGCGCTGGGTGAGATCTGCCCGGCGAACATCGGCGTTCGTGCCGATTTTTTGAAATCACGAAGGCAGAAACCCTGATTTTATCCGCCCATTCACCTTTTTTTGATCGCTTTGAACGGAGGCGCCACCCGCTGCACATCGTGATGAAGGGGATCAGATGCTCGGCTACGTCCAAGCGCGGACCGAGGCGACTCGCAGGGCCTGACCGCATTTATCTCGGCGATGGATCGGAATTTTCGATGGGTGGATTTGCGGATCCAGCGGACGACGTCGGCGGCGAGAAGAACCGCACAGGTGAAGCGTCGGAAATTCGCGCGAAATTACGGATGCTCTCATTTGATGGAATTCTGCGGGCGTGGAATCCGGCTCGGTTGAGCGCGCTGCACGCTTCGAGCGGCTCGGCGACCGCGCACGAAGTTTAACTCAGGCCACGCTAGCGGCGGGCGCGAAGACCTTTGGGTTGACAACGGAATTCGGGAAATTTTCGCCGGTGACCGGGTTGAACGCTTCGGTTGAATAAGTTGGCGCCCTCGGGGGCGGTCGGCTCCGCGAAAAGCTTGCAAGCGGAGGTTCTGATGCGGTTTTATTAAGGAGAAATGAGTCGCTTAGATATCTCGCTGCGTTCGCTGGTGCTGGTGTTACTGTTCGCGGTGGTCGCCCTGTTGGTCGCGACGTTTAATTTTTTTGTTTTGAAGAGTGAGGTCTCGGGTTACGCGACGTCGAAGCGAAGCGACTTATTGGCGTGGGAATCGCGGCACTCGCTCGCGCAAGCTGGCATGCGAACCATTTTGCAGCAGACCGATATCTACCTTCAGCTCCGAGATTCGCTGCAATCGCAAACCTTGCGGCAGTTTATTAAACACGGCAGGAACGAATTTGAGGTGCTTGCTCGCGAGACTCGCGCCGAAAGCCTTCGGAGCAGCTGCGATAAAGTGGTCGCTGAGTTAATGAGCGTGGAGGTCCTCCTGAATCCGATCCTCGCGGAACCGGATCTTGCCACCCTCAATTCGGGGGCAGCTAAAATTGCCGCCAGCGTGCAGTCGATTGTGAGTGAGCTGGCGAAACTGGTTGAGAATAAAGGACGAGAATCCGAAGTCATCAACGCGTTTTATGATGAAAAAATCTCCAAGACGCAGCGAACCTCACTGATTTTGATCCCTTTGGCGCTAGCGTTGGCGATTTTTGGCGGCGTGGTCTTTTTCCGCCTCGTAATTGTACCGTTGGATGCGCTGGGTCGCGCGACGCAGCTGTCTTTAGCTCAGGGGGTGCCTTTTGCCATTGATGGAGATGGGCTGGCGTGTCGGGAGATTGGGTACCTGCGTGCCGGCACTACGGGGCTTTTCCTCAAACTTGAGTCGTTGGTGGCGGAGCGAACGGATCGATTGCAGGTTGCGTTAGAAGAGTCGGAGTTGCGTCAACAGCGTTTGATTGGGGCGGAGAATTCCGCACGGCGGAGTCAGGCGCAATTTGCGGAAGTTTTTGATGCGACTCGCTCGGGCTTGTTGATCGCCGATTTGAGCGGACAGATTACCTATGCGAACGATGCCGTTCTTGGAATATTCAAACAGGAGCGGGCTCAGATCTTGGGGCGTCCGCTGTGGGATGTGCTCACGGCGAGCAAGTTTCTGCCGATAAATGCGGTCCAGCCGGATTTTTTGAAGCGGGGCGAAAGAGCGGATCCGGTGCGGCTGTTTCGTCAAGGAGAGGGGGAGGATTTTCATGGCGAGTTAGAACTCCGGAGATTTACCACCGATTTTGGAGAAGGCTTACTTGCGAAGATCGAGGATAGTACGTTTCGCGAAAACGCGCTCCGCGCTGAGCTCCGGACCCAGCGCATGAATAGTATCGGCACGCTCTCGGGAGGTATCGCCCATGATCTTAATAATACGCTGGCGCCGATTGCGATAGGGGTTGAGATGTTGCAGCGGCGTTACCCGGCTGACTCTGTTTTAATCACCACCATTGATCAGTGTACTCGCCGCGCGGCATTAATGGTGAAGCAACTTTTGACGTTTGCGAGAGGGACTCCGGGAGAGCGGGAGTTGGTAGTGGCCGATAAGATCGTGCGCGAGGTTGCGGATATGATCAAGGGAACCCTTTCAGGGATTATTCGCCTTGAAATAATATCGTCTGAGGATTCCTGCGCGATCCTGGGTGATTCCACGCAGCTCTGCCAAGTTTTGCTTAATCTCTGCATTAATGCTCGCGACGCGATGCCGGACGGCGGGGTCTTAAAAATGGGGGTGCGTCTCCGTGAGGTCAGCTTAGCGCAGGCCGCGAGGTGGCCCGACGTGAAGGCGGGCGGGTTCGTTGAATGCACGGTGGCGGACACGGGATTGGGTATGACGCGAGAAATCCAGATGCAGATTTTTGATCCATTTTTTACGACCAAAGGGCTGCACAAAGGTACCGGTCTCGGGCTTTCGACCTCGCTGGGGATCATTCATAGTCACCGGGGATTCATCGAGGTCGATTCGGTGGTGGGGGCGGGTTCGACGTTTCGGGTATTTATTCCGGCGGCGCCAAGCTCAGTTGGTGAGAAAGGTTTAGGCGCAGCCCAAGGCTGATTTGTGGGGATGGGGCAAAAGCTGACTCGGGTGGGTCGAGTTGGTGGTCCACGGCGGTCTGCCAGACGGCTTGATGGCTGATTCAGATGAGCAGTTTTCATCAACGGTGGTTAAGTTCTAGCCTTCGGCCTGCAAGGTGGCGCGGGCCTCTTGCAAACCGAAGGCGGGAACCTAGTGCCATGCGTGGAGAGATCCTTTGGCCGGCGAAGCGCTTGGGCCGGCCGCCGCTGCGCTGGGTGAGTCAGCGGATCGTCTCGCTGATTTTTCAGCAAAATA
>Ga0114966_10001747_pt1 | contig 19849 bp, 16 predicted proteins | sample M_130207_XF_Meta_FD_87029 | JGI IMG/M metagenome (GOLD analysis project Ga0114966, IMG submission 87029) | Freshwater microbial communities from Lake Montjoie, Canada to study carbon cycling - M_130207_XF_MetaG | ecosystem: Environmental > Aquatic > Freshwater > Lake | place: Lake Montjoie...
CTCACACAGGCCCTCAAGGACCGCGGACTGCAGTTCGGGAACACGTCCAAGGTCATCTGGGATGCGAACGCCGCCTTCGGCGGTCCCATCATCAAGGACACGCTGTGGTTCTACACCTCGCACCGGACGTTCGGCTTCACGAACCTGGTTCCGGGCAACTACTTCAATGCCACGCAGGGCACGCCAGTCTATACACCGGACAAGAGCCGGCAGGCCGAGCAGTATGAGCGGAACTATACGAACGGCGCTCGGTTCACATGGCAGGCGTCGGAGAAGAACAAATTCAACCTCTCGTACGACATCGAGAACTCCAAGCTGTGCCAGAGCTGCACGGCGCTGCTGGCGCCAGAGGCGACCTGGGTCACCTACTACGCGAATCCGGATTACCTGATTCAGTCCAAGTGGACCAACATCGCCAACCGACGGCTGATGTTCGAGCTTGCCAACTCCACGCTCATCTTCAAGTGGCCGAATTTCCGTCGGGAAGAATCCAAGACCTCGATCTCGATCCTCGAGGCAGCCACGGGCTACCGGTACAACGGGCCTCTGGCGTCGAGCATCGGCAACCGCACGGCGAGCGAATCGAACCAACGCGGCAACATCTTCTACGTGACCGGTTCGCACTCGTTCAGGGTCGGCTTCACCTCGCAGGAAGGCTGGCATTACGCGGCGTGGGACCAGAACGGCGTCGAAGAGGGCATTGGCCCAGGCAATGTGGCGTACACGTTCTTCAATGGCCGCCCCCTGTCGCTGACGGAGTTCGCTGAGCCGGTTGTGTTCAAGGAGCGCCTGAAGCTGAACCTTGGCCTCTACGCCCAGGATCAGTGGACCATCGGCAGGTTGACGCTGAACTACGGCATTCGATACGACAGCTTCCACGGCTTCGTGCCGGAACAGCAGCTGAACGCCGGCCCGCTCGTGCCGGCCCGCAGCTATGCGAAGGTCGACTGCGTCCCGTGCTGGAAGGACATCAACCCGCGCGTGGCGGCGTCCTACGACCTCTTCGGGAATGGCAAGACCGCGCTGAAGTTCAACTTCGGTCGGTTCAACCAGGCCGACATCTACACCATGGCCCGCGCCAACAACCCGGTTGTGACGGCCGTTACCAGTACCAACCGCCCGTGGAGCGACGCGAACAACGACTTCGTTCCCGACTGCAACCTGGCGGTGCAGACGGCCAACGGCGAGTGCGGCGCCATCGACAACGTGAACTTCGGAAAGAACAATCCGAAGGCCACGGTCTACGCGTCCGACGTCACGAACGGGCTCAACTCCCGACCCGTCAATATGCAGACGTCGGTGGCCCTCCAGACTGAGTTGATGAAACGCGTGTCGATGACGGTTGGCTTCTATCGCACCAGCTGGGGCAACTTCCAGACGAACAACAACACCGCCTACACGGCGGCGGACTTCGACCCGTACAGCATCAAGGCACCGGTCGACCCACGGCTGCCGAACGGTGGCGGCTACAGCATCGGCGGTCTCTACGACGTCAAGCCCTCGTCCGGCTTCGGTCTGTCGAAGAACGTCGTGTCGCTGCTTCCGGCGAAGGACAAGCAGACCGAGATCTACCAGGGCGTGGACATCAACATCAACACGCGACTGCCGAAGGGCTACTCCCTCGGCGGCGGCGTGAGCACGGGTCGGACGGCCACCAACAATTGCGACTGGGTGCTCGACAACCCGCAATACCTGGTCTTCTCGCCGACCACCATCGGCTCCGCGGTGCCGACTGCAGGCGCCGGATCCGGCGGCGGCAACCTGCCGCGAACCGAGGGCTACTGCAACGTCAGCCCACCGCTCTCGGCGGCGACGCAGCTCAAGCTGAACGCGATTGTCCCGCTGCCCTTCGGCGTGTCGGTGTCAGGCACGTATCAGAACCTGCCGGGCATTCCGATCTTCGCAACCTACGTGGCGAATAACGCGGTCATTTCGCCGTCGCTCGGTCGCAACCTTGCTGCCGGCGCCAACGCGACGACAACGGTTCAGTTGATTGAGCCGATGACCCAGTTCGAGGATCGCATCAAGCAGTTCGACATCCGGGTCTCGAAGCATTTCCGCTTCGGTTCGAACAAGGAGATCGAGCCGGAGCTTGACGTCTACAACGTCTTCAACGGCAGCCCGATTCTGTCCGAGAACGTGTCCTTCGGTCCGAACTGGTTGCGGCCCACGCAGATTCTTGCGCCGCGTCTCATCAAGTTCGGCTTCAAGATGACGTTCTAGGCGCACGTGTCAGATGGTCGGACCTCCGGTGCTCTTGTGAACGGAGGTCCGACCCCTGGCTCGCGCCGGCTCGCGCGAACCAGCATGTTGAAAGTCCCCTACGTGTTTCGGAGCACATCAGATGACATACGGTCGAACCGTGCGTGCGAGCCTTGTGCTCGGCGCCCTCACCGCAACGTTTTTCTTCGGACCCACGCTCGTGCACACCGCGCCTGGACGCACGCCGATCACGAACGAGGCTGAGTTCAAGCAGGCTATGAAAGCCCTGTCGAACTGGGGCCGATGGGGGCAAGACGACGAACTCGGGGCAGCCAACCTCATCACGCCAGCCAAGCGGAAAGCCGCGGCTGGGCTCGTCAAGGAGGGGCTCGCGGTCTCGATGGAGCACCCGATCTTTCAGGAAGAGGTCATCGACGGTTCCGGGCACCTCGAGCGCACGGTGCTCAGCGTCCGCCCGACCGGAGCGTCTGACAAATACGCGTTCACCACGTCTTATCACGGTTCGATCTTCAGCCACCTCGACGCCGTCAACTGCCACATGATGATGGACGGCAAGGGATACAACGGCCGCACCTGGGAAGAAGTGCAGGCCGCGAACGGCTGCCCGAAAGGTTCGATCACGGCGCTCAAGGATGGCGTGGTCACGCGTGGCGTCCTCTTCGATGCGACGCTGTTGCCGGGCAAGGCGCCCAAGGGCTGGCTCGAACCTGGCACCGCAGTTCACTACGAAGACCTCGAGACCCTCGAGAAACTCGAACACGTGAAGGTCTCTGAGGGCGACGTGATCCTCCTCTACACCGGGCGCTGGAAGCGGCGCGCCGCGATGGGCCCGTGGAAGACGGGCGACGGCGTGGCCGGTTATCACGCGGACGTGGCCTACTTCCTCAAGGAGCGCGGCGTGTCGTTCATCGCCGAGGACGAATGGAACGATGTCTCGCCGACGACGTTCCCGGCGACGATGGGCCTGCCGATGCATCAGTTGGCCCTGGTCGCGCTCGGCGTATCCATCTTCGACAATCTGGACCTGGAGCGGGCGGTCGAGACTGCACGGCGGCTGAAGCGCTACGAGTTCATGTTCTCGGCGGCGCCGCTCAACATCGAGAAGGGCATGGGCTCGCCGCTCAATCCCCTCGCGATCTTCTGACCCGTCGCGATGTGCTGACGGCCGCCATCCGGGCGGCCTGCTCAGGCCGGACCGTCATCACGCGGGAAGGGCCTGAGCGTTACTCTGAGGAGCGACCCCTCCGGCGCGCGTGCCACGGCACGATCGGGCCCGCCGCCGGGCGGGGACGCTCTCGCCGGGGCGACGGAGTGAGTCGCCTGCCTGCCTCCAAGACAACCAACAGCATCACCCTTCTGTGTCAGGTGCCCCAATGTACATGCGCCGTCTTTCGCAGTCCGTCGCTCTTGTCGTGCTATCTGTGGCCGCCGCCGGCTCGCTGTCGCTCAGCGCGGGCCAGGCCACCGCACCCAACGCCCCTCCGGCGGGCCAGGTGCCGGCACCGCCGCGTCCACCCGTGAATGACAGCCGGGCGAGTGTTGAGGACTATGAACGCTGGATGACCGAACTGTCCAACTGGGGCCGGTGGGGGAAGGACGACGAACTCGGCGCGGCAAACCTGGTGACCCCAGCCAAGCGGAAGCAGGCACTGGCGCTCGCAAAGACCGGCGAAACCGTGTCGATGTCGCACAACCCGATCATGGACAAGGCGGCTGACGCCAACGAGCCGCTGGCGCACTCGGTCAGCATCATCGCCCAGTCTGGCATCGCGGTCGAACGACAGGAGTTCAGCTTCCACGGGTCGACGTTCACCCACCTCGATGCGCTCTGCCACGTGTCGCACGACGGGAAGCTCTATAACGGCAACCTGTTCAAGGACGTGGTCACCGCGGACGGTGGCTGCAACAAGATGAGCATCACCAACTACAAGAAGGGCATCGTCACGCGTGGTGTCCTGCTCGACATCCCGCGGCTGAAGGGCGTGCCCTATCTCGAGCCCTCCACCCACGTCTATCGGGAAGATATTGAGGCGTGGGAGAAGAAGACGGGGCTGAAGATTGGCCCCGGTGACGCGATCTTCCTGCGGACCGGCCGCTGGGCGCGGCGCGACAAGGAAGGACCATTTGCAAACCTCTCAGGATACGACGGCTCATTCGCACCGTTCTTGAAGCAGCGCGACGTGGCGTTCATTGGCAGCGACGGCATCCAGGATGTCGGCAGGGTGTCTGCCTTCTCGTTGCCTATCCACCAACTGGCGCTCGTCGCGCTGGGCGTCGATATCCTCGACAACCTCGACCTCGAGGCGCTGTCCGAGGCCGCGGCGCGCAACAACCGCTGGGATTTCCTGTTCGTGGTGGCGCCGATCCCGGTGATGAACGGAACCGGGTCGCTGGTCAACCCGATCGCCATCTTCTAAACGCTGTACTTCCCCTGAGCTTCGGCTGGACGCCGTATCTGCTCCCGAGCAGGCTCGTCCAGTCGAACGGAACCTCGACGACGTGGCCGCGCGCCGCTTCGCCACCATGCGCGCGCCGGCCTTGCCGCCACATAGAGCCGCGGCCCTGGCTGGTCGTTTCCTTCGTCAGCCACAATTTGAGAAACAGTCATTCAACCATGCTGAATCGTTTGTTTCCGGTCATCCTCTGCGGATGCCTGGGGTGTGCTGCACCTCTGCTCGCGCAACCTGCCGCACCACCCTCAGCGCGCGAGTCCGAGGTGCCGGACGACCTGGCCGTGATCGACGTTCACACGGTCGACCCGCACCAATTCAAGGCTCAGGCCATGCGGATCACTGGCGGAGTCGCGCCGAAGATCGATGGCGTGCTCGACGACGAAGTGTGGAAGCTGGCACCGCCGTTCGGCGACTTCATCCAGCGCGAGCCGCGCGTCGGCGCGCGCTCGACGGAGAAGACCCAGTTCCGCGTCCTCTACGACGACCGTAAGCTCTACGTCGCGATCTGGGCCTACGAGGCCGACCCTGGCGGGATCGTGGCCAGCGAGATGCTGCGCGATTCAGGCCTGCGCAAAGGCGACTCCGTGCGCATCGTCCTCGACACGTTCCACGACCATCGCAACGCGTTCTACTTCAGTACCAACCCGCTCGGCGCGCAGAAGGACGGCTACGCCACCGAGAACGGCATCATGAACTGGGAATGGAATGCGGTGTGGGAGGTGAAGGTCACGCGTGACGCGAAGGGCTACTACTCGGAGTTCGCGATTCCGCTCTCGCAGATCCGTTTCAAGGGGTCGGCCGAACCGCAGGAGTGGGGCTTCAACGTCGGGCGCATCATCATCCACAAGCGGGAAGAGACGCACTTCACGCCCTTCCCGCGAGAGTGGCAGGGACCGGGCATCTACCGCATCTCCGGCGCGGGACTGCTGACCGGGCTCACCGGACTGCACCCGCGGCGCCGCCTCGAGTTCATCCCGTTTGCCGCGCCGCAGGCGAGCCGCGACTTCGATGCCGGTACGCCGACCAAGAAGAAAGCCGGTTATGGCATGGACCTGCGGGCCAGCCTCACGTCGACGCTGAACGCCGACCTGACGTTCCGGACCGATTTCGCGCAGGTGGAAGCCGACCAGGAAGTGGTGAACCTCACCCGCTTCGGCCTCTTCTTCCCCGAGAAGCGCCAGTTCTTCACCGAAGGGTCCGGGATCTTCGGCTTCGGCCGGATCAACGACGAGGGTGGGACCGGCGCGCGCACGAACGCGGCGGGGCCGCTGTCGCTGTACTACAGCCGCAGCATCGGCCTCAGTGCCGACGGGCGCGAAGTGCCGATCATCGGCGGCGGCCGCGTCTCCGGCAACATCGGCAACTACGCGGTCGGCCTGATGAACATTGAAACCGACGAGGCCGACTACGCCATCGGCACACGACAGGTGCACATTCCGCGCGCGAACTACACCGTCGGCCGCCTCAAGCGGAACGTACTCCGCTCGTCCTCCATCGGCGCCGTGGTGCTGAACCGCCAGGGTGAAGTGGGGGCCAACGCCTACAACCGCACGGTTGGTGTCGATGGTGTCTTCAGCCTCGCCAGGGACAGCGTCAAGCTCATCACGCTCTTCGGCAAGACCGTCTCTCCGGAGTCGACCGGCCGCGACATGGCGGCCGTGCTGAACGCCGAGTGGACCACCGATCGCTACAACGCCAGCGCGGGCTATTCAGACATCCAGGAGCGCTTCAACGCGCAGATGGGGTTCATTCCGCGGACCGACATCCGCAAGCGCAGCGGCGGCCTCGGGTGGACGCCCCGCCCGAAATGGCGCGGCGTCCGGCAGCTCTCGATCAGTGCGAACACCGAGCAGTACGAGGACCACGCCGGCACGCCGCTGTCGCGCTCGCACGACGCCACCGTCAGCCTCACACGCAACGATCGCTCGAGCGTGAAACTTGGCGTCGCCTCCGACTACGACCACCCGACCGAACCGTTCCGCATCGGTCCGACCACGATCGCCACCGGCGGCTACGACTGGACCACGCTGTCAGCGAGCGCGAGCACCAACGACAGCCGGCGGATCTACGGCGGCGGCGGCGTGGACGTCGGGGGCTATTACGGTGGTGAGCGGCGGACCATCAAGGCGTCCCTGAACGTGCTGCCGCGTGAAACCCTCCTCGTGGAGAACAGCTACACGCGCAATGTCATCACCCTGCACGGCGTGCCCACCTACACGACCAACGTCCTCGGCAGCCGTGTGAGCTACTCACTGTCGCCGACGCTGTTCGTCAAGGCCTTCGTGCAGTACAACGACGACCGCCGCCTGGCGAACCTGAACCTGCTGCTGTGGTCGATCTATCGCCCTGGCAGCGATTTCTACATCGTCTATAACCAAGGATTCGAGACCGAGGTGCCAGGTCCGACATCGCTGCGGACCCGCAACCGCGTGCTCAGCGTGAAGCTGTCGTACTGGTTGTCGCGGTAGCAGTGACAGGTAGCCGGCGCCCCTAGCGGCGCTGCAGAATCGGCGCGTCGTAGGCGTCGTCGAGATTCGCCTCAGTGAGGAACCGCTTGGTGTCGGCCGCGATGACGTTCGACAGCAGCAGCAGCGACACGAGGTTCGGAATCGCCATCAGCGCGTTCGCGACGTCCGAGAAGTCCCACACGAAGTTCAGCGTGAAGACCGAGCCGGCGTACACCGCGATGACCCACGCGATGCGGTAGGGAAGAATCGTCTTCTTGCCCCAGAGATACTCGGCCGCACGCTCGCCGTAGTACGACCAGCCGAGAATGGTCGAGAAGACGAACGTGAGCAGACCGAGCGTCAGCACCGCCGGCCCGAACGTCGGCATGGTCTGCCGGAACGCCGCACTGGTCAGCTCCGCGCCCTTCAGCACGCCAAGCGTCTCCGGCGCCTGCATGACGCTGGTCACGATCACCAGCCCCGACAGCGCGCAGATCACCACGGTGTCCCAGAACGTGCCGGTCGCCGACACCAGCGCCTGCCGCACCGGGTTCCTCGACTGCGCCGCGGCCGCGACGATCGGCGCCGAGCCGAGGCCCGACTCGTTCGAGAACAGGCCGCGCGCGACGCCGTAGCGAGCCGCCATCGTCACCGACGCGCCGATGAAGCCCCCACCCGCCGCTGACGGCGAGAACGCGCTGCTTACAATCAGCTTCAACGCCGGCACGAGGAAGTCCGAGCTCGACACCAGAATGGTGACGCAGCCGGCGATGTAGGCGATGGCCATGAACGGCACGAGGATCTCGCAGACCTTCGCGATCGACTGCAGACCGCCGAGGATGACCGCCGCCGTGATGACCATCAGCACGACGCCGGTGAGCTGCGTGCTGATGCCGAAGTTGCTCGCCGCCATGGTCGAGATCGAGTTGGCCTGCACCATGTTGCCGATGCCGAACGAGGCAATGACGGTGAACAGGGCGAACAGCATGCCCAGCCACTTCATGTTGAGGCCGTTCTCGAGCGCGTACATCGGTCCGCCCAGCATCGTGCCGTCGGCCGTGCGCACACGGTAGCGGACGGCCAGCAGCGCCTCGCTGTACTTGGTGGCGGTGCCGAGCACGCCGGTCAGCCACATCCAGAGCACCGCGCCTGGGCCGCCGAGGCTCACCGCCGTGGCGACGCCAACGATGTTGCCGGTGCCGATGGTGGCGGCCAGCGCGGTGGTCAGTGCCGCGAACGGGCTGACGTCGCCCTCGGCGCCCTGCTCCTTGGTGACCGACAGCTTGAGCGCTGTCCACAGGTGCCGCTGCATGAAGCCGGTGCGGACGGTCAGAAAGATATGCGTGCCGAACAAGAGGAACAGGAGCGGCGGACCCCACAGGAAGCCGTCAATGGTGGTGATCCAGCCGTGAACAACGTCGATCATCGAATCTCCAAAGGCAGATGGACCACCGCGCGCAGGTGACGGTGCCTGGTGAACCCTGAGTCTGGCACACGGACGGAGTCCGTGGCGGGGTGCGCTTGACGGGAGATCACGAAGTCGGGAGACTACGGAGACACACGCGCATGCACACGACCTGTCCCCGGTGTGGGGGACTTCTGGACCGAACTCCACGAGCGCTGGTGGGACGGGCACTGTTCCGCAAGGTGCTCCAGTGCCCGAAGTGCGGCTACCGGCAGCGGGAATGGCGGGTGCCGTTCGAGTCGACGCTCACCTTCGTCCTGTCGCGCTACTCACGCTGCATTCAGTGCGGCAGCTACAAGGTGCGGCGGCTGAACGGCCGCGACCAGATCGACCGGGTCTCGGTGCATCCGCTCTCGATGCTGCTCGCGCTGACGATGGCGCCGTTTTATCACTGCAACCGGTGCCGGTTGCAGTATCACGAGTGGCGCCCGGTGCACCCGTCGGCGCGGACCGAATCCAAGTCGTAGCGTCGGCCAGGCTACGGCTAGGCGCGGCCGGCGAACTCGCGCGTTTCGGTGTGCACCTTCACTTTTTCGCCTTCCTTGATGAACAGCGGCACCCGAATCTGCAGGCCGGTCTCGAGCGTGGCGGCCTTGGTGACGCTGCCGCTCGCCGTGTCGCCACGGACGCCAGGTTCGGTGTCGGTCACCGTCAACTCGACGTGCTGCGGGAACTGCAGCCCGATCGGGTTGCCGTTGTATTTCAGTACCTGCACCAGCACGTTATCGACCAGCAGCAGGCGGTCGTCGCCCAGCGTCTCGCCGCGCAGCGTCAGCGTTTCGTACGACTCCTGGTCCATGAAGTGATAGCCGTCGGCGTCCGCGTAGAGGAACGAGGCGGTCACCTGCACCAGGTCGGGCTCGGCGAACTTGTCGCTGGCCTTGAAGGTGCGGTCGAAGACGGCACGGGTGATCAGGTTGCGCATCTTCACGCGGACCAGCGTCTGGCCGCCGCGCGCCGTCGGGCGCGACACCTCGACCTCGACGCAGTGGAACGGTGCGTCTTCGTACTCGAAGAACATCTTGCGCTTGATTTCGATTGCTTCAATGAGTGCGGCCATGCTGGGGGATCATTGTAGTCGGAAGTCTGGGCTATCCTGTACGGATGCTCCAGCGCACCGACGACCTCCGGATTACCGAGACCCGGCCGCTCATTCCGCCGGCCATCCTGCTCGAGGAAATCCCGGTCAGCGAAACCGCCTCGAATGTCGTGTCCGACACCCGCCGCGCCGTGTCGCAGGTGATTGCCGGCGCCGACCCGCGCCTGGTGGTCATTGCCGGCCCGTGCTCGATTCACGACACCACGGCCGCGCTCGAGTACGCGGAAAAACTGAAGGCGCTGGCCGACCGCTACGCCGGCCACCTCATCGTGCTGATGCGCAGCTACTTCGAGAAGCCGCGCACCTCGGTCGGCTGGAAGGGGCTCATCAACGACCCCGATCTCGACGAGAGCTTCCACATCAACAAGGGGCTGCGCCTGGCGCGCACGCTGCTCCTCGACGTCAACGAGATGGGGCTGCCCACCGCGTCCGAGTTCCTCGATGTCCAGGTCCCGCAGCACATCGCCGACCTCACGTCGTGGGTCGCCATCGGCGCCCGCACCACGGAAAGCCAGATCCACCGCGAGTTGGCGTCCGGGCTGTCGATGCCGGTCGGCTTCAAGAACGGCACCGACGGCAACGTGCAGGTCGCGGTCGATGCCGTGATGGCCGCAAAATCGCCGCACTGGTTCCCGTCGGTCACCAAGCAGGGCGTGTCGGCGATCTTCCACACCTCGGGCAACGAGGCGTGCCACGTCATCCTGCGCGGCGGCTCGCGCACCGGCCCGAACTACGAGCCGTCACATGTCGCCGAGGCGTGCACGCGTCTGGCGAAGCACACGCTGCCCGAGACGGTGATGATCGACTGCTCGCACGGCAACAGCCACAAGGACCACACGAAGCAGAGCGTGGCCGCCGCGTCGGTGTGCGATCAGGTGGCATCGGGCTCGTGGCAGGTGTTCGGCGCCATGATCGAGAGCCACCTCGTCGAGGGACGCCAGGACTTCGTGCCCGGCACGCCGTCGGTCTATGGGCAGAGCATCACCGATGCCTGCATTTCGCTCGAGCAGACCGAGCCGATTCTCGAGGCGATGGCGGCGGCGCAGCAGAAGCGCGGCACGCGGTAGGTGGCTGGCGCCGGAGCCCCGTCGACCGACGGCGGTGCCAGCGTCGGCTTCATGTGGCGGGCCTTCCGCTACCGCAACTACCGCCTGTTCTTCGGCGGACAGGTGGTGTCGCTGGTCGGCAGTTGGATCACGATGACGGCGACGAGCTGGCTCGTCTACCGGCTCACCAACTCGGCGCTCCTGCTCGGTGTGGTCGGCTTCGCCTCGCAGTTCCCCTCGTTCCTCCTCACGCCGTTCGCCGGCATCTACGTCGACCGCTGGAACCGCCACCGCCTGCTGGTCGGCACGCAGGTGGCGTCGATGCTCATCTCGTTCGGGCTGGCGGCCCTCACGCTGTCGAGTACCATCTCCATCCGCTGGCTGATCATCGTCAGCGTCTGCTCGGGCATCGTCAACGCCTTCGACCTGCCAGTGCGCCAGGCGTTTGTCGTGCTGCTCATCGAGGACAAGCGCGACCTCGGCAATGCCATCGCCCTGAATTCGTCGATGTTCAATGCGGCGCGCCTGATCGGGCCGAGCATCGCCGGCGCGATCATCGCCCTCACCAGTGAAGGCTGGTGCTACGCCATCGACGGCGTCAGCTACCTTGCGGTGATTGCCGCCCTGCTCGCGATGCGCGTGCCGCACGCGCGGCCGGCGCCGGCCGCGGCGCAGGTCAGCCCGCTGCAGCAGTTCCGCGAAGGGTGGACCTACACCTACCGCTCGCGGACGATCCGGTCGGTGATCGCCGTCATCGCGCTGGTCTGCCTCGTCGGCGTGCCCTACACGATGCTGATGCCGGTGTTCGCGGCGGAAATCCTTGGCGGCGGTGTGCACACCCTCGGCTTCCTGATGACCGCCACGGGCGGCGGCGCGCTGATTGGGGCGTTGTGGCTGGCGTCGCGCCGGAATATCGCCGGTCTCACGCGCAACATTGCGGTGGCGGGCGCGGTCTTCTCGGTGGGGTTGATGGCCTTCGCGCTGTCACGCGCGATGTGGCTGTCGGTGCCGCTGCTTGTCGTCTCCGGCTTCGGCTTCATCGTGATGGTGGCGTCGAGCAACACGCTGCTGCAGACGATCGTCGAGGACAGCAAGCGGGGCCGCGTGCTGTCGTTCTTCCTCATGGCCTACTTCGGCACGACCCCGTTCGGGAGCCTGGTGGCCGGCGCCGTCTCCGAGCGTATCGGTGCGCCCTACACGCTCGTGGCGTGCGGTGCGCTCTGCCTGGTGGGCGTCGCCTGGTTCGCGACGCAGTTGCCGAAGCTGGACGAGGACATGGCGCCGGCGCTAGCGCGCCTCAAGGCCTGACCGGCAGCGCGCGCGCATACGCCCGCTCCGTCGCCTCGGCGGCGGCCATCCACCCGAACTGCGACGCGACCTGGCGTGCGGTGTCGCGCAGGGCCGGCCGCGCCGACAGTTCCCGCCACGTCTGCTGCAGCGCATCCGTCCAGGCGTCCACGCGTGCCAGCGGCACCCGGCCGACGCCGGCATCGGCAGCGGCCCGTATCACCTCCGACGCGTTGCCCAGCACTGGCAGACCCGACGCGAGCGCGTCGATCACAGGCGCCGAATCGCCGCTGTTCGTGCGCCCTGGCGCCGCGAACAGGTCGGCCGCGGCATACGCCAGGCGGACATCGCGCCCGGTGAGATGCCCGGCCAGCTGCACGGCCGCGCCGACCCCTGTCGCCGCGACGCGCGCCCGCAGTGCTGCCAGCGCACCGTGGTCGGCCCCGACGACGAGCAACTGCGCGGTCGGCGCCGTGCGACGCCACTCGATGAACGCGTCGACCAGCAGCCCAATGCCGCTCGCGACGGACAGCCGCCCGGCAACCAGCACCACCGGTCCGTCTGGCAGGGCGAAGCGGGCGCGTGCCTCACTGCGCGTGGCTGTGCCGGCCGCGTCGACGAGCTCGCGGCCGTGGCGCACGACCGCCATGCGCGCCGCGTCGAGCGGCAGCCGCCGCGCCGCGTAGACCGCCGCGATGGCGGACGCCTCATCCTCGCTGGCCGCCACCACCAGGTTCGTGCGTGCGAGCAGGGCGTCGCCGCCGCAGCGATGCCAGCCGCGGCGCACCCACGACGGCGTGGCGGTCTGCGCGGCGTCGTGCGGCGAGAGGACGATGGTGGTGGTCCGAGGCAGGACGGCGGCGACGCGCAGGTGCTCGACGGTGTACAGCTCGTGCAGGTGGACGACGTCCGGCGGTCGGCTCGTCACGAGCCGAGCCGCGTGACGCCTGACGCCGATCGGTGTCGAGAGCTGCAGCCAACTGCGCAGTGCGCCGGTGACGCTCGCCACCCGTACGATGCGCACGCCGTCGACCGTGGTCTCACCGGGCCTGAGCCGTTCGTGCGGTGCCATCGCGTCGGTGGTCAGCACCGTCACGGTCAGCCCGCGTGCGGACTGCGCGCGCGCCAGCTCGAACACCCGCTGCGGCACCGGACCGAAGGCCCATGCCGGGGCGAGATAGGGCGTGACGTGCAGGACGTGCATGGCGGAGGAGACCCGGGCCGCCGGCCTCAGGACACGCGCAGCCAGGCGACGCCGGCCGCGACGAGCGCGATGGCTGCCAGCCGCGACGGCGAGTACGCCTCGTGCAGGACGGCAGCACTGAGCACCACGGCCACGATCGCCTCGACGCCGAGCACGAAGACGTACGACGCGCCCATGTCGGCGCTCTTCATGCCAAGCGCCTGCAGCACCGAGCCGCCGGCGAACAGGCCAAGAAATGCCAGCGTCGGCACCCACTGGGTGACGCCGCTCGATTGCTTCATGAAGAGACCGCCAGCCGCGTAGGCGACCGCGGCGAGGACGAGCATGAGGAGCGCCATGCTCTCAGCGTAACCCGGGACTCAGCGCGGGTCGGTGCCGGCCGGCGAGATGCGCGTGCCGGCGTAGCCGCCGCGCGTCAGCGCGTCCTGCGCGGCTACGGCTGCCTCGCGCGTGTCGAACGGCCCGGCGATAACGCGGAACCAGACACCGGTCGAGTCGAGGCGCACGTCAGCCTGAACCTTGAGTGCGGCGAGCGATTCGGCGACGCCCTGCGCGCGCGATTCGGTCTTGAAGGCGGCGACGGCAATCTGGAACGCTCCAGCAGTGGCGGGTTCCGCGGACGGAGGCGCCGACGGCGCGGCCGCGGCTGGTGCGGCCGCGGCTGGTGCGGTGGTCGCGGCCCCTGGCGTCGTGCTCGTCTCCGGCGCGGCCGGCGGCGCCGGCTCGCTCGGCACCGACGGTGGCGGCGTGGCGCGTATCGGCTGGGTCGCTGGCTGTTGCGACGGCGCCTCGGCCGGTGTGTGTGCCATCCACCACCAGGCGCCGAGAACCACCACGATCAGCGCCAGCAGCGCGGCGCTGAGGTGCGTGGTCCGCCGCGGGCCTTGACTGACGGCAACCCCGGACACGTCGATCCGCAGGCGTTCGGCCGCGTCGATGACCGCCTCGGCTTCGACCACGCGCGACTGCCGCTCGTACGCCGCATCGAGCGCGCGGTCGCACAGCGTGTTCACGACGCGCGGGATCCCTTCCGAGATGCCTGCCACCAGCGTTACCGCCGCGGGCGAGAAGCGGACGACGTTCGACGTGTCGACGATGCCGGCGTCGACCCCGCTGGAGAGAGCGGCGGGGGACGTGGCCACGGTGAGGCGCCGCTCGAGGTAGTCGCCGACTTCCGTTTCCGACAGCGGCTGCAGTTCACACCGGCGGGCCACGCGCTGGTTCAGCTGCGCCATCTCCGGCTGGCGGAGGACGGCGTCGAGGTCGGGCTGACCGACGAGCACGATCTGCAGCAGCTTGGCTTCGTCGGTTTCGTAGTTCGACAGCAGCCGGATTTCCTCGAGCACGCGCGGGTTCAGCCGCTGCGCTTCGTCGATCATGATGACCGCGTGTGCCTGCAGCGGGATGAGCGATGCCAGGAACTGCTGGAGGGTCGACACGAACTGATGCCGCGTCACCTCGGTCATCGGTCCGGCCGCGGCGGCGTCGACGCCGCTGATGATGCCGAAGTCGGTGAGCACCTGACGCAGCAGGTCTTCCACCTCCAGGCCCGGATCGAGGATCACCGAGAGGAAGGTGCGCGACTCGAAGCTCTCGAGCATCGAACGGCACAGCATGGTCTTGCCGGTGCCGATGGCGCCGGTCACCACCACGATCCCCTCGCGCCGTCGCAGCGCCGACGTCACCTGCTCGAGCGCATGGGTATGCGAACGGCTGTGGTAAGCGAAGCGCAGGTCGGGCGTGAGGCTGAACGGACGAGCGGACAGCCCGAAGAATTTCTCGGCCGGACTCGGCTCGAACGGAAGGGCAGGAGAAGTCGCCACTCGGCTTAAGGATAGCTCCAATCCAGCCATTGATTGACATCCTCGTCGCCGCCATGCAGACGGCGCCGCCGTCGATGGAGCCGGGATCTCCGGTGACAGGCCCCTGGACAACCGTCGCGGCCGGCCCGGTGCCTCACATGCCCCGGACCTCGCTCGTGGTGCGCGTATACAGCGTGTCCAACCTGCCGGTCCGCGACCGTCTGGAATCGACGTGCGCTGGTGCCCGCGCGGGGATCGAGCGGCGCGTCCCGCACACAGGCGAGCAGATCCTGGAATTGGTCGCTTGACCGCAGCACGAACATCAGGGGCCCGACCGCGGCGCCTACGTGTCCATCGACCTCTCGAGCGTGCCGGAAAACGCCCAGGGGAGCAACGTTTTCTACGGGAGTCCGATGGGACTGCAGCGCAACGCGGGGTCGTCGACCGTGGCGTGGACGCGGGTGGTGAACGCGCTTCAGGCGACCGGCGAGTGGAAGATCAAGCACGGGCGGTGCGTGTCAAGGTCCCCCTGAAGGTGGCCCCCACGGCTGCGACCCAAGGCCTCGGTGTGCAGTGCCCGGCTTCAGCCGGGCTTGTATGGTCCGCCCGAAGGCGATGGCGCTAGGGATGGCCGTCCGCCAGGAGCGTGCCGGCCACGCACCGACGGCGGCCCGGCTCGACAGCACGGCCAGTCGAATTTTCGTGAGGGGCACGCGACGCCCGCGCTATCATCCCGCGACTCCGGATTGCGCGGTCGTGTCGGTGAGGTCGGACGGCACAGTCGGCAGTCCCGTCGCACGACCCGGTCGTCGGCCTCGTTCCCGTCGTTCCGTTCGCTGGCTCGCCGCATCGATGACCTGATGCGGGCACATCGCAGCCAAGGAGGGTTGGTATGGACGCATCGAAACCCGATCGGCGGAAATTCCTCCAGCGGAGCGCCGCACTCGTCGGCCTCGCCGCTGTCGCTCCGGTCGCAGGCCTGGAAGCGCAGACCCCGTCGGTTCCCGCCTCTGCTTCCCAGGCGCCCGCGCCGATGCCGGAGATGCATCACGCGACGGACGGGATCATTGCGTATGGGGAACGTTCGAAGTTCGTGACGTCGAAGCGGGAACCGGTGCCCGAGCGCCATTCACCCGATGACTTCGGGCTGACGTTTCACGTGAACACGCCGCTGCAGGACGCCGTAGGCATCATCACCCCCTCGTCGCTCTTCTACGTCGCGACCCACCGCGGGTCGTTCGTGCCCGAAATCGATCCCACGACACACAGGCTGATGCTGCACGGGATGGTGGACCGTCCGCTCATCTTCACGATGGACGAGCTGAAGCGGCTGCCGTACGTCTCGCGCATCCACTTCATCGAGTGCAACGGGAACCGGGCGCGCGCCACGCACACGACCGTGCAGGACACGCACGGGCTCACCAGTTGTGCCGAGTGGACCGGCGTGCCTCTCTCTCTGCTGCTGAAGGAGGCCGGCGTGCAGGCGGGGGCCTCGTGGATCGTGGCCGAGGGAGACGAGGAGGTGAAGGGCAACTCCAGCATCCCGCTCGGCAAGGCGATGGATGATTGCCTGGTGGCCTACGGCATGAACGGTGAAGCACTGCGGCCGCAGCAGGGCTTTCCCCTCCGGTTGCTGGTCCCTGGCTTCGAAGGCATCTACCAGATCAAATACCTCCGGCGCATCAAGGTCGTCGACCGGCACTACATGACCTACGACGACTACGGTCACATCTCGCCCGATCCACGGGCTGCGGCGATGACGGAACAGATCGGTCCGAAGTCGGTCATCACGTTTCCATCCGGCGGTCAGCAGTTGCCGGGTCCCGGGTTCTACGAGATCAGCGGTCTCGCCTGGTCGGGGGCGGGAGCGGTGCGTCGGGTGGAAGTGTCGCTCGATGGAGGCGCGCACTGGCAGGACGCTGAACTGCGCTCGCCGGCCTACCCGATGGCGCACACGCGGTTCGGCTTCCACTGGAAGTGGGATGGCCGGGAGTGCGTGCTGATGTCGCGGTGCATCGACGACGTGGGCACGCGGCAGCCGACGCCGGCGGAGGTTGCGGCTTTCTTCAAACAGCCACTCGGATTCAGGCCGCCCGGCACGGACAACTCCATTCAGCCGTGGCGCATCACCAGCGACGGGAGCGTGCACAATGCAATCGCGTAGCCTCGCCCTGCTCGCGTGCGTTGGTCTGTGCCTCGCGGGCCTTGGCGCGCGGGCAATCGCGCAGTCGCCAACGTACGGCGTTGGCCGGGCTCCGACGGCGGCCGAGGAGCGCGCGTGGGACATTGCCATCAGCCCCACCGGCAAGGAACTACCCGACGGTCACGGGTCGGCGGTGGAGGGCGCCCGCGTCTACGTGCAGAAAGGGTGCGCGGGTTGTCACGGGCCGCAGGGATCGGGCAGCCGGGCGCCCATTCTCATCAAGCGAGCCGATCAATCGACACCGATGAATTCCATCCCGTGTCTCGTGCCGTGCATTCGTGATGCGACGGTGATGGCGCTGCACTCGCCGTACGCCACGGTGATCTGGGACTACATCAACCGGGGCATGCCGCTCGGGCGCGAGGGTTCGCTCAAGGCTGACGAGGTGTACGCGTTGACGGCGTTCCTGCTGTTCAAGAACGGCGTCGTCAAGGAGACCGACGTGCTCGATCGCGTGAGCCTGCCGAGAGTGGTCATGCCGAATAAGGACGGCGCGGCAGCAGCACCGGAGTGGAAGCCGAAGACGCCGCGGCTGGTCGGGTATCCCTGAGGCGACTCGCGCATCGTCGGGCACTCGTCGCCTCCAATGCTTCTCGTCGGCTCGTTCAACGCACTCGCCTCCGTGTGGGGGATACGCCGTCTCGTGCTAGGCGGCCTTCCCCGGCTTCGTCAGCGGCGGCAGGCCGAACAGCGGCTGCAGCCGCTCGTACAGCGACCCGAACAGCGCCGCGCCCGCAACCGCGCCGGCCAGCGCGGCCAGCGCGTAGACCTTCCCTTCGCCGATGTTCACCAGGATCGGTCCCGGGCACATGCCGGTCAGCGACCAGCCGACGCCGAACAGCAGGCTGCCGGCGATGGTGCCGCGGTTCAGCGGCTTCAGCTCGATCTTGATCGGCGTGCCGGATAGGGTGCGTGCCCGCCGCTTGATCAGCCACAAGCCCGGCGCCGTGAGCAGGACACCGGTGGCGAGAATGCCGTAGAGCTGAAAGCGCTCGAACAGGAACATGCCCTGGATGTAGTCGTAGTCGGCGGCGCCCGAGCGGCTGAGGGCGAATCCGAAGAGGGTGCCGAGCACGAGATAGAGCAGTGTCATGGCAGTCCCGTCCTCAGCGAAGGATGACGCGGTAGAGCAACTGGGTGGTGACGATGCCCGCCGCCATGAACGACGCCGAGGCCAGCAGGCTCGGCAGCTCGAAGTTCGAGTTACCGAAGATGCCGTGCCCGCTCGTGCAGCCGTTGGCGAGCCGCGTGCCGAAACCGGTGAGCACGCCGCCCGCGAACATCCACGCCAGCACGGCGCCGTGGCCAAGGCCGACTGCCTGGTCCCACATGCCGAGCGCCCACGTCGGCGACCAGCCGCCGCCAAGCACCGCCGACAGGAAACCGCCCAGCAGCAGGCCGGCCAGGAACGGGACGCGCCAGACGCGCCCGCTCGTGATGGCGCCGCGCCTGAAGTAGGCGGTGTCGAGCACGACGCTGCAGATGTCTTCGAGGCCGCTGGACACGCCGAGCCGGCGGTTGGCGAGGAGCAGCAACGTCAGGGTGACGCCGGCGATGACCGCGCCCGCCGCAGCCCAGTGGATCGGCGTCAGCCCGTGCAGGATGAGAGGCATCTCGCGCAGTCTACCAGCGGCGAGCGGTCAGCGCGCGAGCCTCCTGTACCAGAGGGTCGCGGTTGTGTATCATGCGCAGCAAAGGTCCAGGTGTATCAGGACGTCCCCGGCATCGACCAGCGCCTCGGCGAACTGCAGTCGCAACTCGACCGGCTGACCGTGTCGCTCCAGCTGTGGCGTGACCAGCAGGAGCAGCTCAAGCCGGCCGAGGATCGCCTCGCGGATCTCACCCACCAGGTGGCCAGCATCATCACCCAGTGGAGCAGCACCGGCGAGCGGCAGGCGCGCGCCGTCGGCCAGCTCGAAGAGCGCGTGTCGGCGTTCGGCGCCGCGGAAGATCGCCTGCACCAGGACGCGACCGAACGGCTGCGTGCGCTTGAACGGGTCATCGAGCAGGAGTGGACGGCGCTGCGCCAGATTCACGACGCACCGGTCCGCGAACTGCGCGAACAGGCCGACACCCTCAGTCGCGTGTCGATCGCTGCGACCAACAGCAGTGTCAGCGGCTTCGATCGCGCTGAAGCGCGCCTGGTAGCCATCGAAACCGCCCTGAACGATCGGCTCACCACCGTCTCGGAACAGCTCGCCACGGCGGTCGCCGAGATCCGCGCCCGTGGCCCGGCTCGCGTCGCCGACCCTCCCGCTCCGGTCTGGCCGATCGACGGCGTGGTGCGGCTGCATAACCAACTGCGCGACACCAACGACAGCGTCACCACCATTGATGCCACCGTGTCCGCGCCATCGCCGGCGCACGGTGCGATCGTGCCGGCACCGCTGGCGCTGCCGCCGGCGCCGGCCGACGTCGTAGCGCGGCTCGACTCGATCGAGCAGAGCTTCGCGGTGCACAATGCGGCACTGCGAAGTGCCGCCGCTGAAGGCGCGCTCGTCACGCGCCGCGTGACGCGGCTCGCCGGCGTGGCCGTGGTGGTCGTGCTGGCCGCCGGCCTCGGCGGCTGGACGCTGCAGCGTCAGGCTCGCGCCGCGGCCGAGCGCGCCGGCGCCGCCGA
>Ga0114966_10001749_pt1 | contig 19839 bp, 13 predicted proteins | sample M_130207_XF_Meta_FD_87029 | JGI IMG/M metagenome (GOLD analysis project Ga0114966, IMG submission 87029) | Freshwater microbial communities from Lake Montjoie, Canada to study carbon cycling - M_130207_XF_MetaG | ecosystem: Environmental > Aquatic > Freshwater > Lake | place: Lake Montjoie...
ATTTATTTCGCGCTGTTAATTCTGATGAAATAAGAGAAAACTCTTGTAATCTTAGTGTAGCTCGGTATTTCAAGAAAAATGTAGAAGGAGTAAAGCTCAGTAGTATTTTAACTACAATTCGAGGTGACAATAATATTCCAGCTGTTGGTAAAATTATTAAGATTCGAGATTTAAAGGAATCAAATGAAGAATGCCATATAGACTTGGCAACCATTGAACAATCTGAGGTAATCAGACGTGATTATAAACTTATTAGTGAATCATGTTTATTATTGGCTATTAGGTGGAAAACATTAAAACCTACTTTATTTAAATATAAGTCAGAGCCTATATTAATTAGCTCAGATATTATTGCTTTTAAATTAAACGATCCTAGTAAAGTTGATATTGATTATTTAGTGCATGAGCTTAATTCTATTTATGTTCAAGAGCAAGTTTCAAGTTTACGCCTTGGGACCGTTATACCATTTATTAGAAGAGAAGATTTATTAAACGTAGTTATAAAGCTCCCATCTATTGAGGAGCAAAGAGCAAAAGCACAAGGTATTAAAGAGCTTTCAGAAAAAATAAAAAACTTAGAAGCTGAGCGTCAATCAATTGCAGATGGAGTGAGCGATAAGCTTTATGAAAGTGTTTCAACTATTAAACATTCGCTAGGTAAACCGCTTTTAAATATTGGTTCTTCGCTAAGAAATATTGAAACAGTTCTTTCAAATATAATTCCTGAATGGGGAGTAGTTAAAATAAATCCTCGGTATGATATAACAATGAAAGATACGTTTACCTCTATACTTAGTAATCTAGATTTGATTCATTCTGTACTTCGAAATAATACAAGCGTATTCGACGTATCAAATTATCGTTTAGAAGAAATAAACTTTTTAAAATTTATAGAAGATTATGTAAAAGATATCAAATCAACTGGTAAAGTAAACTTAGAGATTACTTCAGATATTCACCCTGATTTAATTTCCGAGTTTAGTGATTCAAATCAAATTCAATTAATTTCAAACGAAGAACTTTTAAAGGTTGCATTAAATACAATAGTTGAAAATGCTTACATGCATGCATTTGTTGATAAAACCCAAAAATATAAACTTGAAATACGTGTAGGCATATTTTTTCCTTTAAAAGAAAACAGCCTAATTTTTGGACATACTTCGAGTTTTGAAGCTTTTGTAAAAATTGAAGTAGCAAATGATGGTAAGCCATTCCCCGAAAACTATTCACTAGAAAAATTTGTTAGGAGAAATTCCTTTGCTGGCGAAACAGGAAATACTGGGCAAGGCGGATTTGATCTAAACGAAATAATAAAGTATCACAATAAGGGCACTAGTACTTTAAGATTAATATTTGATGATTCTGAAAAAGGATTTACAACAACATATTCATTTTTAATACCGATAAATAGATAAAATGTATAGAGTACTTTGGTTAGATGATGAATGTGAAAAATCTGAAATGATTCAGTTTAAAATAGATGCTGAAAATCAGGATCTCTTTTTAGATGGTTTTAGATCTTTTGAGGAAGGCTTTATTCATTTAGATAAAAAACTTGATTACTATGATATTATACTGTTAGATGGATTATTCTTAGAAAAGAAGAATCAGGAAAGTGGGACAGAAGATGAATCTGGTATTGGGATGGCGATAGCAAAAATTAATGAATTAAAAAATCAAAAACCATTTCCATGGTTTGTATTATCTGGCAAAGATAAATTCACAAAAGGTGAAAATTCTTTATTAAAAGGAAATAAGGCGAGGTGTTTTGACAAGACAAATCCCCATGACCTTGTTCAGCTTTTCAAAGAAATGAAAATTGCTGCCGAAGCCGTTGATGACTACAAATTAAAAAGTAGATATCAAAACGTTTTAGATGTATGCTCAGCTGATTTTTTAGGGGAAGAAAATTATTCGAGAATATTTAATTTAATCAAGCATATAAATAATGACTTCAGAATTTCTAGCGCTGAAGATATGTTAAACCCAATTAGAAAAATCATTGAAAAACTTTTTACAAAGCTTGCTGAATATGAAATAATTCCCAAGGCCATCACGACATCTAATGGATGGATTAACAATTCAAGTAAGTTCTTATCAAATAAACACACAGAATATGAACAATTGCAAGAGTCATTTCCACGCCTTATTACAGAAAATATTTATCGCTTATTAAATATTATTCAGGATGCTTCACATTCAGAAGGCGAATTAAAATTAAAAGTAGATATATATTTAAAGAACGCACAGTCTGATTACTTATATAGAAGCGTTATTTATTTATTATTCGACTTAGTTCTTTGGTTTAAAGAGTATGTAAGTGAAAACAAAGATATAACTGTTAATAAATCGCGTTGGAGGCTAAAGTTAGATGCTACAGAATGGATGGAAGGAAGCATATTGCAGATTAAACTTAATGGATGGGCTGATTTTATTCCAGTCAATACAAATACAACAGAAAGATCATTTGCCCCAATCGGAATACCTCCAAGCTTTGTAACAAAATTCGGTTTAAAAGTTAATGAAGTAATAAAAATACATGTTGAGCTAAGCTCAGATGGTTTAAAGCCACTAATTAAAAATATTAGTAAAGAAGTATGACAAAGAATAAATTAAGTTTACACCAGTTGGAGCAATACCTATCTAAAGCAGCCTGGATTTTAAAAGGGCCAGTAGATGCATCTGATTTCAAGGTGTATATTTTCCCATTGTTATTTTATAAACGACTATCTGATGTGTATGATGAAGAGTACCAAACCGCACTTGCAGAAAGTCATGGTGATTCTGAATATGCATCACTTCCAGAATTTCACAGATTTGAGATACCAAAAGAATGTCATTGGAATGATATAAGAGAAAAAACTACAAATGTTGGACAAGCAATTGAAAGAGCTTTTCGTGGTATTGAACAGGCAAATCAGGAATTGTTATATGGTATTTTTGGAGACGCTCAGTGGAGTAACAAGCATAAGTTATCAGATAGATTATTAATTGATTTAATTGAACATTTTTCTCAATATACTTTGTCAAATTCATTAGTTGATCCTGACATCCTTGGACAAGCTTATGAATATTTGATAAAACACTTTGCTGACCTTACAAATAAAAAAGCCGGTGAGTTTTATACACCAAGGTCAGTAGTTCATTTATTAGGATTAATACTCGATCCACATGAGGGAGAAAGCGTTTATGATCCCGCGTGCGGAACGGGGGGTATGCTATTGGAGTGTGTAAATCATTTACAAGAAAGCAAAGAAGATTATAGAACATTGACTTTATATGGTCAAGAGAAAAACCTTACCTCAAGTTCAATTGCTAGAATGAACATGTTCCTGCATGGTATAGAGGATTTTAATATTGTAAGAGGAGATACACTTCGCAATCCTGCATTTTTTGCTGCAGATGGTTTGAAAACATTTGATTGTGTTATTGCAAACCCTCCTTTTTCTTTAGATGACTGGGGGAGTGAGAATTGGGTAAATGACCCATTTGGAAGAAATATTGCAGGCGTACCACCAAAAGGCAATGGCGATATGGCATGGGTACAACACATGATAAAATCAATGAACAGCACCGGTCGAATGACAGTTGTTTTACCGCATGGTACATTGTTTAGAAAAGGTGCCGAAGGCAGAATAAGAGAAGAGCTTTTAAAGCAAGATTTATTAGAAGCTGTCATTGGATTAGGATCTAATATCTTTTATGGTACACAGTTAGCAGCTTGTGTGTTAGTATTCAAACAAAATAAGCCATCTGACAAAAAAGGAAAGGTTTTATTTATTGATGGATCTGACCAAGTAAGGGTTGGAAGAGCTCAGAATTTTTTAGAACCGGATCATGTTAGACAATTATTTGATTGGTATACAAATTTCAAAGAGGTTGAAAATTTTGTAAGGGTTGTAACTCTAAAAGATATTTCTGATAATGAGTTTAATCTTAATATACCATTATATGTTGAAAAGGTAATTGAAGATAATCTTCCTTCTGTTGATGTTGCATTAAAGGATTTAAAATTAGCTTGGGAAGAGAGTTTAATGGCGGAAGAAAAATTTAAAAAGATCTTAAATCAATTTATAAAATGACGCAACAAGAATTAGAGAAATACTTATGGGGTGCGGCTAAGGTTTTAAGAGGCACGATTGATGCAGGTGACTATAAGCAATATATATTCCCATTGCTTTTTTTCAAAAGAATTTGTGATGTATATGAAGAAGAATATGAAAAAGCGTTAAAAGAAAGTGGAGGTGATATGGAGTATGCGTCTTTTGCAGAACATCATCACTTTATAGTTCCTCCTGAATCTCATTGGAATAAAATACGAGAAATTACTACTAACGTTGGGTTAGCTATTCAAAATTCTATGAGGGAAATTGAGAAAGCTAATCCAGATACTTTATATGGAATTTTTGGCGATGCAAGTTGGACTAATAAGGATAGACTTTCTGATGCAACACTTATAAACCTTATTGAGCATTTTTCACAGCACAAACTCAATTTAAGCACCGTTGCCGATGATAAATTAGGGAATGCCTACGAATACCTAATTAAAGAATTTGCAGACGATAGCGGACATACAGCAGCCGAGTTTTATACCAACCGTACCGTGGTGAAACTCATGACTATGATTATGGACCCACAACCGGGCGAAAGTGTGTATGACCCCACTTGTGGCTCAGGAGGCTTGTTGCTCAACTGCGCTTTGCATTTGCGTGATGAAGGCAAAGAATACCGGACCCTCAAATTATACGGACAAGAAATTAACCTCATTACTTCGGCCATTGCCCGCATGAATATGTTTATGCATGGCATTGAGGAATTTAACATTACACGCGGCGACACGCTGGCACAACCTGCGTTTTTAGAAAACGACACGCTGAAAAAGTTCAATGTCATTTTAGCGAACCCACCATACTCCATTAAAGCATGGGACCGCAAAAGTTTTGGAAACGATCCTTACGGAAGAAATCTTTGGGGAACACCACCACAAGGTTGTGCTGATTATGCTTTTCAGCAACATATTCAAAAGAGCTTGAACGAAAAGAATGGACGATCTATCTCTCTTTGGCCACATGGCGTATTGTTCAGAGATTCTGAGGCAGATATGCGTAGAAAAATGATTGAAGAAGATTTAGTAGAATGTGTAATTGGTTTAGGCCCAAATTTATTTTACAACTCACCTATGGAAGCTTGTTTGTTAATTACAACAACAAAAAAGAAAAAAGAACGCAGAGGTAAAATCTTAATTATGAACGCAGTAAAAGAGGTTAAACAAGAGAAAAATATCACTTTATTGGATAATAAGAATATAACAAGAATATATGACAGTTATTTGGCATTTACAGATGAAGAAGGCTTCTCAAAAGTAGTAAATATTGAAACAGTATTAACAAACAAAGCCAGTTTAAATATCGCTCAATATGTAAGCAATGTTTCTCAAAATAAAACCATAATAACTTTAAATGAAGCTGTTAATATTTGGGAAGAAAATTTAAAAGCATTGAAAGCTTGTATAAATAAATATTTTGAAATAACGAAGTAATATGCAATTGATGTTAGAAAAAATAGACCTAAATAATTTAGATAAATCTAACTGGGAATCTTTTCATTTTGAAGATATAACTAATAGAGTTACGGAAGGTGTTGATCCCAATATTACCACTCTGGAAAAATATGTTGGTTTAGAACACATAGACTCAGAAGATATTCATATTAGACGCTTTGGAACTCCAAGGGATGTAGGTGGTGGAAAATTAAAATGTTATCCAGGTGATGTAATTTTTGGGAAAAGAAGAGCTTACCAACGTAAAGCTGCAACTGTTGATTTTGAAGGAATTTGCTCTGCACATGCTTTTGTTTTTAGAGCCAATTCTAAAGTAATTGATCCAAATTTATTTCCTTTCTTTTTGCACTCCAATCAATTTATGCATCGTGCAGTAGATATTTCTGTAGGCGGTCTTTCACCAACAATAAATTGGGGCGACTTAAAAGGACAAGAATTCCTAATTCCAACTAAGGCTGAACAAGCGCGATTGGCTGAGTTACTCAGGGCTATGGATGAAATGATAGAAAAAGAAAAATCGATGTTTGAAAAAGCAATTTTACATAGGTCTGCTGTGGTTGAAAACTTGATAAATTCAAATGACTTCAAAATTGTAAAATTAAAAGAGCTGCTTTCCAGGCCAAAGCTAGAGAAAGCAAAGGATATTGATCGTGAAAAAATATTATCGGTAAGGTTGCACCTTAAAGGCGTCTGTAAAAATACCTCTGTTGATGGACTAAAATTAGGAGCAACGCAATATTTTTTTCGAAAGGCAGGTCAATTTATTTATGGTAAACAAAATCTTTTTAACGGAGCTATTGGAATTGTCCCAATTGAATTAAATAAATTTCTATCCTCTTCGGATATCCCAGCCCTTGATATAGAAACAAAAAAAATCCTTCCTCAGTACTTAATGATTTATTTCGGTAGAGAAAAATGGTATAAAAATCTTGAGAAGCATTCTTCTGGTTCTGGTAGTAAAAGAATAAGCGAAAACTTATTATTTGAAATTGAAATCAAACTACCTAATATAGATAAACAATCTGAAATAGTATTAAAAATCTCTGAAATAGATAAAATGATCGAGAAAATTAGCCTTGCACTTAGTTCCTCTATAGACTTACAAAAAAGCCTCATTAACCAAATATTTTAAGCATGGGATTCAACGAACTCAATAGCGTAGAGCATTACATCATTCATCAACTCAGTGGGGTAAATTTGAATAGTATTCAGATGCAGGAGCCTAAAGTAGGTTATGGTGCTCAATGGCAATATAAATCTGCTGCTGATCTAAATCGATCTGTAAATGAGGTTTTAATTGAGGTAGATTTAAAAGAGGCGTTAATTCGATTAAATCCTGAAATCAATAAAAATCATGAACTTGCAGAAGAGGTTGTTTACAATTTACGCGCTATTTTGATTTCTGTGAATCAAGTGGGTTTAGTTAAAGCAAATGAAGAATTTTTTAAATGGTTATGTGGAGAAAAAACTATGCCGTTTGGTGAAAATAACAGACATGTGCCAGTTAGATTAATTGACTTTGAAAACCTATCCAATAATTCTTATATAGTAACAAATCAGTTTCGCATCCATCATAGAGAAACTAAAATACCTGATATAGTATTGTTCATCAATGGTATTCCAGTTGTTGTCGGTGAAGCAAAAACTCCAATACGTCCTAGTGTAAGCTGGTTAGATGGTGCATATGAGATTAATGAAGTGTATGAAAATACAATACCACAATTATTTGTTCCTAATATTTTATCGTTTTCAACCGAAGGAAAGCAATTCTATTATGGTAGTATCAGATGTCCTTTAGATTTTTGGGCACCATGGAAGTTGGAGGATGATTCACTGGCTAATAGATTAGGACTTGGTGAAATAGGGAATGAACTAAACGATTTATTAAAGCCATCACGACTACTTGATATTTTACAGAATTTTTCTTTATTCTCATCAAATAAGAAGAAACAAAGAACGAAAGTTATACCCCGTTTTCAACAATATGAAGGAGCTAACAAAATAGTTGAAAGAGTAAAAGAGGGTAAAATTAAAAAAGGATTAATATGGCATTTTCAAGGTTCTGGTAAGTCTTTATTAATGGTGTTTGCTGCTCAAAAATTAAGACGTGCGCCTGAGCTTAAAAGTCCAACTGTTATTGTTTTAGTAGACAGGACAGATTTAGATACTCAGATTTCAGGAACTTTTAACGCAGCTGATGTGGCAAACGTGGAGGTAACTGAAAATATACGTGACTTACAAACAATGTTGGAACAGGATACAAGAAAGATTATCATTTCAATGATTCACAAGTTTCGTGATGCTAAGCCAAATATGAATACCCGTGAGAATATAATTGTGTTAGTCGATGAGGCTCATAGAACTCAAGAAGGGGATTTGGGACGTCAAATGCGAGCAGCTTTACCCAATGCATTTCTATTTGGGTTAACTGGTACACCAGTAAATAAGGCGGATAAAAATACATTCTGGGCTTTTGGATCTGAAGAAGATCAGGGTGGTTATATGTCTAGGTATACTTTTCAAGATTCCATAAGAGATGGAGCCACATTACCATTACATTTTGAACCAAGGATGGTAGATGTTCATGTTGACAAGGTAACGATTGATAAATTATTTGAGGATTTTAAGGAAGAAGCCGCATTAACTGATGAAGAAGCAGATGCTTTGAACAAGAAATCAGCGAAAATGGCCGCATTTTTAAAGTCTCCTGAACGTGTATCTAAAATTGTAAAAGATATTGCATCGCATTTTAAGGAGAAAGTCGCGCCTCATGGGTTCAAAGCAATGGTTGTAACACCTGATAGAGATGCGTGTGTTCAATATAAATTAGAGCTTGACAAATACTTCCCAACTGAAGCTAGTACTGTGGTCATTTCAACAACTGCTAATGACAAACTTGAATTCAAGCAACAATGGGGTATAGATAAGTCGCAACAGGAAAGAATAGTTGATGAATTTAATGACCCTATTTCGGATTTGCAATTCCTTATTGTAACTGCAAAGCTGCTTACAGGGTTTGATGCGCCAATCTTACAAACAATGTATCTTGATAAATCATTGAAGGATCACACCCTATTACAGGCGATATGTAGAACTAATAGGTTGTTCCCAAATAAGACTTTTGGTAGAATCGTAGACTACTTTGGTGTATTTGACGATGCCGCAAAAGCATTAGAATTTGATGAGCAGTCTGTTCAACAAATTATAACAAATTTATCTGAATTAAGAGAGCAGCTTCCAAAAGCTATGAGTGATACACTTGAACATTTCAATGGTATAGATAGAACAATTGAAGGATTTGAGGGTCTTGAATCTGCGCAAAATGCTATTAAAACTGAAGATAAAAAAGACGCTTTTGCAAAAGACTACAAGTATTTGAGTAAGCTATGGGAATCTCTTTCGCCTGACAATATCTTAAACTTATATAAGACCGACTACAAATGGTTGTCACAGGTTTATGAATCTGTTAGACCAGCAACTGATAATGTAGGTAAGTTATTGTGGATGACTTTAGGTGCTCAAACAACGCAATTGATACATGACAACATCCATGTAGGGGAGATACATAATCTTGATGAGTTTATATTAGATGCTGATGTAATCGAGGATATTTTTAATAATCCCGACCCTAAGAATGCCAAGAAGTTAGAAAAAATTCTGATTAACAGATTTAAGAAATTTGGTCAGCATCCGACATTCAAAAAACTAAGTGAATTATTAGAAGCGCTAAGAAATAAAGCAGAAAAAGGACTTATTTCATCAATAGAGTTCGTTAAAGAACTATGTAAAATTGCTAAAGAAACAGTACAGGCTGAAAAAGACCTTGAACAGGAAATACAGCAAAAGTCCCCCAAAGCTGCACTTACTGAGTTGTTTATAGAGTTAAAGACTGACCAAACACCTGCGGTAGTGGAGCGTATAGTAGCAGATATTGATGCAATTGTTCGTGTAGTTAGCTTCCCTGGATGGCAAAAAACATCATCTGGCGAAAGAGAGGTTCAAAAGTCTTTAAGACAGGCGCTATTGAAATATCAATTACATAAAGACCAGGTATTGTTTAATAGAGCTTATAGTTATATTAAAGAGTATTATTAATAAATAAATCATTTATAGATGCAAATCCAAAAGTATTCCGTTAACCAACATCAAATTTCAGTTTTTCTTGCATATGTGAAAGCCGGGCAAATTGCTATACCAGAGGTGCAAAGACCTTTTGTTTGGGATAACTCAAAAGTCAGAGATTTGCTTGATAGTTTGTATAAAGGATATCCAATTGGGTATGTAATTACTTGGCAAAACCCAAACATTCGACTTAAGGATGGTAAGTTATCTGAAGGAAAGAAGATATTGATTGATGGGCAACAAAGGATAACCGCATTGAGAGCAGCAGTTTTAGGAGAATATGTTGTCAATAAAGAATATGATAAGGTCAGAATAAAAATCGCTTTTAATCCAAAGACAGAAGTATTTGAAGTTCAAAACCCTGCTATATTAAAAGATAAAACCTGGATTCCAGATATATCTGAAATCATGAATTCAAGCAGTATTATTCAGATAGTTAAAAAATACTTAGAAGCGAATCCAGAAGTTGAAAGTGAAGTTGTTGAGACTAATATTAGTAATCTTTTAAGCATTCAACACAAGCAAATAGGCACTATTGATTTGGCGCATGATTTAGACATAGAAACAGTAACTGAAATATTTATACGAATCAACTCACAAGGCGTAGTTTTATCACAGGCCGACTTTGCTATGAGTAAGATAGCTTCAAATGAAAAACTGGAAGGTCCTAATCTTAGGAAAGCGATTGATTATTTCTGTCATTTAGCCGTTGCGCCGCAATTCTATGAACATATTAGAGATAATGATAAAGACTTTGCCTCAACAGATTATTTCAAGGCAATGATATGGCTAAAAGACGAGAAGGACGATTTGTATGACCCAAGTTATACAGATATGCTTCGTGTAGCATTTACCTCTGAATTTTCAAGAGGAAGAATGTCTGACCTGGTTAGCTTATTATCTGGAAGAAACTTTGAAACTAGAGATTTTGAAGAGAGTATAGCTGCAGAAACATTTGAAAGAATGAAATCTTCCACTCTAAGATTTATGAAGGAAGATTATTTCAAGAAATTTGTGATGATTATTCGTTCGGCAGGTTTTATAACTCCAGAATTAATCCGGTCTAAAAATGCATTAGACTTTGCGTACATCATATACCTGAAACTCAGAGAGGACGGGGTACCCCAAGGAGAAATTGGAAGATTAGTATCACGTTGGTTTGTCTTTTCAGTGCTTACTGGAAGGTATGGCAGCTCTCCTGAAAGCACTTTTGATTACGACATTAAACAAATGGCTAATAAGCCATTTAAGGAATATTTAGAAAGCGTAGAACAGGCTGAGTTATCTGATTCTTTCTGGAATTTTGGATTAATTCAACGTTTAGATACTTCAGTAGCAAGTAGTCCAGTTTTTCACGTCTATCAAGCATCACAAGTAAAAGGCCACGATAAAGGATTTTTATCACGAGATATTAGCGTTGAAAGTATTATTCTTTACAAAGGCGATATTCATCACATCTATCCTAAAAATTATTTAAAGACGAACAACAAATCTCGAGGCGACTATAATCAAATAGCCAACTATGTGTTGATGCAACAAGAAATCAATATTGCAATTGGTGCTAAATCACCTAATGTGTATTTCCAAGAACTGAAGGAGCAATGTACTGGAGGTAAAATGAAATATGGGGCTATCAATAATTTAGATGAATTGCTAGATAATCTTAAAACTCATTGTATACCTGAGTCTATTTTCGATTCAAATATTGATGGGTATGAGGCTTTTTTGAATGATAGGAGAAAATTAATTGCAGACAAAATGAAGAGTTACTATAATACCTTATAGATTGAAAATCGGTTTTCGTATACCAAATCTAAACAAGCGAATTGCTGCAAGAACTTCAGTGAAACGCATCATCCGACACAATCTTGGGGTAAAAGCACCAAGAGGGTGGGGATGGATGACGAATCCCAAACGGGCGGCATACAACAGGGTTTATAATAGAACGTCGAGGGGATGCATGGTAACATTGATCTGGTTGATAAGTATTCCCATTCTGATCCTATTGATCACTCTTCAACTCAGCTCTTGTTCTGGTAATGTTGATGAAGGAAGCAGCGCTACCTATTTAAAACCATCAGTCGACAAAAACGGTCGTTTTAGAAAGGCACATGTGCGCAAGTCTGTCAGCACAAAAAAGAATGCTGTTAAAAGTCAGAACCACTCGCGTTATTATTATCATACCCGAGGCAAGTACCGCAGAAAATAAAAAGATTGATCATGAAAAAATATCTAACCTCAGTAATGGCCATTCATAACGTAAATGGCCAGCTTGGAAAATGGCCTGGTCCTATTATTGAAGCAAACTCAAAAGAGGAAGCAGATGAGTGGTGCAAGAAAAACACACAGTATCTATTTGTTGAACAAGAAATTCTTGAAGTCGACTCACGTAATAACATAGAGTCGAATTTAAATTGATTATTTTATTCGGAATACTCTATCCAAACTAACTCTGCAACTGAGTGCAAGGTTCCAACTACAATTGCATTTTGGCAATATTTTCTACCAAATTCAATAGCATCTTCTTTGGTGATCCCCAATACTAAGTAGCTTTTTTCTGGTATCCATTGAGGATCTGCTCCAACACCTTCACCTTCAAAAATATAATACTTATTAAGATCGGCTTTTAATTCATTATTTCTTTGCTCATTAATTTTTAGGCTTGTCACTTCTGAATAAGGGTTCCACGCAGTAATATAAGACCAGTCTACGATATTGTAGCTACTTAATAATACATCAAGCCTGTCATTCTTTTCTCCAACCTTGATTGTAATTATTGGCTCATATACATTAAAGCTTGTTTCTTTATATGCCCTAATTAACTCATCCATTAATTAAACTGATTTAAAATGTTTTTATTCATGACATACGGTTCTTATGCTATAATAGTTTAAAATGGATTAAAATCTAACGTTTGAGTGCTTCCTTTAATCTGTTTTTTATGGCTTTTGCCAGAGTATTAGGCTTCAATACCGATACACTGTCTGCATAAGATAGTAACAATCTTTCAAGCTCATAATTTATTATTAGATGTAGTGATAATTCAAGGGTGTTTTCATCAATCCATCTTGATTTTTGGGAACCATGCAATGGTTTTGTTTCCATATATTTTGCTGTCTTTCCTATAAAGTTTAATACCACTTTTTCAGGCTCGATATCAGCAGGTTTAGTTACACCAATAATATCCTCAAAGTAATCATGCCAGTCAATTTTGGTATTTTTCTGATACTTTAATTTTATTTCTTTTAGTTCAACAATTCGGTCGATTGCAAGATTCCAGTCGGATTTTTCCTTTTCAGGATTATACCCGAATAGAAACCAACGATTATTGTACTGTTTTAAGAAATAAGGATGCATCTCTAAATTAAAAGGACTGTCATTTTCGTAGGGCTGGTAGCTTATAGTTAGAACCTTTTTGTAAAAAATAGCATTATAAAGGGGGCCAAGGTGTTCAATACCTTTTAGGTATTGATTATTATCAAATTCAATAATTGCTGTTGAAGACTGATCGGCAGTAATACCTTGTTGTAGTTTGGGAACCATTTCGTTTACCCATTCAAATTGGGGCATACCTTTGAATTGGGCAAGAATATCCATCGCCGCCTTTAATTGATTCACCTCCATTTCATTCAATGGCATGTTATTGATCGAAAATGAAATATCAGCATATCTATAATAAACTCTTTTTCCATCGCGATGCTTTACCAGATCAATACTCCAGCCCTCCTTACTTTCCATAAAGGCCATATCTTCAAATATTTGCCTTCTGCTTATCCCATTTGATTCAGGGTCAATTTCAAGTAATACAATTTCACACTCAGATATTAAGTCCTCAATAAAATATCTTTTTCCGGGGTTCCTAAAGCATTTATCAAGAACCTTGTATCGAATAAGAGCATTTTTATTAGTAGCCAAAAGGATAATTAGTTAGTTATGACCGATGCATATATATAAAAAAATTCTATTTTTTTCGAAACCATATTGATTTATTGAACAAAAACATACGAAGACCATATAAAAGGATTCTGTTTATTAGTATAAAAATCTAATTTAGTTTGATAAAATGCCTCTGAATATTCAGAATGTTTTTTTAAATTTTTATAAAACAAAGTTGCAAAATTAGCTGCTGCATTATCTTGAATTTTCCAACGTGTGGCAATTACGGAATGTACCCCACGATCTAAAAACTCTCTAACATATCCAATATATCCGCTAGTATTAGATCTATAATCATCTATCATTCCTGTTTCACAAGCAGATAAATAAATTAAATTTATATGTGATAAATTTTCTAAATATTGTATTTCGTTCGATACAAGTAAGTTGTTTTCTGTGTCTAACTCCAAAGAATCAGAAGAAAATAAAAGAAGTTGACGTTCTTCTGGAAAATTTGGAATTAATGAAATTGAGGGTAACTTTAAAAGTGAGTTTTTCAAAGTTGTATCATTGGTATGTTCAGAAGTAATATCTGAATCTAATGGTAGATAAGCACCATGAGTAATTAGATGTATATTTTTAATATTATTATTCAAGAGAGATTTGAAAAAATTATATTTGGAAGCAGATATTCCATTAAATAATTTAACTGGTAAACTTGTGCTGATACCTTGTCTCTCAACTTTGGCATATTTCAATTCTAAGATTCCGCTTCTTAATTGAGGAGTATATGATTTATTTATATTGCAGTAAAGGTTATTGTAAGTCATTTCGGAAAAAATTGTTATTGAATCTTGATTGTTGTATTTGATAAACTCATTATTAAATATAGTGCTGCTTATATCAGAAAATTCATTAAAATGTGGTAAATAATTCTTTTCTTTTGAAAAAATATAATCTAAAGGAATACCAATTAAATTATTAGGTAAAATTAACTTATATCGATTTTGTAAAACAACAAGAGAATCAATTGGATCAAATAAAATATGGTATAATTTTTTTGAAACTTGATCTATTTCGTTGAAATAAGTACTACTAAAGAATTGTGATGAACGAGATAAATTTAAATTTATAACATCATTTAATGAGTCTAAAGATATTAATTTTTTTATAATCGAATGACTTGAATCAATGTATACCAAGTATAAATCAAACTTTTTAGTATCAAATTTGAGATGTTTTTTTTCAGTAGCATCATTAAAATCAAAATTTTCAGCAATGAAGTACCACAAGACCTTATAGTCTTGATCTATCTTAATTTCATTTTTTATGAACCGAGATGAATTATTCTGAAATTTATAAAATAAAGGATCTCCACTACTCGAAAAACGAAGGCCATTGTTATCAATACAAAAATAAGGATTTTTATAATTTTTAATCGCTTGCAATGAATCATATGAGATGTTGTAAATATAATTATCTTTAAAATTTCTATAAGCTATCTGATTAATTAAATCTTGACTAAGCAAATATTTAATTAACAAAGAATCAGTAATTGAACTTCTTTTATAAATATCAATTAATATATTTTTAGCTAGGTCAGTATGAAAATAAAAACGATTTTGCATTTTTAAAGTATCAACTTTTGAAGAAATTGAATAATTTTTTAACTGGTGTACAAATAAAGAATCAAATTTTTTTATTTGACTTGAAGTTGCGTTAGAAATGAAATTTAAGTAGCGAAATTTATCTTGTATAATTTTCAATTCCTTAGGAATAGAATCTTGCATATTATCAGTGATATCAAATGACTGAGCTAAAATTTCGTAAGATTCATAATTCTTGGAAGAAATAAATATTTCATCAAGTGCCATTTTAATATTAAGCATGCCATATTGCAAAGTGGATTTTTCTAAGGTAAATGCAACTGACGATAAGTATTTTGTGTTTTTAAGAAATGTGAAGACATTATACAAAGAATCATAAATAGAATTGTAATTAGTGTCCGAGGATAGATATTCATTATCGTGGTTGTAATAATGATCTATCAAACGATATGAACCAAAATATATATTTGAACAATCCATTAAACGTGTTGGATCGAAAGTTTTGATTATTTTGTATTCTTTGTTTCTATTATTTGTTAATGCGGTAAGATCATGTCTTCTAACACTGAATTCTTTTAAATTCCTATTCCTCAAATCTGTCTTTAAAAAATCATCATTAGATTGACGCCGTAAAATAAAATTCAGATGTAATTCTATCCAATTTGGTTCATAAAATGTATAAAAGTCTTGGATAGAGTCTATATAGGATAAATTCGGTATTTCAATTTCACTTTCATCGTCATAAGCAGACTGATGGTTAAATTGACCTAATGAAATATAGTCATTTAATTTAATTTGTTTATATTCATTTATATCTCTTGAATAAAAATCATGTTTCTGGATAAATAAAACAAATTTTGAGTAATTATTATAAAATAAAATATTTTTTAATTCTTTTCTTGTTTGTTCTGGCCAATTAAGATTTACATAAATAATGTTAAATATATAAGCAGGACAAAAATGTTTATAGATTTTGGAAAGTAGTATTGAACTATGTGAACTAAATCCCTTAATCAAATCCCAGTTAGATAACTCCTGGGTAAAGACTATATTCTCGAAAGATGAGTTAGTATCAAGATCACTTATTGAATTTTCAATTAATTTAGAGTAGAAAAATTTGCTTTCAAGCGTATCGTAATTAGCGATACTAATTGAAATAATATTTAACTTCAGTCTGTCAAATACTTCTGCATTAGAGTTATTTTTGAAATTATCAATATCTCGTATAATTAAATATTTGAATGTATTTTGTTGATTCAAAAAATTATATACATTTCCTGTTTTGAGATAAATGTAAGTGTCATAACTTTGTGATAGTAAATCCAAGCTTTTGTCGTTAAAAAAAACAATATTTAACAAATTAAATAACTTATACCTCTGTATTGACATACAAATTCTAAACAAATCGTCAATTATCAGATACTCTAATTGAGATGTTAAAGTGTCATTTAACCAATCATTTGCTAAAACAAAGTCACCTAAAAATTTATCAGCAGAATCTCTTATGACTTCAATGTCATATGTAGCTTTAATTAATTTAGAAATTTTTTGAATTGATCTATTTGTAGACTCACTATAATTTGACAATTTATTAGTATCAAGCTCCTTACCTAATTCAAAATGATCTTTTCTCAAACCATTAAGTATTGATAACTGAGAAGGTAAATCCTGTGAAAATAAGTAAGTAGTACAAAATTGAAATATTATAAAAATTATTATCCGAAAATATATTTTCATAAGATTATGTTTATGTCTCAATTTGTAATAATTTACAATAAATCTGAATCATGAAACTAAAATTATTCAACATATTTTTTTTCATAATATGTAGCGCAGCTTACGGACAGGGATTATTGTTTGATTCTTCAAGTTTTAATCAACAACAGGAATTTCCAATTGATAGAGCTGCAATACCAAATAGCGCTTCTCTGGAGATGTATTTACCAGCATTATATCCACAAACTGGTGGGACTTGCGTGGCAATGTCAGTTACACTTGCACGTACAATTCTCTATGCTACATCCTTTAAAGTCACAGATGTTGCAGAAATTACTAGAAATCAAATGAGTCCTTATTTTTTATATTACTATGCACGAGATAAAGGGGATTTATCATGTGACGCTGGACTGGATCCAGTGAAAGCTTTAGAAATCGCTAAACAAATAGGCTTCGAAAAATTGATGAAAATTGAATATCCTAATCATTGGCCATTCACCAAAAATTTTCTTTGCCCAGCCAAAATAAACTTTATTCCACCTGAAACCCAGCAGCACCTGATAAATGCTAAAAAATATAGAATAAGTGATTTTTTTGTCACAAAAAGTATTGAAGGAATAAAAACTGCTCTTGCAAAAAATATACCAGTAATCCTTGCGATGCAAATACCTAATTCGTTTGAATATAATAAATCTTCTACATGGACTTCACTAAGCACAGAAAATAGAGCTAAAGCTTCTGGACATGCTATGGTAGCTATTGGTTATAATGATGACATAAATGGTGGTAGTATCAGAATAGCAAATAGTTGGGGCACAGAATGGGGTGACAATGGTAAAGTATGGATTAATTATGAAGAATTAAAGTTTTGGCTGGATGGAGCTTTTATCATGATTCCATTAATAACAAATTATAAATTAGATAAACCAGAAACACTACCTCAATACAAATTATCCAAAAGTAAAACATTCAAATCGACTGAATATAATGGAAGATTCAATTTCAATAATAAAGATTACATTAACTTATTTACAGAACAATAAAGAAAAAGATTCTCAATTGCTTTAAAACAAGAATAGACATTACCATATCGACAAATTCAATCTACTCAAGCTTGCCAAGTCTCCCAAGTTTTTCGACTTCCTTCCCAAATTTGCCGACTATTAAGTTTTAATTTTCGATTTTTGATTTCTATCAGACCGCCACATCGTCAAGCACCAAAACGTTATGCGTGATTTTATAAAAAGAGAACCATGAAGAACAAATTAATTACCTTATTACTAATATTTTGTATTTGCTCTTGCAATCAACAAGGTAAAGAATTAAAAATGACTGTTAAAGGTGACTGTTGTTTTTTTATTAATAGTAAAGACACTATAAAACTTGGAAGTATTAGCCATAAAAAGGATTTATTTCAGGGTTTAAAGACAGAGCTGTTTCCAAATATCCAAAATGATGGAATGGATCCGCCTCAACAAATAGATGTTTATAATGATATTGAAGGGATATACATTAATTCTAAAATCTTTGATTGTTTTGACTTGAAAAATGGAAGTATAAAAAAAATTGACAACGCTTTTGATATTTTGTTCATTTACCCAGAAATGAGTAGATACAATTTTCAGTTTAGCCAAACTCTGGGTTATCGAGTTTTTCATTATTTAGGTTTTTTGTATCAAGAACCTTCGTGTGGTCAAAACCTGCCATATTATGTTCAATTTATTGCCAAGAGGGATAACAATAGTTTTTTAATAACATACATGGACAAATCAAACTATATGGGAGAGAAGGATAAAAAAGACACAATAATATTTTCAACATTTCCAACTATTAAAATTGAATTTTCCGATAAAAATCTAGGAAGCTTTCAACAATCAACAGAGTACATCAAATTGTCAGATGAAATAATAAAAGAAGTTAACTTCTGTATACCAGCGAATTCAATTCCACAGGATATTACTGAATTGTATTTGAGAGAAATTATAACTCAACTTGTAAATATAAAATTCAATACTAAATCTAAGACAAATGACATAATAGAAACGTTAAATTAGAACAAAAACCAAGCATAACACGGGTTTGACAAAAGTGGCGGTTCAGTGCTTCGCAGACACATTTGTGGTGAAAATCGCTACCTTCACAAGCCCGAAAACGTTATGTGTAATTTGGACAAGACAAAGACTAAATCATGAAGCCAACCATTTTAATCATAGTAACGTTAATCTCACTTAGTAGTTGCAATCCAGTAAGTTCTTTGAAAGGTTCAACTACCGATAATATAATTGACAGTTTAAATCAGAAAATAACGTCACTAAACGATGAAATTAAACTTGACCAAAAGCTCTACCCACACATACAATTACGTTCTTATGAAGGCGGACTATGTGCTATAAATCTATACATTCCATGGGGTTTAAAATTAAGTCTTGTCAGTAAACGACCAGTAATTTCTAATGAGACTTTCCTAATTGTTCCTGCAGCTTATACTTCCAAGCAGTTAGGAATTGACGGTTTATTTATTGAAAATGGCAAGGCAATCAATCCAACCATTAATAACAAATTAAACGGAGCTTGTGTTATAACATCAAATGGTTTACAGATTGTACCATTTGATACCATAAAGGCAAAAAAAACTGCATCAAAGATAAATAATGAAAGTCTTTTTCAGCAATCCCTTTTAATTTATAATTCCAAAGTTGTCAAGTGTAACATTTTTGGAAATATACAAAGTTTGCGGAGAGCTTTGATACAATTTGAAAACCTTACCTGTATAGGAGAAAGTCACAGACCCGTGACAATTCAAGAATTTCAAGAAGCCCTCATAAATATTGGTGCTAAAAACGCAATCAATTTAGATATGGGCAGTTGGAGCGAAGGGATGTTTAAGAATTCGTTTTGTGAAACAAAAATGCTGGGTGATAATTTTGCAAATACAAAAAATCAGACAAGTTGGTTAAC
>Ga0114966_10001751_pt1 | contig 19828 bp, 13 predicted proteins | sample M_130207_XF_Meta_FD_87029 | JGI IMG/M metagenome (GOLD analysis project Ga0114966, IMG submission 87029) | Freshwater microbial communities from Lake Montjoie, Canada to study carbon cycling - M_130207_XF_MetaG | ecosystem: Environmental > Aquatic > Freshwater > Lake | place: Lake Montjoie...
ACGCTCAAAAAGAAAGCAAGCAGGCTGGAACGACGCCTACCTCGAATCGCTACTCGCTCAAATTACGGGCAAATAAGATGCGGAGGCCCTGCGATTTATGCGGGGCTGAAGGAGTTGGCGGACGGGGTCGCGAGTCTGCTACCCGTGGAACGCGTGTCGCGGAGGACGTTGGCCGATCACTCAGGCACAGTCGGGCGTGTTGGCGGCCTTGGAAACGCTCGTCGAGCCGACCAGCCGCAGTGATCCTGAGTCGCCCCTACGCTGGAACTGCAAGGGTGTGCGACGACTGGCCGCCGAACTGCAGCGGCAGAACATCCAGATCGGTCTGCAGAAGGTGGCCGACTTGCTGCGCGACATGGACGACAGCCTGCAAAGCAACCGCAAGACGCGTGAGGGAAACGAACATCCCGACCGCCACGCGCAGTTCGAGCACATCGCCGCGACGATCGCCGACTTTCAATCGCGCGGCGAGTCGGTGATCTCGGTCGATACGAAGCAGAAGGAACTCGTTGGCCCCTTCCAAGACGTGCCACTCCGTGACACGAACCACTCTCGCCACGGAGTGTTGAGGAGCTCCTTTCTCTTGCCGGTCGCCCTACGGCACGACGTGAACGAGCATCATGTCGTGACAGTCGAGGGTCCAGTCACTGCTGCCGACCAGAACGAGCTTGCTTCCCGAGTCCAGCAAGTGGTGTTTGCGACCGAACTCCTGCACGAACGCGAGCAGCTCGCGCGGGGCCGACTGCACGGCGGTCGTTTCGATGGGAGTCACTCCCCAGAACAAGCACATTCGCCGGGCGACTTCCGGATGGTCGGTTAGCGCAAGGATTGGCACCGGAGGCCGCTGCTTTGAGATGGCCATCGCCGTCTTTCCTCTCCGTGTGGCGGCGACGATCAGATTGGCTCCGAGATGCGCGGCTGCGGTCGCTGCCCCGTGAGTGACCGCCTCCGTGATGGCCGTCGCGCGGTTGCGGGGCAGGCTGCGCGAGTCGGCTTTAGAGAGGCGCGGCTCCAGCAAGCGTTCGGCCTCACGTGCAATGCGACTCATCATCGCCACAGCCGCCACGGGGTAGTCGCCGGCGGCGGTCTCACCCGACAGCATCACGGCGTCGGTTCCATCAAGGACGGCGTTGAAAACATCGCTCGCCTCGGCCCGCGTCGGCAGCTCGTTCTTCTGCATCGAGTCGAGCATCTGCGTCGCCGTGATGACCGGCGTGCGATGTTCGTTGCACATGCGGATGATCGTCTTTTGCAAAGTTGGCACGCGGAAGATGTCGGTCTCCACGCCGAGGTCTCCTCGCGCGACCATCACCGCGTCGGATTCGGCCACGATGGCTTCGAGGTCGGCAATCGCTTCGGTCTTCTCGATCTTGGCGACGATCCACGGTGGCGTCTGGGTCGGGTGGGCGGCGATCGCCTGACGCAACAGCACGATATCGCTAACGCTGCGGACAAAGCTCAACCCGATGTAGTCGATGCCGTTGTCCAACGCCCACTTGAGATCCGCCCGATCCTTGTCGGTCAGGCTCGGTGTACTGAGAGCGACTCCCGGCAAATTCACGCCTTGCTTGCTGCGGATCAATCCCGGTTGCACGACTTCGCAAACGACTCGTCCGGCCTGCGAGTCTTGTTCGACGACCCGCAGGGAAACAATGCCATCGGCCAACAAAATGCGATCGCCAGGACGCACATCGTCGATCAACGGCTCGTACGTGCAGACGAGTTGCGGGGGATTGGCATCGACGCGCGCGGTCGCTGCGTCGCGCACGAACTCAACCAACGTACCCTGTCGCAGCCGCAGCCCTTCCTCGGGAAGGATGCCGAGTCGAATCTTCGGTCCGGACAGGTCGCCGAGGATGCCAATCGGGTGTCCCTGCTCGCGCGAAACCTGTCGGATCCATCCGACGATCTGCTCGAACCACGCATGACTACCGTGTGCGAAGTTCAGCCGAAACAGATCGACTCCCGCTGCAACCAGCTCCGTCAGCTTCTCAATCGTTCCCGAAGCCGGCCCCACTGTCGCGACGATCTTCGTCTTGACCAGAGCGCCTTCCATGTACGGCCGATGCAAAAGGTCCATTCTAACTCACTTCCAAAAAGGAGACGGGACCGTGAGTTCGGCAGCGCGACGAAACACGATTTCAAAAACACAAACAAGCACCGAGCGTCTTCGCTTAACCGCGTGGGCAACGCCCCGCGCGTCGTGTGACGTTGGAACCTGTTTCACCAATCGCAGCGCGGGTGTTGCCCACGCGGTTAACAGCCTGTTAATAACCGTAGGGGTAAGCCTCTGGTTTACCCGCTTTTCAACAGCATTGACGGGCAAGCGAGACGCTTACCCTACGTTTTCAACGCGATCCTAAACAACGCAACTTCACCGGTTCGTCGCTGTCTTCGGCGCGAACAGTTTTGAGTTGATCGGCTTCACCGATTCGCCCGGCTTGGCAACGGCCAGCTTGCCGGTCAGCTTGATCGACTTCGGTGGCTGGCAGCCCTTTTCGTTGCAGGCTTGGTAGTTGACGGTGATCTCCATTTCATCGGTCACTCCGCCCGATGACTTCGGCACGGTGAGCGTTCCATCGATCGCGACCTCACCCTCGTAGACCATCGCGTCCATGTCTTCGCCCTCCATCTTGAAGCCGTGACCCTTCGGATAGACCGGGTCGGCGAGGGTCACTCCCGACTTCGATTTAAAGCTGAGCTTCGTCGGCTTGAGGAAGTCTGGACTCGGCGGATTGGCATTGATGTGCCAGCCTTCCTTCACGTCCAGCAGCACGACGATCCGGCAAGTGCCACCGGCGGGAAGGCGGTCAGTCGAGAGATAGGCTCGCGCCCGAACGAGTTCGTCCTTCTTGGGACGCTCTTCTTGTTGTTCCGCGAGCAGGATCAGCTTCTCGCCCGCTTTGGCAGTTGTGTCATTGGTACCGACTTGCTGGACTCGATCATCGCGAGGAGTATCAGACTGCCCCTTCGGCTTGTCGGCGGCGAGCAATTCAGACGCGGCAAGGGCCAGCACGGTTAGGCTGCGCGGGGCTTGTTCGAGGTTCGAGGCAAACAGCTCAACAATCGTGCGGGCTTCGTCGAGATACCGTTGCTCACCGGTGAGCTTGGCCAACTTGATGAGGTTCCGGGCACTGACGCTGTTTCCTGCTGGCAGCACACCGTCGTAGCAGTTCTTGGTACGAGCCAGCAGCTCTTCATGATGATGCGACGTGAAGAAGAAACCGCCGCCGGTCTCATCGCGGAACATTTTTAACTGGTCGTCCTGAAGTTCCTTCGCCGCTTTGAACCACCGTGCGTCATCGGTCGCATCGTGCAAAGCCAACAGCCCGTCGATCACGAAGGCGTAGTCGTCGAGATAGGCGTTCAGCTTCGCTTTGCCTGCCGTGTGAGTTCTCAGCAAACGGCCCTCGGCGTCACGCAGATTCGCCAACACAAAGTTCGCGCCCCGTTCGGCCGTGCGGACGAAGTCGGGTTGATTGAGCAACGCACCGGCCCGCGCGAACGCTCCCATCATCAAGCCATTCCAACTGGTCAGCGTTTTCTCGTCACGCAGTGGCCGTTGCCGCTGATCGCGCACGGTCAACAACTTCTGGCGTGAGACCGCCAAGCGTTCGGCACGCGGCCCCTCGAGCGCCTCCACTTCACCGGTCGACAGCCTCAGCACGTTGCCGTGTTCAAAGTCGGAGAGGTCTTTGACGTGATACGCCTCTTTGAAATCCGCTGCGGCAGCGCCGAGGATGTTGTCGATCTCACGGGCCTCCCAGACGTAGCTTTCGCCTTCGATGCCGTTCGTTTCCGCATCGAGCGCCGAGTAGAAGCCGCCCTCATTCGAGGTCATCTCGCGTTCGACGAACGTCAGGATTTCTTCGGCCACTTGTTTGTAGAGCGGCTTCTGTGTGGCGACGAAAGCATTGACGTAGACATCGGCCAACTGAGCCTGGTCGTAGAGCATCTTCTCGAAGTGCGGGACGAGCCATTTGCGATCGACCGAATACCGGTGGAAGCCGCCTCCGAGATGATCGCGAATCCCGCCGCAAGCCATCTGCATCAGCGTGAGGTCGAGCAACTCTGCCGTGTCGGCATCGGGCTTGTGCTTCAACATCTCTTGCACAAACAGCAGCTTCGTTGGCGTTGGGAACTTCGGGCCGTCAGGTCGCTTCGACTGGAAATCGACTCCGCCGAAGTCGGGATCAAAACTGTTGACCACGGCCTCGAACGACTTCGCCACCAGGGTGTCGTTCACTTCGATCGGCTTCAGCGACAGCTTTGGCCGCATCACGCGACGCGTCTCGTTGGCGAGGATGTCGGCGTTCGCTTCGAGTTGCTCGCGTTTGTCTTTCCAGAGGTCATTCAACCGACCCAGGATCGAGGGGAAGCCCATGCTTTTGTCCGAGTCTTCGGGTGGGAAGTACGTTCCCCCCGCGACCGGCTTGCCATCGGCGGTGATGAACATTGACAGCGGCCAGCCGCCACCCGACTGTGCGCCGATCGCTTGGTAGTAAACCTGCAACGCCGTCATGTAGATGTCGTCCACGTCGGGCCGCTCTTCGCGATCGACTTTGATGCAGACGAAGTTGTCGTTCATGGTCTTGGCGATGGTCTCGTTCATGAAGACCTTTCGCTCCATGACGTGACACCAGTAGCAACTGCTGTAGCCGACGGAGAGGAAGATCAGCTTCCCTTCCTTGCGAGCCTTCTCGAATGCCTCTGGCCCCCACGCGTACCAGTCGACGGGATTGTGAGCGTGCATGAGCAAGTACGGACTCGTCTCGCGTGCAAGCCGGTTCGTTTTGGCCTTCGGTTTGGCGGGAGCCTTCCCGTCATCCACCGCATCGCCGCGACGAGCCACCGCCACCAGCAGCATCAACCCACACACCGCGACCGACGCCGCACGAAATACTGTGTTGAATCGCATATCGTTTTCAGCTCCCTCTGTCTGGCTCTCAAGCAAGCGCCCCACTGGGCTTGTTCCGGTGGCTCGCGGGTATTTGCACTACTCGTTTTACGGATCTGGGTGAGTATCCAAGTAGTGCAAAGCCCTGACTCCACTGGGGCAAGCCCGGTGGGGTTCGCTAGTTAGTGGTCTTGTGCCAACTCAATGCCCAACCCGGAACGCGGCGGCATTCTAGGTTCGTCCTTCCGATGTCGAAAGGGCATAGGCCGGACATGACAGTGAACTCAGATATCGCCTCACCGTGTGACGTCATCGACGAAGCGTTGCTGCCAGAGTTCAAACATCAGGAGCAACCACAATCGCGCGCTGTGGTCCCACTGGGACGCGACGTGTTCGTCGATCAGGCGTCTCACGGCGGCGGGGTCGAAGTAGCCGCGCTGCAACGAGCGGGGATCGAGCAGTGTGTCGCAGAGCAACTCGCGCAGCTCATTCCGAAACCAATGATCGAGCGGCATACCAAAGCCCATCTTGGGCCGCGACTGGATCGACTCGGGGAGCAAGTCCCTGAAGGTCTCGACCAAAATGCGTTTGCCTCGACGACCATGCAGTTTCAACGCGAGTGGCATCTGAGCGGCCAGCTCGACGACGTGATGGTCCATGAACGGGCTGCGGGCTTCCAAACCGTATGCCATGCTGGCGACATCGACCTTCGTCAGGATGTCGCACGGGAGGTAGGTCTCGACATCGACGCACGTCGTCCGTTGCACGAAGTTCTCTTCGGCACAGAGCGCGTACGCATTCTCAATGAATGACGCGCCGTCGTAGTCGCCCAGCGTGCGTGCGAACTCGGTGCTGAACAACGCCGGGCGACGGATATCGTCGAAGATACTGATCCAGTTCGCGTACCGCCGCCGAGGATGTTGGCCGAGCGCTGCGAGAAAACGTTTGATTTGCCTCAGCTTCGATTTTTGACGGACTCCCGCCGGAAGCCGCTGCCAAAGGGGACTGGCCAGTAACTTTCGGATCGGCCACGGCCAGCGATCAATCTTGGACGCGAGGTCCACGGCGAGATAGCGGTCGTAGCCTGCGAACAGCTCGTCACCGCCGTCGCCCGTCAGTGCGACGGTCACATGCTGGCGAGTCAGTTGCGCTAGGTACATCGTCGGGATGGCCGAGCTGTCACCGAACGGTTCGTCGTAGTGCTGCGTCAACTTCGGCAGCATCTCCACGGCGGACGGATCAACGACGAACTCGTGGTGATCCGTCCCCAGTTTCGCGGCCGCTTCTCGCGCATAGCTCCGTTCGTCGAACTGCTTCACGTTGAAGCCGATGGAAAACGTCTGGACCCTCTCGGTCGTCTCGCGCTGCATCAGTCCGGTGATGATCGTGGAATCGACTCCCCCCGACAGGAACGCGCCGAAAGGAACGTCGCTGCGCATGCGCAGTCGAACCGCTTCCGTGAGCGTTTCGCGCAGACCGGCTTGGGGTGAGTCGAATGCGGCCAGAGAAAGCGACTCAATCTGCGATGGTCCGTAGCCCTGAGGCCGCACGAACGGAGCTTCCCAATAGCGTCGGATCGTCATCGTCCCCGTCGTCGCGTTGAACTCGGCCCAATGTGCGGGGGGAAGTTTTCGATAGCCACTCAGCATCGTCTTCGGATGCGGCACGTATTGCAGCGTCACGAAATCGGCGACCGCTTGCGGGTCGATGTCGCGCGGTGCGCCGGGGACTTGCAGCAAGGCTTTGAGTTCGCTGGCGAAGGTCATTCGGCCCGAGGCGACTCGATACACGAGCGGCTTCTGTCCCATGCGGTCTCGCGCAAGGAACAGCTTCCGATGACGGTCGTCCCAGATCGCGAAGGCGAACATGCCACGCAGATGTTGGACGCAGTCGTGCCCCCACTGCTCGAAGGCGTGAACGATGCACTCGGTGTCGCTTGACGTGCGGAAGCGATGTCCGAGCGCTTCGAGCTGCGGCTGAAGTTCGCGGTAGTTGTAGACCTCGCCATTGAACGCGATCCATACCGAACCGTCTTCATTCGAGAGCGGCTGATGCCCGCCCGCGAGGTCGATGATCGAGAGCCGACGGTGCCCGAGTGCCGCGCCGCCCGCAGTGCTGCCACCGTTCGACGAAAAGTAGTGGCCATCGTCGTCCGGCCCGCGATGGCTCAAGACGCCGGTCATGCGGCGCAACACGGCCTCGGCGAGCGGCTCGCCCTCATTCGTCCAACTCGCTCCCGCGATGCCGCACATTGTTGTTCACTCATCTGGAATGAATAGCGTTGACTTGGAACCGCAGCATCCTGTCGTCACGAGTACGTTGTGAGTAGCTCGCGGTAAATGCTCGCGTAGCCTTCGACCATACGCGGGATATTGAACTCGCGTTGAATCCGTTCCTGCCCGGCTTGTCCGAGTTGTTCGGCCAGCCCCGGCTCGTCGATCAGTCGGCGGACGAACTGCATGATGCCGACGGTGTCCGCCAGCTTGAACAGGAAGCCGGTCTCGCTTTGCACGACGAGTTCGCGGTTCGGCGGGATGTCACTCGCGACGATCGGCAGTCCGGCGGACATCGCCTCCATGACGCTGTTCGACATCCCCTCAAAGCTGCTCGCCAGTCCGAAGACATCGAACGCGGGCAGGAACCGTGCGGCGTCTTCGCGATGACCGAGAAACGTCACATGGCGATCGCAATGAATGTCGCGTGCGAACCGTTCGAGCCGCTCGCGCTCGGGGCCGTCGCCGATGACGACCAACTGCAATTGCGGACGAATCTGTCGCAGGATTTCAACCGCCCAGATCAGGTCTTCGACCCGCTTCTGCTTCGCCAGACGGCCGATGAAGCCGACGACGAACGAGTCCGGCGGGAGATTGAGCTCTGCGAGCAGTTGTTCCCGGCGACTTGGCTTTGTCCCCTCGCCCTGGCTCGGGCACCGCCGCTTCGGTGGCCGGGAAAGGGCGAGGGTGAGGGGAGTCGGCGGCTCGCATTCAATTTCGGTTGGTTCGCATTCGATCCCGTTCGGCACGCAGACCAACTTCTCCGATGGGACGCCGAGTTCGCGATAGAACTCGACAACGCTGGCCGAGTTTCCCACGAGTCGATCCGTGCGCGCGATCAAACGCCGATCGAGCCAGAGCTGCCAGTTCGCCTTCCAACTATCGACGCACCGCTCCGAGACGACGACCTTCGCGCGGGGAATCGCGTGAGCACACAGCCGCCCGTAAGCGTTCGCCGAAAAGAGCCAAGTGTGCAGGATGTCGGGGGCTTGTCGCACGAGCTCCGCTCGCAACCGCCAGAACGAAAACGGATCGAACTTCGCCCGCTTGCCGATCACGGTCACAGGGATTCCCGCCGCCTGCAACTCGTCGGCGTACGGACCGCCGCGCGTGAGGGCGATCGCGCGCACATCGAACTCGTCACGCGGCAGCCCGGTCGCCAGCAGCGTGAATTGCTTCTCGGCTCCAGAACGGTCCAGTGTGGGGATCAGCAGAACGACGCGCGGTTTCGACACAGGAAGGAGATCTCAGGAGAGGAACGGGATGGTGCGACTTGATCGCTCACGAGTGGCACATTCGCCTCGTTTATACTTCACGCGGTAGGTATTGAGGCTTTCTTGGTGAGCCGGGTGGCGTAAGCCCCAGGACTCTTCATCACGGAGTCCGGGGGCTTACCCCACCCGGCACTCACTTTGTCATTCACCCCGTGCCGCTCAAAGTGAGTGCCATGGGGCTTACGCCGCCCGGCTCACCAAGACCGACGTTGGGCAGATGCCTCACTTCAGTCTGATGTCGCACAAGAGAAACCACAGTCACTTCACTCGCGAAAAAAAGTCTGCAACAACGTGGGATCGAAGCCGGGGAGCGAGGCACTCGGTGACGAGCGCGGGGCGGCAAGACGGATCAAACGGGAGTCCGCATTGGGGCCAGACGCGGGACCGGCGAAGTCCAATTCACTGGCGAGGAGGCTCTCAAACTGTTCGTCCGCGTTCGTGACCGGGATCGGGATCGTCCCCCGCGCGGGATCGGTGACGACGAGCAACTCCAAACCCGGTGGCACGAACGAGTCACGCCCCTGCCAGCGAATGGACTGCGCGAGCTGACGGCGCGGACGAGCGGTTTGAATTTCGATGAGACTTGCCGCGAGAGACGCTTCCCCCGGTGAACGATTCGTCGCGGGTCGTAGCGCGAACACGCAGTCGTTCGCGACGACCTGGACCGGCGGCGCAGAAGCTTGTTCCGCAAACGCGCCGCCGAATCGAAGCAGTGGCCCAGAGTCTCGCAGTGTGACGCGAGTCAGTTCGATCGCGATCGGTCGCGCAACGGCTTTGCGGCCCAGCGTCAAAAACGCTCCGCCTCCAACCTTCAAGCAGTTTGTCAGCGTCATGGCCTCCGGCGTTTCGGCGAGCAGCACCGCCGCACCCGATCCACGGAAGACGGTGTTCGAGATCGCGAACTGTCGGATCGAGTCTGCGGGTCCCGAGTTCGTGTCCGTTGTTGCGACCCGCGTCGAGTCACCGTTCTCGGATGTCGCTTCGTCACGAGGCAGCCACGCCAGCGAAGCGGTTGCCGACGCCGCAGTCGGTGAAATCGTGGTCGCGTCCGTGGTGGCGGGATTCAAGTCGGTCTCGAATTCACAACCTTCGATCGACACGCGGTTGGATCGCAGGAGCAACATTGCGGAAAGGGGCGGCACATTCGCGCGGGCCGCTTGTGCGAGCGGGGTGCGTCGAATGGCCACGTTCAGCAGCGTGACTTCGTTGGCGGCAATTCGCAGCGGTTCGCGACCGACGTGAATGACCGGGTTGATTCCGGTCGCTCCTCGAATTGTCAGTGAGCCGGCGTGCGCGACATCGGTTACGGTGTACGGCCCCGGTTCCGCGAGCAGCACCACACCGTCGGCCGAGGGTGGTGGCAACAAGAGCAGTCCGTTCTCGGTCGCGTGCGCGGCGGCATCTGTCGCGAGAGATCGTTTGTTTGTCGAGGACTCCACCAAGGGTTTCCTGTCTCGACTTCGCACCACGTCCACGACGCGACTCGTTAGCGCGAGCAGCTCGTTCCTCACGCCGGTGTTCGCAAAACTCATCACGGCTCCCGCTGCGATAAACAGCGAGACGGCGATCCACGGCCAGCGGCCTTCCGTGACCGAAGCAACGGGCTGAGCGAGGTGCGGGACGGCTCCTTGGAACGCGCGACGGAAGCGACGCAGTCGAGAACGCGACAGCGCACCGGGGTGCCCCCATCGCTGCAACAGTTCCTCGAACGAACGCGGCCGCTGTTCGGGCATGGGCGAGGTCATCGCGTAGATCGCTTGCGCGAGAGCGGCGGGCGTTTCCGGTGCCCACTCGCGCACGTCTTCAATCCGACGAGTTTGATGCGCCGCGAGCTTCATCAGTGGATCGGCCATCGGGTACGGAGGTCGTCCGGCCAGCAGTTGCCACAGCAGGCAACCGAGTCCGTACAGTTCGGTCCCCGCATTCGCGGCGAGACCCGTTCCGATCAGTTCGGGCGCGACGCCGTCATAACTTTCGAGCGAGAACGAAGCATGAATGGTTAGCTCGGGACAGACCGCCGGACGAATGCCTCCGTCCACGAGGACCGCCGAACCTCGTTCGCTCAGCCGCACATTCGACAACCGAATGTCACCGTGAACCAAACCGCGCGCATCGAGCGACGCGAGGCCACTCAATAACTGACGTGCTACCTCGACGACGGCACTCGCCGGAAAGCGACCTCGCCGAACGAGCAGTTCGCCAAGCGGTGTTCCGTCGATGAACCGACTCACCGTCGCCACGCGCTGCTCACCGTCACGCAACAGCGAATGAGGCACGACGAGATTCGGGTGCGACCAGCCAGCCGTCCGTTCGAGCAACTCGTTCAGTCGGCGGTGGCTCTCGGAAAAATCGTCGCCTGCGATGGTAAGCCGCTTCACCACGGAGCGTCCCGACCGGTCGTGGAGCTTGGCGAGAGGTCGCGTTGCCAAGCACGTCGTCCCGCGCGGGCCTCGCCCCAATTCATCGACCAGCACAAACGGGCCGATTCGCAACTCAGACGCGGAGCCCTGTTCGAGAACGCGAGCTTGGTACGGAGTCAGTCGCCGCAACTGTACGAGCGCGTCGATCCAGACCGAATCGAACGCGGGCAGGTCTCCCGCCAACCGCCGCACGAATCCCTTCGCCCGCTGGAAATCCTGTGGCCGACAGAGCTGCAATACGGTGAGCCTCTGCACCAATTCGTCAGTAGCCGACGCGGGCGAGGGACTGAATTCAAACACGACGCCGGATTCCTTTCCAAGCAACTGGTGTGAGTCAATGCGGCTTCAACATCAACCCGAAGTGTCAGCGAGGACAACCGGACGTGAACGACAGCAGGTAAAATAGCCGAAATGAATCGTCCTCGCTGACGCTTTGGGTTGGTATGAGCGAGAACATCCACGCCGTTCGACTTGTCGCAGAAACTGCCGATTCCAGCAAGATGCTCCCGCAGGCAACAGCGGCGAACACGATGCTGTAAACCCGTTCTCAAGATTGAAGTCCGGCTTTCGGAAAAGCTGGACTTCTCGCCCATCCCCCCGGCGGTGGCATCGTTGTACGTCGCGAGAACTCGCCGCTAGAGTGTGCCCTGTTTTCGAGACTTTTCGAGGACAGCCTCAGCCGTTCTCAAATGTCTTTCCCTTTCTTAGGAGCCTGCCCCATGAGTCACCGTTCCAATCGCCGCGACTTCCTGAAGACGACATCGACCGCCGCCCTCGCGGGGGCGACGTTGCCGTACTGGTTCACCGCCGAAAGCAATCGCGCGCTGGGCTTTCAGAGTGTGAACAGTCGGCCCGTGCTGGGCTGCATCGGGACCGGAGACCGCTGGCACCAAGTGGTCGGTGGCGCGCTGAATCACTCTGACGGCGTGGCCGTGTGCGATGTCGATCGCCTGCACATGGAGCAGGGTCGCGACAAGGTCAAAGACATCCAAGCGAAGAAGGGCAAGGACGCCACTGTCGAGATGTACGAGGACTATCGCAAGCTGCTCGATCGCAAGGACATTGATGTCGTGACGATCGTCACCTGCGACCACTGGCACAGCAAGATCGCCATTGAAGCGATGCGGGCCGGTAAAGATGTCTACTGCGAGAAGCCACTGACGCTCACGATCAACGAGGGCAAGCAGATTCGCAAAGTGCTTCAAGAGACCAAGCGTGTCTTTCAAGTTGGCACACAGCAGCGGAGCGAAATGGGGCTGCTGTTCCTGAAGGCCGTGGCGATGGTCAAGGACGGTCGCATTGGCAAGGTCCAGAAAGTGACCTGTGACATCGGCGGTGCTCCCGGCGCGTCCGAGATCCCTGAAGCAGGCATTCCCGCGGAACTCAACTGGGACATGTGGCTCGGTCAGGCTCCAATGGTTAAGTACCGCAGCAAGGGATCGGGCGGCAAGTACCCCCACGCGCGGACTCACTACGAATTCCGTTGGTGGTACGAGTACTCGGGCGGCAAGATGACCGACTGGGGCGCACACCATGTCGATATCGCCAGTTGGGCGTTGGGCATTGATGAGTCAGGCCCGCTGTCGGTGGAAGGCGTCGCCACGCATCCATGCGAGTTCAAGGACGGGCACCCGCTCCGTGACGACTGCTACAACGCGGCCACCAGCTTCGACGTGACGGTCATGTGTCCCGGCGATGTCGAGATGCACATCGTCAGCAACTCCAAGGACGGCAACGGTATCCTGTTTGAAGGGACCGAAGGCCGCTTCCACGTCAGCCGTGGCAACATAAAGGGCAAGCCCGTCGAAGACCTCAAGGAGAAGCCGCTCAGCGAAGACCTGCTGTCCAAGCTCTACAAGGGGAAGAAGCCCGGCAACCACATGGGCAATTTCTTCGAGTGCATCGCCGACCGCTCCGACCCGATTTCCGACGTCTACTCGCACCATCGCGCGATGACGACGTGCCACCTGGCCAACATCGCCATCCGCCTCGGTCGCAAGATCACCTGGGACTCGAAGACAGAACAGATTGTTGGCGACCCTGCCGCCAATCAGTGGCTCGCGCGCGAACAGCGCAAGGGTTACGAGATCGATGTTAGTGTCTAGCCATAGGGTCAGCGTCTCGCTTGCCCGTCCGCTTCTCTCTTGTTCCCTCGCCCCCGCTCGGTGGGGAGAGGGTTAGAGTTTGAGGGACTTCCGCCGCCAATCCACAGCCCGGCGTGTCTTCATGCCGGGCTGTGCCACTCTTTAACAATGTGGACCCACATATTTTTTAAGCAGGTGAGCCGGGAGGCGTCAGCCCCCGGACTCTTGATCGTCGAGTTCGGGGGCTGACGCCTCCCGGCTCGCCTGCTGTGATTTTCTTGTGGCGCCCACTCTACATTTGAACGCCACCATGACCGCCCACTTCCCAGACTTCGCCGCGTTCGAGCAACTCGCCGCCGGCATGAACCTTGTTCCGGTCTATCGGCGGCTCGTCAGCGATACGCTGACGCCGGTCAGCGCCTTCTGCCGTCTTGAAGACGGGCCAAATTCGTTCTTGTTTGAGAGCGTTGTCGGAGGCGAGCGAATCGGGCGCTACAGTTTTCTCGGCGCGGGACCGTTCCTGCAACTCGATGCCTTCGATCGGGAAGTCGTCCTCACGCGAGACGGCCAGACGGAACGCCAAACCGTCGAGGATCCGCTTCAATTTCTGCACGACCTGCTCCAGCAATATCGCGCCCCGCTCGTCCCCGGCCTGCCGAGGTTCTGCGGTGGTGCGGTCGGTTATGCAGGCTATGACACCGTGCGTTACTCCGAGCATTTGCCGAACCCGCCGCAGGATGATCGGCATCTCCCCGACATGTCGTTCGCGTTCTATGACCGGATGGTCGTGTTCGACCAAATCCAGAAGACGATCCTCGTCGTGGCCTTCGCGAAAGTGGACGGTCCCGGTTTGCGAGCCGCCTATGACGCGGCCTGCCGGCGCGTCGATGAGACTTGCCAACGTCTGGCCGTCCCCAATGATGGACTGCTTCTGACCGACATCTCGCTCTCGGCGGACCCACAGCTTCCGTTCCGGTCCAACTTCACGAAGGCCGGGTACGAGGCGGCGGTCGATCAGTGCAAGGAGTACATCAAGGCGGGCGACATCTTCCAAGTCGTTCTCAGCCAACGGCTGGAACTCGAAACGCCGGCGACACCGCGCGACATCTATCGCGCCCTGCGCGTCGTGAATCCCAGCCCCTATATGTTCCTCTTGCGATCTCCGGCCGTGACTTTGATCGGCTCCTCCCCCGAGATCATGGTCCGCGTCGATGAAGGAATGACCACGATCCGGCCCTTGGCGGGCACACGCCGACGCGGCAAGACCGAGGCGGAAGACATCGCCCTCGAACAGGAACTGCTCGCCGACGAGAAGGAAATTGCCGAGCATGTGATGCTCGTCGATCTCGCCCGCAACGATGTCGGGCGGGTCGCCGAGTACGGGTCGGTCGCCGTGACGAAGCAATTCGTCGTCGAACGCTACAGCCATGTGATGCACATCAGTTCGGAAGTCGTCGGCCGTTTGAAGAGCGATCTCACCGCTCTCGACGCGCTCCGCGCGGGCCTTCCCGCTGGAACGCTTTCGGGCGCGCCGAAGGTCCGCGCGATGGAGATCATCGACGAGTTCGAGCCTCACCGCCGTGGCCCCTATGGCGGCGCTGTCGGCTATCTCGACTTCACCGGCCACATGGACACCTGCATCGCGCTGCGCACGATCGTGATGGTCGGCCAGACCGCATATTTACAGGCGGGAGCGGGGATCGTCGCCGACAGCGTCCCGGCCAGCGAATATGAAGAGACGCTCAACAAAGCCCGAGGGCTGCTGAAGGCCATCGAAGTCGCAGAACGACAGTTGATGTGACCGTTCAATGTTGATGGCGTTTTGCTCGTTTAGGAGTGAGTCCGCAGCTGAATTGTGCTGCTTGACTCTCTCAAACCAAACAGGTAACTACATCAGCCTTTGCTAGTGGTTCACGGTTCGAGTCTTTCCACTTATAGACGAAAGTCGGGGTCAACATGCGTCACGGACTAGTACTTGCCGCACGCGGTGGCTTTGGAGCGATCATCGGTTGGTTCATTCGCGTCGTGATCTACGACATTTGTATTACGGCGATTTCCGACATCCTGCACGTTCCTCGCATGGTCGCGCTGTTTATTTTCCTAGGGATTCTCGGAGTGGTGGCCTTCGTCGGATATCTCATGCAGCAGAAGTACGCGTCCAATTCCGATGTCGAAGATTGACGACCGTTTCTAATTACATTTCAAAACTAGCCCGACGCGCAAGCGAGGGCCTCACTATCCTCGAATGCTTAGCCCTCGCTTGCGCGTCGGGCTGGTTTTTGAGGCAAAAACCGGTTTTGAAATGCCCTCAAAGCCAGACACGGTGCAGGGGATGAGTCTCCTGCACCGTGCGGCGTTTGTGTCGATGAGAACGTGATTTGAAGATCGGACTTCATGGAATACCGGATCCAACATGCCCCCGTGTTTACGGTGCTGGAATTCCAACTGAACGAAGCCGATGAAGTGGTCGCCCAGCCGGACAGTATGATTTCGATCACGCCCGGCATTCAGATTTCTGCGGCCGTCGGTGGAACACAATCGAACACCGGTTGGTGGACCGGATTCAAAAGTCTGCTCGGTGGCGAGTCCCTGTTTCGAGCCGTGTTTCGTGCGAAGCGCGATGGACAGTCGCTGCTGGTGGCTCCCGACAATTATGGGGACATTCTGCCGATCGTGCTGGCGGATGTGGGAAGCCTGTATCTCAGTCGCGGATCGTATTTGGCTCACATTGGCAATTGCCACTTGAACATCAAATACGGCGGCGTCAAAGGGATGTTTGCGAAGACGGGGCTATTCCTGCTGCATGTGACGGGCGATGGAACACTCTTCTGCCAGACGTACGGTGCGATCGTCGAGCGGACGTTGGCGGAAGGTGAGCAGTTCCTGATCGACAACCGGTACGTTGTCGCCTTTTCCGAGACCATCACTTATCAACTGGTCAAAGCCAGCCGCAGCCTGCGCGATTCGCTGATGTCCGGTGAAGGGTTGGTGAATCGCTATACTGGCCCCGGAAAACTTTATTATCAGACGCGAGTGAAGCCCTCTGTCGGATTCTTGGGCTATCTCTTGAACGCCGTCACATGAAGCCGAACAGACATCATGCCAAATAGTGACACGATTCCCGTGCGGGCGCAATTGATCGAACAGATTCAACGGGCCAATCGCGTCGCGGGACCGTGGGTCGTGATTCAGCTCTTCGCGTTGATCGCCCTCGCGCTGGGGATCGACTGGTCTCAAATCGCCGAAGAGCCGCTGTTTTCGATTATCGCGGTCCTCGTCATTCTAGGTCCGCATGGCATGGCCGTACTGCGGCAATACGCGCTGAACAAGAAAGAGATCGGCGATCTCAAGGAACACACGCGCTTTGGTGAATTCGATAAGCACCGTCTCCGGTCCCTGATGGATGACACGCTGGATCGACTGAGGCTGTCACCGCCCGGCCCACCGGTCTATATCACTGCCGACAAGTCGTTGAACGCCAGCGCCGTCCATCTCGGTCTGGGCGGCTTCTTTCGATCGCTGAATGGCGTGTACTTGAATCGACAATTGTTGCATCGCCTCACACCCGCCGAAGTGCAAGACATCATCGGTCATGAGCTGGGACACTTCTATCGGTACTACCTGCTGAATCAACGATTTCGAGCCATCACGCTAATGGTCGGTGCGATGGGCGGCCTTTTGGTCACGCAATGGATCGGGATGTCGAACGCTCTCAGCATGGTTGCCTTATCCCTGTGTGGTTCCGCCTGTTGGATGGTCTCCGGCTGGCTGGACATCCGACATGACATGGCCATCGAGTATCTCTGCGACGACTTTGGTGCGCAGGTTCATGGTGTTCATGTCTCGATCAACGGACTGCTCAAACTCGGGGCCGATAGCGAAATGCAGGCCGCGATCCAGCAGCAGGAACTGTTGTCACGCAGACACGGCAACTTGAACGCCCGCGACGTGATTGAAGCGATCGAAGCGGCGATCCCTTACGGCCACACCTCAAAGGAAACACTCGAACGTGCGGTGGAGGAGTCCCTCAAACGGCGATCTCAGGATCGCCGCAACTTGTCTGTGAAAGGGTTTCTCGAATACGCTTGGCAGAGAGACGACGAGACGGAGGTCGAAGAGGCCGCAAAAAAACTTCAGCGGCTACAGGCCATTCCGCGTCTCGATTGGGAGACACAGTTCGAACGCCCCCGTCAGTTCGAGCTGGATGAACACCGCATCGAGCAGTTGGTAAATCTCATCGAAGCTCATCCCGACAAAGTCTTGTTTCGGCTGCCCGATGAAGTCGGGGAAACAGACGGCGTTCATCCACCCCTTCGCTCTCGCATTTTGTATCTGTGGAAGAACCGCCGAGAAATCGACGCGGCTCGCACTGCGTGGGAATGACCGCAACGGCTGCTTGGCTGTCGAGCCACCCGCGTTATGCCGCCGGTTGAAAATCGTAGGGTAAGCCTCCGGCTTGCCCCCTTTTCAACCGGGATTTACGGGCAAGCGAGACGCTTACCCTACGTTCTTCAACAGAGCGACGCTCTCACCGCGATCGGTCGGCGGTGGCCAGTTGCTCAGCCGCTGACACGACGGACTGACGAGCAGCCGCGTCGCAAGTGCCGGTTCGGAATGAGAAGCGGCTGACGATGTGGCGGTCTTCGTACAGGATGGCCGTGATGGCGGCATCGGGTTCGATGTTCAAGGCGGCGGCATCGGCAATGGCTTCACCGGCGAGGGTCAATGGCAACTCCAATTTCTCGTCGAAGGAGAGCGTCTGCAAGCGTGGTGCTTCGCGCTGTGGTGCCCCTGTGACCAGCACGGCGAAGCAGCGCAGTCCGTCAGCACGGTGACGATTCACGCAGCGATCCAGCTCCTTTAACAGAGCCGCCACATCGGCACCGAGTTCTCGGACCAACACCATCACCACAGGGCGGTCTCCGTGGCGGCAGACGTAACAGATCGACTTCCCCGCTAGCGGCCCCGTCACCGCGCGGACGTAGAACGAGGCGACCTCTTCGCCCATATTTGCAGATGTTTTCTCGGCGTGTTTGGCGGCAGAAATTGTCTCGTCAGACTTTGATTGAGCCGGTCCTGCCGAACTGACGCCGACAACGATGAGACACACCGCGATCGCCCATGGCAGGCAACTGAACTTGCCCCATTTGGATGACCAAGCAGCAGTCTTGGCAGACTTCATTGGTCGATCATCACCACGCATTTGACGAGGCGACTCCACTTGATTCATTCCGACTGAAAGCGGGACCACGGGCCACTCCGTACATCACATCTCAGTAGTCGTACCGCACTCCGAATCCAAACAGTTGCTGATTGTCCTGCAGGAACGAGTACTGATTGTTCTTGCCCCCGAAGTATTGCAGGCCGACTCGAAACAGATGCTCGGACTGACTGCGCCGCCATTGCCAACCGGCCAAGACATTGACACTACCGCTGCCGTAAGTTGCCTCGCGCAAGTGGACGTTGGCTGCGAAGTACGGTGAGCCGCGCAACCCGGTTGCGTGCGGACTGCTCCACTCCAGACCGCTCTGCCATTCAAAGGGCTTGTCGCCACCGGCCCCCGAGATTCCCCAACCGACTTCGGTGTACAGACGCAATGAATCAAACACGAAGTAGCCGACACCAAACACGATTGCCGTGCGGTCGTATTTGTTCGACACGAACCCCGGATGCTTGGCGAGGTAATCGTCACCAACATGAGACTCGACGTGATACGCGGCGACCTTGGCCTGAAACGGTCCTTCGCGCCATGTGAGCGGGATCCCCGCGCGAAAGTCGATCGACTGAAGGTCATTTCCTTCGTTCGGCAACACGCGGAGAAACGTTCCGCCTTCCACATCGATCTGCAATCCTTCAGGCTGAATTCCGCGAGTCGTTCCGAATCGAATCAGTCCAACGCGCCAGCCCAAAGTGGAATCCCACAAGGTCTGTCCGCCGGACTCAGTGAAAAACGTGTTTGAAAGACGCGGCTCTTTCTCACCTGCCAGATACGAGTGATACAGCAGCCCCTCGGGAAGGAATCGCCAGTCCCAAGTCGCATCTGTCCAGGCTGCGTTTCCCGTGAAAGCCGATGGAAACGGCGACTCGTCAATCCCTGGCCACACGGGGGGGGCTGACGGTTGGTGATTGATCTGATTTTGAAATTCGATCGGTGGCCAAACAGCGTCCGCATCTTGATGCGGGATGGCAGGAGCCAACGGAATCAGGGGCGGTGGTAGAAAACGATCATTTCCAAACGCCCCACTTGGAAGCTGCGCGGACATCGTCGAGATCAGCGTGAGGACGAAACATAACAAAGGCTGGCACGATCGATTCATCGTGGATTCCTCGGCGATTTTGCAGAACAGCGGCAACCGACCGAATGGAAGCCTTGAACAACGGTCTCAAAGTCACCATCTCGTTCCTATGAGCCGCAACGGTCGAAATCTAGCAGAGGCTTCTAAAACCCAATAGGCAGGTTCATGTCCAATCAGGGCCATCGCCTTTCGCAACGTCGTTGTGCCGTTCGTTTCGAAAACACTCGTGGGGGAGGAACTTAGAGGCGGTGCATTGATTACGTCCGAGAGTTGGTTTCACCAAGGTGTTGAGCTGCGGAGCGGCAGCCGAATCAAGCTTGGGGCGGGTGCCTCGCCCGCCCCAGGACAGAGGGCCATCAAAAATGGTTTTAGCCCCGGAGGGGCGGCCTCAATCCGATCCGAGCGTGTCGAGCCCCCCCGGAGACAGGCTCGAAAGGGGCCGCCCCTCCGGGGCTGGTTGAGGTGATCTACTGTCTTGGGGCGGACGAAGTGTCCGCCCCAAGCTTGACTCGGACGCCGCTCTGCGGCTCAAGAAATCCCAACTCTCGGAAGTTGAAAATGCACAGCCGCGAAGAGAAGCCCCC
>Ga0114966_10001754_pt1 | contig 19811 bp, 20 predicted proteins | sample M_130207_XF_Meta_FD_87029 | JGI IMG/M metagenome (GOLD analysis project Ga0114966, IMG submission 87029) | Freshwater microbial communities from Lake Montjoie, Canada to study carbon cycling - M_130207_XF_MetaG | ecosystem: Environmental > Aquatic > Freshwater > Lake | place: Lake Montjoie...
CAATCTTTTTCATGGGTCAACTCCTTTGAATTTCAGGGCAGGGACATACCGCCTCGCCATGGGACAAATTCAGCATCTGGAGCCTGAAACGCGCCTGAACGGGTTTGGTCATCGCCGGTTCATCTAAAATTCCGCTCGTGCGGCGCGGTTTCTCCCTCGCTTTCTTCATGATTCCCCCCTATGTCCCGCGGCGGGCCACATCCCCCCAACGGGATGCTGCTCATCTGTAAGGATGGGAGACATCGCTATGACCACCACCGCCAAGCCGGCCATGCGCCCGGCGCGTCCCGAATTCTCTTCCGGCCCCTGCGCCAAGAGACCCGGATGGAAACCTGAAAATCTGTCGAACGCGGTTCTCGGCCGCTCGCACCGCTCGAAACTGGGCAAGGCGCGGCTGAAGGAGGCCATCGACCGCACCCGCGAGGTGCTGGCCGTTCCGGCCGATTATCTGATCGGCATTGTGCCCGGGTCCGATACCGGCGCCGTTGAGATGGCCATGTGGTCGATGCTGGGCGCGCGGCCCGTGCAGCTTCTGGCTTTCGAATCCTTCGGCAAGGACTGGGTGACGGACGTCACCAAGCAACTGAAGCTGCCGGACGTCGAGACCCTGAGCGCGGCCTATGGCGAGCTGCCTGATCTTTCGAAGGTCGATCCCAAAAAGGATCTGGTTTTCACGTGGAACGGCACGACGTCTGGCGTGCGCGTCCCCCACGCCGATTTCATCTCGGCCGACCGCGAGGGCGTGACGATCTGCGACGCCACCAGCGCGGCCTTCGCCCAGAACCTCGATTTCGCCAAGCTCGATGTGGTCACCTTCTCCTGGCAGAAGGCCATGGGCGGCGAGGGCGCGCACGGCGTGCTGATCCTCTCGCCCCGCGCGGTCGCCCGGCTGGAAAGCTATTCCCCGCCCTGGCCGATGCCCAAGCTCTTCCGCATGACCAAGGGCGGCAAGGTTTCCCTCGACATCTTCGAGGGCGCCACCATCAACACGCCGTCCATGCTGTGCGTCGAAGACTATCTCGACGCCCTGAAGTGGGCTTCGGCCATCGGCGGCCTGGCTGAACTGCAGCGCCGGGCAGGCGCCAATCTGGCGGTGCTTGAAGCCTGGGTGGACAAGACCCCGTGGGTGGAATTCCTGCCCTCGTCCAAGGCCATCCGTTCGAACACTTCGGTGTGCCTGAAGGTGGTCGATCCGCGCGTCACCGGGCTCTCCGACGACGGCCAGGCTGAGTTCGCCAAGAAGCTCGCCTCCCTGCTCGAAAAGGAAGGCGCGGCGCTGGACGTCGGCGGCTATCGCGACGCGCCTCCGGGCCTTCGCATCTGGTGCGGGGCGACGGTGGAAGCCACCGACCTCGACGCCCTGACGCCTTGGCTCGACTGGGCCTTCGACCAGACCGTTTCGGACCTGGCGCCGGCTTAAGGCCGCGCCAGCTTTTCCTTTTCATTCACTCGCAAACGAGGAGGCTCGAAATGCCCCGCGTACTCATCGCCGACAAACTCTCCCCCGCCGCCGTCGACATCTTCAAGCAGCGCGGTGTCGATTTCGACATCAAGGTCGGTCTCACGAAAGAAGAGCTGATCGCCATCGCCGGCGACTATGACGCCTTCGCCATCCGTTCGGGCGCCAAGATCGACAAGGACGTCATCGCGGCCGCCAAGAACCTGAAGGTCATCGCCCGGGCCGGTATCGGGGTCGACAATGTCGACATCCCGGCCGCCACCGCCAAGGGGGTGATTGTCATGAACACTCCGTTCGGCAATTCGATCACCACGGCCGAGCACGCCATCGCCATGATGTTCGCCATCGCGCGGGACTTGCCTGCGGCCGACGCCTCGACCCAGGCCGGCAAGTGGGAGAAGAACCGCTTCATGGGCGTCGAGCTGACGGCCAAGACCCTGGGCCTGATCGGGGCCGGCAATATCGGCTCGATCGTCGCCGACCGGGCGCTGGGCCTGCGCATGAAGGTCATCGCCTATGACCCGTTCCTGGCGCCAGAGCGCGCCGTCGAGATCGGCGTCGAGAAGGTCGAACTGGACGAGCTGCTGGCCCGCGCCGACTTCATCACCCTGCACACCCCGCTGACCGACAAGACCCGCAACATCCTGTCGGCGGAAAACCTCGCCAAGACCAAGAAGGGGGTGCGGATTATCAACTGCGCCCGCGGCGGGCTGGTCGACGAGGTTGCCCTGCGCAAACTGATCGACGAGGGCCACATCGGCGGCGCGGCTTTCGACGTCTTTTCCGTGGAGCCGGCGAAAGAAAACCCCCTGTTCGGCTCGGACAAGGTGGTTTGCACGCCGCACCTCGGCGCCTCGACCCTCGAGGCCCAGGAAAACGTCGCCCTGCAGGTTTCCGAGCAGATCTCCGACTACCTCCTGACCGGCGCCGTCACCAACGCCCTGAACTCCCCCTCGGTCGGCGCCGAGGAAGCTCCGCGGTTGAAGCCCTTCATCGCCCTTTCGGCGGCGCTGGGCGCCTTCGCCGGCCAGATGGTCGACGTGGGCGTCACGGCCATCGACATCGCCTACGAGGGCGAGGTCGCCAAGCTGAACGTCAAGCCGCTGACCGCCACTTCGCTGGCCGGTGTGCTCAAGCCCATGCTGGAAGAGGTCAATATGGTTTCGGCCCCGGCGATTGCAAAAGAGCGCGGGATCACTGTCTCCGAGAGCCGTCAGGACGAGAGCCCCGTCTATGACAGCCTGATCCGCATCACCGTCACAACCGAAATGGGCAAGCGCTCGTTCGCGGGCTCGGTGGTGGGCGGCAGCCCCCGTATCGTCGAAGTGAAGGGTATGGAGCTGGACGCGGCCTTCTCGCCGGCCATGCTCTATATCAACAACCTCGACAAGCCGGGCTTCATCGGCGCCCTGGGCGGTCTCCTGGGCGAGGCGGGCGTCAACATCGCCACCTTCAACCTCGGCCGCCGCGGCCCAGGCGAAGACGCCATCGCCCTGGTCGGTATCGACTCGGCCCCCACCGACGCCCTGCTCGCCAAGGTCTGCGCTCTGCCGCAGGTGAAAGAAGCCCGCGCACTTGCGTTCTAAGTTGACTGGAAATTTGACGCCTCCGGGATTTGGCGCCTAACCTTTCTGCCTGAAGACCGGCGAACGACCGGTTGGGGAGGAAGAACCATGAGCAAGATCAAGTCCGACGCGGGCGCGAGTCGCCGCGACATCATCAGCGGTGTGGCCGTCGCGGCCGCCATCGGCGCCGTGGCCAGCAAGGCCGACGCCCAACAGGCGGCTGCCGCCGCGCCGGCCGCTCCGGCCGCGGGCCTGGGCGGGGGCGGAACCGGCCCGGTGTTCTGGACCGTCGAGACCACCAACGGAAAGGTCTCCGGTTTCGCCAATGCGGGCAGCGCCACCGGCGTCAAGACCTTCCTGGGCATCCCCTACGGCGCGTCCACCGGTGGCTTGAATCGCTATATGCCGCCGAAGAAGCCGGCCAAGTGGGCGGGCGTGAAGGAATGTTACGGCTACGCCCACGTCTCGCCCCAGACCCAGTCGTCGATGGCGTCGGACTATTCGATGATGATCATGTGGGATCGCCACGTCGGCACGGGCGGCATGGGCGAAGACTGCCTCAATCTCAATGTCTGGACTCCGGCCGCCGACGCCGCCAAGCGGCCCGTGCTGGTCAGTTTCCACGGCGGCGGCTGGACGACAGGCTCGGGCAACGGCCCGATGTACGACGGCGGCCAGATGGCGCGGCTGAACAATGTGGTGGTGGTGACGGTGAACCACCGACTGGCCGCCAACGGCTATCTGCACCTGGCCGACTTCGGCGCGCCGGCGGCCTTCGCCGACGCCGGCAACGTCGGCCTGCTCGACATGGTCGCCTCGCTGGAGTGGGTGCGCGACAACATCGAGCGCTTCGGCGGCGACAAGAACCGGGTGATGATCTTTGGCCAGTCGGGGGGTGGCTCGAAAACCTCCACCCTGCTCGCGACGCCCTCCGCCAAGGGCCTCTTCCAACGCGCGGCGGTGCAGTCCGGCTCGACCATCCGCTCTCGCACCCGCGAGGCGGCGGCCCAGGACACCGAGGCGTTTCTGAAAACGCTGGGCATCACCAAGGCCACCATCGGCAACTTGCAGAAACTCACCTGGCAGCAGATCCTCGAAGCCCAGGTCAAAACGACCGGCGCGGCTTTCAGTCCGGTGGTCGACGGCCGGGCCCTGCCTCACCATCCTTTCGACCCGGGCGCGCCGACCGAATCGGCCGATGTGCCGGTGATCATCTCGACCACCCTGCACGATGCGGCCCTGCGCCTGACCAATTTCGACATGACCCAGGCCCAGCTGACCGCCGCGTTCAATGAGCGTTACGGCGCGCGCGGGCCGGCGATCCTGGCGGCCTACAAGGCCAAGAATTCCACCCAGACGCCTTACCTCACCAACGCCGAAGCGATGACGGACGCGACGCGCGGCAATTCGATGATCCAGGCCGAACGCAAGGCGGCGCTGAACAAGGCCCCGGCCTATATGTACGTCTGGGACTGGGCCAACCCCTCGTTCAACGGCAAGCACGGCGCGGTGCACGGGCATGATGTGGATGCGTCCTTCCACCTCTACCGCAACCCGATGTGTGGCTCCGGTTCCGCTGACGGGCGGCTGATGGCAGACCGCACGGCGGCGGTCTGGGCGGCCTTCGCGGCCACCGGCAATCCGAACAATCCGCTGATCCCCAACTGGCCGGCGTACAATGCGACGACGCGGGCCACGATGGTGTTCGACAAGGCCATGCGGGTGGAGAACAACTACCGCGGCGACATGGTGAGGATGATTGCGCAAGCCGTGCCGACGGCGCCCAGGCCCGGATTTGTGTAGCCGCACGGCCATTGCGGTCTGCCCACGATGGCGCATCCGTTCCGCCTGAGCTAACCTTGGCTTCATGCGAGTAAACTTCCTGGCCTTGGCGGCGATGATTCTCGTTATGGGGATCGTGCGCATGTTTTTGAATCACGACCCCTGGATGGGCGGCGCGGCGATTGTGCTCAGCATCGTGATGGCTGTTGTGCATTTCATTCGCGTCCGGCGCTTCAAGCGATTTGATCAGACCAAAACCTTCGACTGATGCAGGGGGGACGTCAGCGGGTAGATACCTTGAATCCCCCGCGAATTACTGCATAAGGCCGTGGGAACGGCTCCTCGCGGGCCGGTTCCCCGCAGATTCAACCAACGCGCTCAAGCCCATTTGCTTGCGCGCGTCTTCGCGCGCGAAGGACGGAAAGAGCCATGGCCAATGTCACCGTGGTCGGCGCCCAGTGGGGCGACGAGGGCAAGGGCAAGATCGTCGACTGGCTGTGCAACCGCGCCGATGTGGTGGTGCGCTTCCAAGGTGGTCACAACGCCGGCCACACCCTGGTGGTCGACGGCAAGACCTACAAGCTGGCGCTGCTGCCGTCGGGCGTGGTGCAGGGCAAGCTGTCGGTGATCGGCAACGGTGTGGTGGTCGATCCCTGGCACCTGATGAGCGAGATTGAAAAGATCGAAGCCCAGGGCGTGAAAATCTCACCCGACATCCTGGTCATCGCCGACAACGCCTGCCTGATCCTGCCGCTCCACCCCCAACTCGACGTTGCGCGCGAGGCCGCCGCCGAGGGGCGCAACAGCGGTATCACCAAGATCGGCACCACTGGCCGCGGCATCGGACCGGCCTATGAAGACAAGGTCGGACGCCGGGCGATCCGGGTTTCCGACCTGGCGGACTCTGCGGCGCTCGACGACAAAATCGCGCGGCTCTTGTCCCACCATGCGCCGCTGCGCAAGGGTTTGGGCCTGGAGAAGATCGATCCCGACGCTTTGCGAGAGTCCCTGCTGGCCATTGCGCCGAAGATCCTGCCGTTCGTTCAGCCGGCCTGGCGCCTGCTCGACCAGAAGGTCAGGGCCGGCAAACGCATCCTGTTCGAGGGCGCGCAAGGCGCCTTCCTCGATGTCGATCACGGCACCTACCCTTATGTCACAAGTTCCAACACCGTCGCCGGCCAGGCGGCCGCCGGATCAGGCATGGGACCCAAGGGCGCGGGCTATGTGCTCGGTATCGTCAAGGCCTACACGACGCGTGTGGGCGAAGGCCCGTTCGCCTGTGAGCTGTTCGACGAGGTGGGCAAACACCTGTCGACGGTGGGGCGTGAAGTCGGCGTCAATACCGGTCGGCCGCGCCGCTGCGGCTGGTTCGACGCGGTGCTCGTGCGCCAGTCGGTGGCGATCAACGGCATCGACGGCATTGCGCTCACCAAGCTCGATGTGCTGGACGGTCTCGCCGAACTCAAGATCTGCACGGGCTACCGGATCGGCGGTAAGGTTCTCGACTATCTGCCGGCCAGTCTGAAGGATCAGGCGGCCGCCGAGCCGGTCTTTGAAATCGTCGAAGGGTGGAGCCAGAGCACGGCCGGCGCGCGGTCGTTCAAGGACCTCAACGCAAACGCCATCAAATATGTGCGCCGCATCGAAGAGCTGATCGGTGCGCCCGTTGCTCTGTTATCGACCAGCCCGGAGCGGGAAGACACCATCCTGATGCGCGATCCTTTCGTGGGTTAGCGAATGGCGGTCGGCTCGTAAGTCGATTGTTTACAAAAGCATGGCTTTATTGACCCCTTACCCAGGGGAAGACCTTGCTCTACGCCGAAAGCGCGCCCACCAAGAAATACGCCCGCCATCTGGAGCGGGTGCTGCTGATTGAGGCGCATGCGGCCTCGGCGCGGCTGCTGCACGAACTGCTCAAGGACCTGGGCGCGAAACACATCCGCATCGAAGGCACGACCAAGGGCGCCATGAACGCGGCGCGTGAAGACGATCCGCAGATCATTCTGACCGAATTCGCCGGGGATGGCCTCGACGGTCTTGACCTGACCCGGCAGCTGCGCCGCTCAGACCTGAAATGCCGTGAGGTTCCGATCATCGTGGTCACCGCCGAGGCGACCGCCGCCTCGATCCTGGGCTCGCGCGACGCCGGCGTGCACGAGTTTTTACGCAAGCCATACAACCTCAAGGATCTCGTCCGCAGGCTTGACGCCGTGATTTTGAACTCGCGCGATTGGGTGGAGGCCGTGCGCTACATCGGGCCGGACCGGCGCCGGTTCAATTCGGCCGACTATCAGGGTCCGCGCAAGCGCAAGTCCGATCAGCAGGCAACGCCCTCCGTCGCACGGATCAGCCAGGCCATGCGCATCCTGCGCTCGGCGGTCAGCGCCATAGAGAGCGATCCGCGCCAGGCTTTGCGGGCCATGCAGGCCCAGGCCGTCGATTTGATCTCAATGGCGGGCCTCACCAAGGACGACAAACTCGCTGGCGCGGCGCTCCGGTTGAGCAAAACGCTCGACGCCCAGGTCAAGGCCGGCCAATTGAGCCGCGCCGAAATCGAAGCGGCCTGTGTCGGCCTCTGGCCCTGGCTGCCGGCCGACGCGGCCTAGCGCTCAAGCAGCGAGCCCTTCGGCGAGCGATAGCGCAACCTAAAATGCTCTTGCCCACCCGCTTGCCGAGAGGGACGGTCGCAACGCGACCAGGGTGGGCAACGCCGTCTTCAGACTTGCCCACCCGTCTCGGCGCTCACGCGCCGATCCACCCTCCCGACTAGCGGGAGGGAAGGAAGGCGTTACGCATCCAGAAGGTTCTTGTCCTCGGCCGCTGCGCGGATGGCCTTTTGCAGCTTTTCGAAGGCCCGGACCTCAATCTGGCGGACCCGTTCACGGGACACCCCGTAGTGCGTCGCAAGGTCTTCAAGCGTCGTCGGCTCATCCTTTAGGCGCCGCTCGGTAAGGATTTGACGTTCGCGGTCGTTCAACTCGGCCATCGCCGTCTGCAGCAGGCTTGAGCGGATGCCCGCCTCTTCTGAGTTGGCCAGAGCGGTTTCCTGACTGACCTGTTCGTCGTCGGAGAGCCAGTCCTGCCATTCCATCTCGCCATCGGCGCGCATGGGCACGTTCAGGGAAGCATCGCCGCCGCCCGAAAGGCGCCGGTTCATGGAGATAACTTCCTCGTTCAGCACACCCAGCTTCGTGGCGATCTGGCTGACCTGGTCGGGATGCATGTCGCCTTCCTGCAGGGCGGCGATCTCGCTCTTGGCCTTGCGCAGGTTGAAGAACAGCTTCTTCTGAGCCGCCGTGGTGCCCATCTTCACCAGTGACCAGGACCGCAGGATGTATTCCTGGATCGAGGCCCGGATCCACCACATGGCGTAGGTGGCCAGGCGAAAACCTTTTTCCGGCTCGAATTTCTTGACCGCCTGCATCAGGCCGACGTTGCCCTCGGAAATCACCTCACCGATCGGCAATCCATAGCCGCGGTAGCCCATGGCGATCTTGGCCACCAGACGCAGGTGTGACGTGACCATCCGGTGAGCGGCCTGGGAGTCCTCATGTTCGCGCCAGCGCTTGGCCAGCATGAATTCTTCATCCCGCGCGAGCATGGGGAATTTGCGGATTTCCGTCAGATAGCGCGACAGGCCGCCATCGGGCGACATGACACTGAGCGCGGTCGTGTTGGCCATAAAGGACCCTCCAAACTCCGGGCGGTGATAACGCGCGCGCCATCGCCGCCCCCCTCTAGCGCGCTAGATAGGTATGAGTTGCGGAGAATTTAAGGCCTTGGGGACTTCCAGGCCCGACTATCCTCCGCGACCGGGGGCCACCGCCGGCGCAGCTCCGCCCCGGCCCGGCAAACCACCCCGCCCCGCAGTCAGCGCAGGCGGGCTCGTTCCAGGTGCGCGTCGGCGATCCCGGGGTGATGATGACGAGGTTGTACTTGTGCTTCACGTCGATGCCCGGAAAGTAATTGCGCTGCCAGTTGGCGTAGGAGCCCCCGCCATGCAGGCTGAGCAGGATGTTGACCTTCTGGCCCGGTGTGACGCCTTTGGGGCAATCGAGGAAATAGAACCGGCGGGTCTTCTTCTCCACCGTATCGCCCGGCTGGGGCGTCGTACCCCGCTCGCAGGCCTCGTCCGGGCAGTGATATGCGGGCGGCAGGTCACAGTTGACGCCCATGAAGATGTGGGGAGGGCTTGGCCGCTTTCGGCGCCGCCTTGGGCGCCGCGTGCTGGGCCAGCGAGGCCCCGGCGGCCAGCGCCGTGAGGCCGAGCACGGCGCCCCCCTGAAACGACATCGAGCGTTTCATCTTTTAAGTCTCCTGGACTTTCCCAATCCGTATCCGGAATCTCGCCGCGACTGCGGCCGTCCAGTATTTTTAATCTTGAACGAAAGGCGCCCTCGCCCCTATCAATCTACTGCTTTCGCAAGGTGGATCGACTTTCCCCTGTTTTTACTGTTGTAGTCCCCGTCGGGGCGCTTGCGGCCAGGCCGCCGCCCCGCAAGTAGAGATTGATGCCTAGCGACGGTAGGGAGTCAATGCTGGAGAACCTCGCCAAGTCCAGAGCCGCCCTGGACCGCCGGACGATCGTCCAGGCGGCGCTCAATCTGCTTGACGAGGTGGGCATCGAAGGCCTGTCGACGCGCCGGCTGGCCGCCGAGCTGGGCGTCAAGGGCCCCTCGCTCTACTGGCACTTCAAAAACAAGAGCGAACTTCTGGCCCACATGTCCGGGGCGCTCTTCCTCGAAGCCCTGCCGGAACCGGATTTCGACTCCGCCGATTTCAACCTTGACACCTGGCTGGCCGACGGCGCCCATGGCCTTCGCCGAACTGCCCTGTCGCGGCGGGACGGCGCCCTGGTCATGACCCGAATCCCGCCCGTGGTCACCGACGAAAAGCGCGCCTTCAGCGAGATGTCTCGCTGCCTACACGTGCGTTCGGGCATGCCGCTCAAGGACTGTTCCGTGACCTTGCTGTCGCTAGGCCGCTACGCCATGGGCTGGGCGCTCTATGAGAACGCGACGCCTCGGCACAATCCGGAGCCGGACTGGGATTCTGACTTCCAGTTCGGGCTCGAAACCTTCCTGAAGGGCCTGCGCGCCCGGATGGCGGCCACCAAAGGCTAGCCTCGTCCAGAGCGCAGCTTGCCGCCGGGGATCGAGGCCATCAGCTTCAGGATTCGATCGAGGATTTGAGGCTCGTAGCCTTCGGTGTGGCCCTTATCCAACCGCACGATATCAGCCACCACCCGGCCATCCTTGCAGCCGGTGTAGACTTGAACCTCGGCCTTCCCGGGCCGCGCGAACCGGCCCCAGGACGGGCCCCGCGTCTGGTCGGTGGCGGTGACGTAGCCGGCCCGGGTGTCGACAATGTCGGGCTCGCGTACGCGCGGTCCGCAGGCATACCTCTCCGCCCAGGTCGAAGGCTGACGGGCCGAAACCGCGCCCGCAGCTTCGAGTTCGCCGGTGCCGTAGATGAAGGAGAAATCGCAATCGAGCGGCGGGGGCGCCGCGGCTGGACCACGAGCCGGCGCTCCGGCCGGGGCGGCGCCGCGGCCGGGAGCGGCTCCAGGCGCGGCGGTAGGCGTCGCGCCCGGCGGTGGGGTGGGCGTGCCGATCCGCCCGCCTGAGAGGCTGATGAACCCGTCGACCCTGGAGCGGAAATAGGGACTGCAGACGATGCGTCGCGAAGTGATGCCGCCCTGAGAGTGGCCGGCCAGCCAGAACGACTTGATGTTCTGTTTGCCAAAGGCGTCGATCACCAGGCTGGAAACGTCTTCCAGGAATTTGTCGTCGTTGGCCGCCTGCCAGGTGCGGCCCGGCATGTCGGCCTTGGCGGTGGGCGTGGCCACTACCAGGCGATACTTTTCCTTGTCGTCGATGGCCGGGAAATAGTGGCGCTGCCAGTTGCCGACCGATCCCGCGCCGTGAATGTTGAGGATGAAAATCACCTTCTCGCCGGGCTTGTAGTCGCAGGGGAAGTCCAGCAGGAACTTGCGTCCCGACTTGGGTTCCACCGCATCACCCTGATACCCGGAGAGGGCCGGCAGGCAGTTGGCCTCCGGACAGTTGATGCGCGGCGGGCTGTTGCAGATCACGCCCGCGACACTCTTCGGCTCGGCGGCGTGGCTCATCGCGGCCGCGCTCAACGCCAGTACCGAGGCCACGGTCCATAGCGGGGCGGTTCTGGCCGCCCGGTCGATCAGTTTGGTCATAGTGGTCTCCTTTGTCCCTAGCCCTGCTGCGCCCGGCCGCCCTTGGCCGAGACGATCAGCTTGATGATTTCCTCGGTGACCTTGGGCTCCAGGCCCTCGGTATGGCCCTTGTCCATCCGCATGATGTCGGCGACGACGCGGTTGTCGCGGCAGCCTTCGAAGACAACCATCTTGGCGGTTCCCGGCCTGGGCTGGCGGCCCCAGCCGATGCGGGTGGGGTTCTGACGGGACGGATCCCAAGTGTAGCCCGGCTCGGTATCGACGGTGTCAGGTTTGGGTGTGCGCCGCGTGCAGCCAAATTTCTCGGCAATGGCCGAGGTTTCCGGCAGGGCCGCCACCTCCCACTGGCCAGTGTCGTAGATGTGGGAATAGTCGCAGGTCATCGGACCGTCGGCTGCCGGCGTCGCCGGACCGCGGCCGGCGACGGGCGCGGCTCCCGCGGCCGGTGCGGCAGCCGGAGGCGGTGGAACGCCGGGCGCCGTCTCGTTGTAGTGCTCGTTGCGGGCGGTGGCGCCGCCGACCCGGCCGCCAGAGAGGCTGAAGAAGCCGTCGACCTTCGAGCGGAAGAAGGGTGAGCAAACCAGCCGGCTCGAGGTTGCGCCGCCCTGGCTGTGGCCCGCCAGCCAGAACGACTTGATGTTCTGTTTGCCGATCTCGGCGAACAACAGGTCGGTGAGATCGTGCAGATACTGATCGTCGTTGGCCGCTTGCCAGGTGCGTCCCGGCATGGCCGCCAGCGCCGTCGGGGTCGCCACCACCAGCCGGTACTTCTGGGCGTACTGACCGGCGGGAAAATACTGGTGCTGATAGCTCGAGGACGATCCCGCGCCATGGATGTTGAGGATCAGGGTGACCTTTTCATCCGGCTTCAGGTCGCAGGGAAACTGCAGGATGAACTTGCGCCCGCTCTTGGACTCGGTGGCGTTGTCAGGCGTGGACGGTTTGCTGGTCGCCCCGCAGGCGGCTCCGGCCATGGTGCGCCCGCCGGCGGCCGGCGCCGGTTGCTGAGCCTGCGCGAGGCTCGCCGCCATCAGCGCTGCGCCGGCCAGGCCAGCGAAAATCGGTTTCGTCATCTTGTCCTCCCCAGGAACAGGCACCTTAGCGACGCTAGGTGAGTTCGGCTAGGCCCGCTTCAAGGCTCGCCATGTCCGCCGGCAAGGGCGTCTCGAACCGCAGCGCCCTGCCGGTGATCGGGTGGACAAAACCCAGAACGGCCGCATGCAGAGCCTGACGGGCGAGGCCGGCCGCGGCCATGGCCTGGCGCACCGCCAGCACCGGCTGGCCCGAGCCATAGAGCGGATCGCCGAGGCACGGCGCGCCTTTCGAGGCCAGATGGACGCGGATCTGATGGGTGCGGCCGGTCTCCAGTGTGCAGGCGACGCGGGCGGCGACGGGGCGCGCTTCCGGGCCGAAGGTCCGCGCCGTCCTGTAATGAGTGATGGCCTCGCGCCCGCCGGTCTTCAGCACCGCCATCTTCTTGCGGTCGGCGTGGGAGCGGCCGATGCGGGTCTCGATCTTGCCGGCGGCCGGATTGGGCGCGCCGCGGGTGAGCGCCACATAGACCCGTTCAATGTCGTGGGCTTCGAAGAGTTTGGCCAGGCCCCGGTGCGCCGCGTCGCTTTTGGCCGCAACCATGACGCCGGTGGTGTCCTTATCCAGGCGGTGGACGATGCCAGGCCGGGCGACGCCGCCGATGCCTGAAAGGCTGTCGCCGCAGTGGCGGAGCAGGGCATTGACCAGGGTGCCGCTCTCGCTGCCCGGCGCGGGATGGGCGGCCATACCGGCCGGCTTGTCGACGACGATGATGTGCTGGTCCTCAAAGAGGACGCTGAGCGGAATGTCTTCGGGCTGCGGCTCGGCGGCGATAACGGCGGGAATTTCGATGCGGTAGCTGGCGGCCAGCGCCTTGGCCGAAAGATCGTTCAGGACAATGCCGTCGCGGCTGACCCGGCCCTGACCCATCAGCGCCTGCAGCCGGGCGCGCGACAGTTCCGGCAGCTTGGCGGTCAGGGCCTTGTCCAGGCGCCCGCCCGCCTCGTTCGCCGAGAGCTCGACAATGCGAATCCCGGCCGGGCCCGGATCGAGCGGAATGTCGTCGTCGATGTCCTCAGCGATGGGGTCGGTCATGACCCGCCCAGGCTACTGGCCATCGTCGCCCGTGACCGCTTCCTCGTGACCGGTGATCGAGCCGTCGGTGAACAGATATTCGCGCAGCTCCTTGTCGGCCTGCGGATCGTTGCGGCGGATCCATTCCAGCACCATGGCCGCGTGCTCGAGTTCCTCGGCGGCGTTGTGCAGCAGAATCTCTTTCAGCGCCGGATCGTCGCAGTCATCCGCCCGCTGGCGATACCAGTCCACCGCCTCGAATTCCTCGATCAGCGAGGTGATCGCGTAGTGGAGATTGAGGGTCTTTGCCTTCAGCTTCTCGCGCGGGACGTGGAGGCCTTCGCTGGACATGCAGGTTCCTTATTCAGAGCGTTCAACAAGTTTGCCGTCTTCCACAACGCGGTAGAAGCAGGATCGGAAGCCGACGTGGCAGGCGCCGCCGTCGCCCTGCGGCAAAACCTTGAGCAGCACGGCGTCCTGGTCGCAATCGAAACGGACTTCCTGCACCAGCTGCAGCTGGCCGCTGGTCTCGCCCTTTTTCCACAGTTCGTTCCGCGAACGGCTCCAGTAGTGGGCGTAGCCGGTATCCAGCGTCAGCCTCAGGGCCTCGGCGTTCATCCAGGCGAGCATCAGCACCTCGCCGGTGCCGGCGTCGGTGGTTACGGCGGCGATCAGGCCATTGGCGTCAAAGCGCGGCGCGATCTCGCTCCCGCGCTCGAGCGCGGTGGTCGATGGGGCGGTGGGAAAGGCGGCGGTCATGCCGATCATTTAGCCGGTTGCAGTGCGGCTGGCGAGCATGGGGCTTTCCCCGGCCCGGTCCAGTGCCTAACACTAGGCGCGGGGATTGGGAGAGAACAGCATGGACCTTGGCGAATACGCGCGTTTCGACGCCCTGGGGCTGGCCGAACTGGTCCGCAAGAAACAGGTCAGCCCGCGTGAACTGGCGCTCATCGCCGCCCGGGCTATCGAGCTTTCGAACCCGCACCTGGCCTCGGTGGTGGAAACCTATCCCGACCGGATCGAGGAGCTGGATGAGGCCGCCCTGGGCGACGGGCCGTTCCGGGGCGTGCCCTTTCTGATCAAGGACGTGTTCGGACACGAAGCCGGCCGCAAGATCGAGTTCGGCTCGCGGCTTTGTGAAGGCATGGTCGCCGCGGCCGACACCAATCTGTGGATGCTGCTCAAGAAGGCCGGCGTAAACAACCTCGGCCGCTCGGCCGCGCCGGAGTTTTCCATGGCCGCGACCACCGAGGGCGCGCTTTATCCCGACTGCCACAACCCTTGGCGGAGCGGCTATTCGGCGGGCGGATCGTCTGGCGGGGCCTCGGCGGCGGTGGCGGCGGGGGTGGTCCCCATCGCTCACTCGTCCGACATCGGCGGCTCGATCCGCATTCCCGCTTCGCTCTGCGGCGTCGTCGGTTTCAAGCCCTCACGCATGCGGGTCTCACTGGGGCCCGTGGTCGACGAGAGCGGCTGGGGCTGGTCGCTCAATTTCGTGCAGACCAGGACGATGCGCGACGCCGCCGCCATGCTGGACGAAATCTGTCACCCTTATCCGGGCGATCCCTTCGTCATCCCCAAGCCTGACGAACCCTACGCCGTGCTCGCCGAGCGAGCGCCAAAGCCGCTGAAGATCGGCCTCGCCATGGCCGGGGTCTATGGCATCGCTCCGCACCCCGAGACCGCCGAGGCTGTCCGCGCCGCCGGCCGCAAACTCGCCGAACTCGGCCATCATGTGGAAGAAACCGAAATCTCCACTGGCGGCGTCGACCTTGGCCCGGTGACGCGCGACCTGTTCTTCTTTGATTTCGACAACCGGCTCAATCAGTACGCCGCCCGCTCAGGCAAGACGCCCGGCCCGGACACCCTTGAGCCCGCCATCTGGTCGATCTATCAGCGCGCGGGCGAGATCACGCCGGCCCGCTTCACCGCCGCCTGGGCCGCCTGCAACGCCGCCCGGCGCGCCCTGGGCCAGTTTTTCACGAAATATGATGTGATGCTGACACCGGTGACGCCCAACCCGGCCGAGCCGTTTGGCCGCTATTCGCTGTCACGGCCGGGCGTTGATTTCGACACCGTCGGCAGAAGCGTCTTTGCGCCGATCACCCAGTACACCATCCCGCACAACCTGACGGGAAACCCGGCCATCTCGCTGCCGCTCGCTATGACGTCAGACGGCCTGCCGATCGGGGTGCAGCTGATCTCCAACTCGGCGCAGGATCACATCTGCCTGCAGCTCGGCCGCCAGCTGGAACAGGCCATGCCCTGGGCGGAGCGGATGCCGCCGTTACATGTGAGCCGGGTCTAGAGCCGCGACTATTTCCGATTACAGAAATCCAGAAACCGCCGCTTCAGCTCCGGATCGTCCTTGAACGCGCCGGTGAACTGGGTCGTGATCGTTGAGACGTGCTTGTGGTGCACGCCGCGCGTGGTCATACACTGGTGCTCGGCGTCGATCAGCACGGCGACGCCGCCGGGGGCGAGCGCGTCCTCGATCGCGTCGGCGATCTGGCGGGTCATGGTTTCCTGCGTCTGCAGGCGCTTGGAGAAGATTTCCACCACGCGGGCCAGCTTTGAAATACCGACCACCTTTTCGCGCGGCAGATAGGCGACGTAGGCCTTGCCGAGGAAGGGAGCCATGTGGTGCTCGCAGTGGCTCTCCACATCGATGTCGCGCAGCATGACGATGTCGTCATAGCCCTGCACGTCTTCGAAGGTGCGGGAGAGCTCTTTCAGCGGGTCGGCTTTGTAGCCCGAGAACCATTCGTCATAGGCCTCGACCACGCGCTTGGGCGTGTCGATGACGCCTTCGCGGGTCGGGTCATCGCCGGCCCAGGCGATCAGGGTGCGCACCGCTTCCATCGCCGCCTCGCGGGACGGGCGCTTCACAGCGGAAAACTCGACACGGGTTTCCGAGGCCGGGGTACGGTCATGAACGACAGAATCCATTGGTGCTACAAGGTCTTTCCGGGCTCTAGTTGCGCCGGAACGAGGGTTCCGGAATGACGCGTTCACCCAAGATGTCCGTCGGGGCCTATGTAACCCGCTAAAGCCTGTCGCTACCCGGACAACAAAAGCTATATGGGACAAATACCCGCTTCGGCAACCGTCACCTTACGTAAAGCTCGTTTAGAAAACCTGATGACCCTGCAGATTTACGACACCATGGCCCGCGAAAAGCGGCCCTTCGTTCCCACCGATCCGTCGCGGGTGACGATGTATGTCTGTGGGCCGACGGTCTACAATCACGTCCATATCGGCAACGCCCGGCCGGTGGTGGTGTTCGACACCCTGTTCCGGCTCTTGCGCCTGCTCTACGGCGAGGCAGCCGTGATCTATGCCCGCAATATCACCGACGTGGACGACAAGATAAACGCCGCCGCCGCCGCCGAAGGGGTCGAGATCAGCGTCATCACCCAGCGATTCACCGCCTATTATGAGGAGCAGATGGCTGCGCTTGGCGCGCTGACGCCTACGTTCCAGCCTCGCGCCACCGCCCACATCGCCGAGATGCTGCTCCAGATCACCGCCCTGGTAGACCGCGGCCACGCCTATGCCGCCGACGGCCATGTCCTCTTCGACACCGCCGCCTATGCCGCTTATGGCAAGCTGTCGGGCCGCGACCTCGACGACATGATCGCCGGAGCCCGGGTCGAGGTCGCGCCCTACAAGAAAAACCCCGCAGACTTTGTGTTGTGGAAACCGTCGAAACCGGGCGAGCCGGTGTGGGAGAGCCCCTATGGTCCGGGGCGTCCCGGCTGGCACATCGAATGCTCGGCGATGATCGAGGCGGTGCTGGGCCTGCCGATCGACATCCACGGCGGCGGCATCGACCTGGTGTTCCCCCACCATGAGAACGAGCTGGCCCAGGGCGTCTGCGCGCACGGCGGCGGCGAATACGCCCGCTATTGGATGCACAACGGCTTCCTGGATTTCTCCGGCGAGAAGATGAGCAAATCGCTGGGCAATGTGGTGCGCCCACATGACCTGCTGGATTCGGGCATCCCCGGCGAGGTGCTGCGCTGGGCGTTGCTTTCGGCCCATTACCGTCAGCCGCTGGACTGGACGGAAAGCCTGCTGCGCCAGTCGAAGGAAACCCTCGACGGCCTCTATCAGGTGCTGCGCGACGCCGCCGCCCTGGTCGACGGCGAAACCCTGGCGCCGGACGCCGACGCCGAGGGTCACCTGGCCCACTTCAAGGCGGCGCTGGAGGACGATCTGAATACGCCGGGCGCCATGCGCGAGCTGTCGGCGCTGGGGCGGGGCCTGCGCAGCGCGGTGGCGGCGGGCAACAGGCCGGCGACGCTGGAGTGGCGGGCCAACCTGCTGTTCGCGGGCGAGCTGATCAGCCTGTTGCAGACCGAGCCGGTCGCCTGGTTCGAAGGCGCGGCCGGCGAGGAGATGAAAGTCCGCGTCGAGGCCCTGCTGGCCGAGCGCCTGGCCGCGCGCAATTCCAGGGACTTCGCTACCGCCGACCGCATCCGCGCCGAACTTGACGCCCTGGGCGTGGTGGTGATGGATGGCCCCACCGGCGCCACCTGGCGGATGAAGGACTAGACCATGGGCCTTGGCCCCCGACTGATGACCAGCCAGAGCGGCGGCTCCAAGGGCGCCCAGAAGGGCCCCGCGCCGCCCATCAAGATCGAGAACCGCATCGGCGTGCAGGCCTCGTCGGATGTGCTGTGGGAGATTCTTTCAGACCTCTCGTCCTGGCGTCACTGGTGTCCGATCTATCCTGAGGCCGAAGGCGAACTTCGCATCGGCAACCGCCTTGCCCTGACCCTGACCTTGCCCGACCTTGCGCCGCGCAGGATCGCGCCCCGGGTGCTGGACTGGGTGCCGCACGAACAGATTCTCTGGTCCGATGTCGCCTGGCGCGGCTGGGTGACCAGCCAGCGGTTCATCGAGATCGACAGCCTCGACAAGGGCTCGTGCATTGTCTCGAACGGCGAGGTGTTCGGCGGCTTTCTGGGCGACCTCTTCGTCGAAAAACGCCGCAGCGCCATGAAGCGCGGGTTCCTGTCTTTCAACGAGGCGCTCAAGGAACGCGCCGAAGCGATGTTTAACGAGCGGCGCTAGCCATTATATACCGCTCATCCCCGCGAAGGCGGGGACCCATACGCTCGTTTGATGGGTGACGGCGCGAATTGTTGGACCCCCGCCTTCGCGGGGACAGTCGGAAGTTTGGATGCTCGACGATCTCTACACGGCCAAAATCCTCAAGGCCGCGGCCAACATGCCGCGCGCCGGCAGGCTGACCGCGCCGATGGGGTCGGCCGAAAAGGTCTCCAAGCTCTGCGGCAGCCGCGTGCTGGTCGATGTCGTGGTCGAGAACGGCAAGGTCAGCGACTTTGCCCAGGAAGTGAAAGCCTGTGCGCTGGGCCAGGCCTCGGCGGCGGTGCTGGGCGAGAACATCTTGGGCGCAACGCCCGCCGAGGTCGACGCGGCGCGTGATGCCCTCTATGCTATGCTCAAGACTGGCGGACCCCCGCCCCAGGGAAGATTTTCGGACCTCGCCATGCTCGAGCCCGTCAAGGATTACGCGCCGAGGCACGCCTCGACCATGCTGGCCTTCGAAGCGGCCGTTGAGGCCCTGCGCCTGGCGGCTGCACGAACTAGCGCCGCCGGTGCGGCCTAGAGGCGTCTATCCGCATCCCGGCATGATCTACGAACGCTGCGTCCGCGGGCTACTGAAGGCCTACAAATGGACGCTCTCGCCCCTGATCGGGCGCCAGTGCCGCTTTGCGCCGAGCTGTTCGGAATATGCGGCCCAGGCCCTGATCGAGCACGGGCCGGTTCGCGGAACATATCTGTCGATCCGGCGCGTGTGCCGTTGCAATCCTCTTGGCGGTTCGGGATACGATCCCGTACCGCCCCGCAAGACGAAAAATGATTGATCTCAAATTCCCGGACGGATCTGTCCGACAGTATGACGAAGGATCGTCGGGCCGCGATATCGCCGGGGCCATCTCCCCGAGCCTGGTCAAGCGCACCGTGCTGGTGCGCCTCGACGGCGAGCTCATCGACCTCGACCGCCCGATCACGCCGGCCCTGATCAAGGGCGAGGGCCGCATCGAATTCCTGACGCGGGACGATCCCGCGTCGCTCGACACCCTGCGTCACGATGTTTCCCACATCATGGCCCAGGCGGTGCAGGAGCTGTTCCCCGGCACACAAGTCACCATCGGCCCGGCTATCGACGAAGGCTTTTATTACGACTTCGCGCGCGACGAGCCGTTCTCGCTCGATGATCTGCCGGCGATCGAAGCGCGGATGAAGGAGATCGTCGACCGCGACGAAAAACTGACGCGCGAAGAGGTGGACCGCGACGCCGCCATCGCCGACTTCAAGGCCATGGGTGAGGCCTACAAGGCCGAGATCATCGCCGACCTGCCGGCCACCGCGCCGATCAGCGTCTATCACCAGGGGCCGTGGAAGGACCTGTGCCTCGGCCCGCACTTTCCCTCGACCAAGCCCGTGGGCAAGGCGTTCAAGCTGACGAAACTGGCCGGCGCCTACTGGCGGGGCGATCATCGCAACGCCCAGCTGCAGCGCATCTACGGCACGGCCTGGGCCTCGGAAGCCGACCTTGAGGCCTACCTGACGCGCCTGGAGGAAGCCGAGAAGCGCGACCACCGCAAGCTGGGCGCCCTCATGGATCTCTTCCACATCCAGGAAGAGGGCAAGG
>Ga0114966_10001755_pt1 | contig 19807 bp, 18 predicted proteins | sample M_130207_XF_Meta_FD_87029 | JGI IMG/M metagenome (GOLD analysis project Ga0114966, IMG submission 87029) | Freshwater microbial communities from Lake Montjoie, Canada to study carbon cycling - M_130207_XF_MetaG | ecosystem: Environmental > Aquatic > Freshwater > Lake | place: Lake Montjoie...
CGTATAATTTTAATCCATAGTAACTACATTATTCCAACAATTGACCCTCTGGAGGGTGATTCAGACATTTTTGCGTGCTGGGAGGCGAACGAAATGAACGAAATGAACGAAATGAACGAAATGAACGAAATGAACGAAGTGAACGAAATGGCCAAATTCCTGAGTTCGTTCATTTCGTTCGTGGCCTAGGCGATTCCGTGCGCCCTCGTTCGGGCAGCAAGCAGAACCATCCGCGTACCAACCCGCTTCCCAACGAACACTCGCGATCGGTGGGGAAAAACTAGGTCTCCACCCGCATAACCTCAGTTGCGCCCCCACGAATAAATCCAAACCAAAAACCACTTACACAGATTTCTTTACAACCCCCCCCACGCCCAGTTCCGGTGATCACGAGTGCTGCCACGATCCAGGCAACGGTGGGTCAATCCTTTTCCTACAAAATTACGGCGACCGAATCGCCGACCTCCTTTGGTGCCACCGGCTTGCCTGCGGGCGTAAGCTTCGACCCAACCACCGGCGTGATCTCCAGCACACCCACAACCGCAGGCACCACCACCATCACAATCTCCGCAAGTAATGTCCATGGCACAGGAAACCAGACGCTCACCTTGGCAGTCAAACCCGCCCCAATCTTAACGATCACTCAGGACATCACACGAAACCGTTTTAGTCTTTTGGTGAAAGGCGAACTGAACCAAGAGCATGTCATCGAATACACGACCAACTTCCAACAATGGGTTCCGCTGGCGACCAACATTGTTGGAGCAACGGACTGGACTCTGGAATATCCACAGGCGACAGAAAATACCCATCGCTTCTACCGAGTGTTTAAGCGGTAGCACCACCAACGCGACCAAAAACGGCCACCGCTCATTTCGTTCATTTCGTAGGGTGCGGCTTCGTCTGCCCCCTTTCCGTTATCCCCTGCCCTTTGCTTTTAGGGGACTTCCAGAAGCCTCACTTTTTGAAGTCCCGATAAGATCAATGGTTTTACAAACAATTACCGAGAGATCGAGTTGGTTCTAGATGGGGTGCGGGTAAATCAATCAGCGGATTATGGTGGGGGTTAGATTCCAATGCGCTTCGCCAGTGGTCGATTAGTGCAAGTAGCTCACAACCACGCAATCCATGGTGGGTGGGTGGATATTTGCCTAAGTTTTTGGTGGCCAGTTTAAATAACGCTACGGCGGGGCTAAGTCTTTGCTTCTGTAGGTGGACAAACGCACCCGCCAGTTGGATGAGACCTTTATAAAAATCGCCATCCGTACCTAGGCGATCCTTCAACCATAGTGACTCCAAGACATCGTGAGCCTCGTAATAAAGCCCCTGATTGAAACATGCAAAAAAACCTGCGTATTCCAAGCTCCAGCCCTGAGGATCAATGTCGGCGAGAAGCGCGGCAACCTTGGCATCCTTTTTTGACATGAATTCTCGGCAAACAGTCTACGTTAATTCGTAATCGTAACTACCGTCTTGGTTTGGTGGGATTGCAAAGCTGCTGAAAAAAGTTGGTGGCTCCGAACGGCTTCTTCGGGCGTGACACAACCAAATCGTCCATTGAGTTGTCCTGCGCGTTCGGCAGCATAGGCAGCCCACATCTGGAGAAAACAATCCGGAAATCCAGCCTCAAAAATACCCCCTGTAATGGTAGGAAATGCCATCTGATGACCAACCTCTAACCGCTGCCATAATTGGTCCTTGCGACGCTCAAATTGCCAGACGGTTTTCGGTTCCTTGGTGCTGTATCGAAATCCACCATCGGTTCCCAGAACTTCGATAAACCATGTGTTCATCTCGCCGGGTGCCAACCGCTTCGTTTCTAAGCGCATCGGCACTTCCCTGCCATCGATTTCTACATCCGTGTGTAACATTGCGTTATCCCACGTATCACAAGGGGCCATACCGCCTTTGCCATCGGGTCTTTCTGTATAAATCTTTTGCAACTGTGCATAGACTCGTTTCGGATTCCACCCTAGACGAAACGGCACATGGACAGCGTGCATGCCGAGATCACCCATCACGCCAATTTCACCACAGGTCTTGACTTGCCGCTTCCAGTTGCAGGGCTTGAGCGGATCTAAATCGCTCGCGTGCCAAAAGCCGGAACGAATCTCGAGGATTCGCCCTAATTGGGCTGCCTGAAGGCTCTGCACGATACGTTGTGGCCCCGGTAAAAAAGGAAACTCAGAACTACACCGCACGAAACGGCCAGATTTTTTGATGGCCTCCTGAATGCGTAGAGAAGCACCTAGATCGATCCCAAAAGGTTTCTCCGCCAGAAGATCTTTTCCAGCCGCAAGGACATCGAGATACAATTTTTCGTGTAGATTATGGGGAACCGCAACATAAACCACGTCCACATCACTACAGGCCAATAGCTGGTGATGATCCTTGGTTAACAGTTTGACAGTGGGAACCTGGCGAAACCAATCCAGAAGCTTGTCTTGCAAATCGCAGACCGCAACGAGTTCCGCGCGGACCGGCATGTTTTCCAGCACAAACCATCGACCGAACGCACTAGCCGCCTCGCGCCCCATCAAGCCCCCACCAATAATGCCAACTTTAAGCGTATCTTTCATAATTCAATGCAATGAATCATGAGGGCGACACATTCGCGAACGCAACGGCAATTTGAGGCTTCTTACTCAACAAAAAAGCGAGGCTCCTTGCGGAAGCCTCGCTTATGAAAAACAACTGCTTAGGCGGTCGGAGCGTCCAACTCTTTCGAGCGTTCTTCCATTGCGGCCCGTCGGCTCAGTTTGACTCGACCCTTGTCGTCGATGCCGATGCACTTGACCCAGATTTCGTCACCCATCTTGACGACGTCCTCGGTCTGCTTGACGCGGAAGTTAGCAAGCTCGGAGATGTGAACCAAGCCGTCCTTACCGGGGAAAACCTCAACGAAGGCACCAAACTCCTTGATGCTCACCACTCGACCGCGATAGGTCTTGTCGATTTCAATCTCGGCACTAATCGCCTCAACTGCAGCACGGGCAACTTTCATCCCCTCTTCCGAAGTCGAGTAGATATTCACCGTACCGTCGTCCTCGATGTTCACTTCGCAGCCGGATTCTTCCACGATGCGTTTGATATTCTTGCCCCCTGGCCCGATCAATGCGCCGATCTTTTCGGGGTTGATCTTCAGAGTCACAATTCTCGGAGCGTATTTGCTCAACTCAGCACGGGGTGCCGCGAGTGTTTTTGCCATCTCAGCCAGGATGATCAGGCGACCCTTGCGAGCCTCTTCAACAGTCTCATCCATCAGCTTATGTGGAATCCCGCGCAGCTTCAGGTCGAGTTGGAATCCAGTAATTCCTTGTTCAGTACCGGCGATTTTGCAATCCATGTCACAAAACGCGTCTTCCCACCCGATGATGTCCATGAGCAGGCGATAGTCACTGATGGCCCCATCAGCACTGTGGTCGGCACAAATACCGATACTGATTCCCGCGACAGGCCGAATCATCGGAACACCCGCATCCATCAACGCCAGCGTGCCCCCGCAAACCGATGCCATGGAACTGGAACCGTTGGATTCCGTGATCTCACAAGTTACGCGGATGGCATAAGGGAATGTCTTAAAAGGAACCATCGGTGCCAACGAACGTTCGGCAAGCGCGCCGTGACCGATCTCGCGGCGGCCCGGCCCGCTGATGCGTCCGGTCTCACCTACCGAGAAATTTGGGAAGTTGTAATGCAGAATAAACTGCTTGCGGTTTTGGCCGCCGGTGTAGGAATCGAAATCCTGAGAATCCTCAGTAGTACCGAGCGTGGTCAGGACAACGGCTTGTGTTTCGCCACGTTGGAACATCGACGAACCATGAGCCCTAGGAACTAGGCCCGTGTCGGAAACAATGGTGCGAATGTCGCTAAACCCACGACCGTCAAGACGCTTGTTCTGCTTCAGCACCAAAGCACGCACAGCCTCTTTTTGCAGGTAATAAAACGCATCTTTCAGCATGAAATCCGTAACCTTTTCAGATCCGAATTTGGCAACCAATTGCTTGCCCACTTCATCAGCGATTGCCTTCACAGCGGCTTCGCGTGCGAGTTTTCCGGGAGTCAATAGAGCCGGGACCATGCGATCCCCAGCCAATTGCTTTGCCTCGGTAAGAACATCCTCAGGAACGACATTGATTTTGATCTGGCGCTTGGCTTTTCCAACCCGTGCTGCAAGCTCCTTCTGGGCTGCAATCATCGGAGCGCATGCGTCCTGAGCGAATCGCAAGGAAGCATTGAAATCAGCGTCGGAGATCTCCTTGGCTGAACCCTCGAACATGACCACGTCTTGAGTATTCCCCACATAGACTAGGTCGAGATCACTGTCGGCCATTTGCGCATGGGTGGGGTTCGCGATGAATTCACCCTTCACTCGCCCAACACGAACAGCACCCAACGGGCCGTCCCACGGAATGTCGCTCACCATCAACGATGCTGAGGCACCCAGAATCCCGAGGATATCCGAATCGTTCTCGCCATCCGCGCTGAGCAGAATCGCTTGAACCTGCACCTCGTTATACCATCCCTTGGGGAACAAAGGACGGATAGGACGGTCGATCACACGACACGTCAAAATTTCTTTTTCGGAAGGACGCCCTTCCCTCTTAAAATATCCGCCGGGGAATTTTCCTGCAGCAGCAGCTCTTTCACGATAATCAACCGTGAGGGGGAAAAATTCTTGACCGGGCTTGGCGTTGCTCGCCGCGACTGCGGCCACGAGAAGGATAGTTTCGCCTAACTGAACAGTAACCGCACCATCCGCTTGTTTCGCAATGCTACCGGTTTCAATGGTAATAGTTCCGGCACCTACCTGGAACGAGATTTTTTCTGACATAGATCAATGTTTGATAATGCCCACCGAACCAGAGGAACTTCCATGAACACCCGACCGAGAGATGCTCATTGAAATCACCCAACTCCAGTGGGACTTGGTTTATGTCGCGGTTCCGACGAGGCAATCTCTGAACCCACCCGCAACCTTGGGTTCGACGACTTAAACGTCTTGAGATCGATTAGGGAAAACCAGTGCCTAAGACAACTTAAGCACCGGTTTCACCTGAAATTTAGGGTTAAATCAACGGCGTAGCTTGAGCTTCTTGGTCAATTTCTGGTAACGCGAAGTATCGCAGTCATGAAGATAATCCAACAACCGTCGGCGTTGGCTAACCATGATGAGCAAGCCCCGGCGGGAGCTATGATCCTTGTGGTTCTTCTGAAGATGCTCCGTCAAATGATTGATGCGGTGTGTCAGCAGGGCGATTTGCACATCTGCCGAGCCGGTGTCACGATCATGCACCCGGTAGTCAGTAATCGTTTTCTCTTTTTCTTCCATAATGTCCGTCCAAATCAATAAATAATCAAGTTGACCTTAGCCGAGAAAACGCAGCATGTAAAGCGGTTTCTGGGTTGCTTTTGGTTGTCGTCAGATGTCCAAGAATCAATGGGGAATGTCTGCTCGTTCAAACATTTGTAGGATGCGATCGAAGGCCAAGTGAAGGTCGCCAGTTCGGTAATCAATCGTATAGCTGGCACTCTTATTGTTGTGCGTTTCCACATGCATATCCGAATAAAGAACGTTCGCCAGCTTTTCACGATGATTCGTCCGCGTCCTCACGTTGAAGCTTTCTAGACTTTGGGGGGCAATAAATATGGAATCCATCACTAATGCTCGAATTGGAACCCCATTCCGATTTGTTCCCAAATTATCGAGTGAGATGTTCGCAGGGGGGGCGAAATCGGCAGGGGTATCGAACAATCGAGTGGAGCCTCCATGCCGGTAGTAATATCCAGACTGCGCCTGGTTCTGACCCACTTTCGCCAACTCAGCATTTGCATCCACAGATTGATCTGCCCCCGGGCAGAATAACACCTTTGGATACGAAGCGAGTTGATCCTTCAACATCAACCCCAACGCTACGGGCGTGCCTGTTTGGAGCGACAACAGCGAAGTGGGCGCTCCTGTGGAAGGGTAAAAACTAGCGGGACTCGTGAATGGCGGGGCTTTTGGCCCATAAGGTATTTTGCCATTATTATCCCCGGCGTAAGCCATGATTGCGATTCCGATTTGACGAAGATTCGAGATACAGGCAGCCTTTCGCCCCTTCTCGCGTGCTGAGGCCAGGGCGGGAAGAAGCAAGCCAGCTAAAATGGCGATTGTTGCAATAACCACCAGTAGCTCCACGAGCGTAAAAGCTTGGCGGTGCCTTTGCATCTACCTCATGGGTTCGGACTGGCGATCACCGTGAAAAATGCATTCAACCGCTCTGCCGGAAGGATGGTTTTAACAATTGCACCCCCAGTGCCGACCACTCGATCCTGATAATTCGTCCATGTTTGAAGGTCTTCGGAAATTTTAACCTGATAGCTCGAATTGGTGGCTGAGAGCCATGAAAGTTCAACATTCCTTCCGACCCGTTCAAAGGTCAGTTTTATTTCTGACGAAGGCTCCGCAGTTAAACGCACATTGTCCAAGTCCCAGTAGCCACCAGCCAGCGAAGGATCACCAGCCGATACAATCATCATGCCGATATGTTGGCCTGCCCATGCGTCAGTTGATTTCACCGTAGCAAGATCAACCGTAAAATCAACCAAATGGCTGGTGGTGGGGAAAACTGCTTTTGTATATGTCACTGGGATCGAAGCGAAGGGTTGCACATCGCCGCCGGTATTTCGATAATAGAAACCTAATTGCAAGCCGGCTCCTTCGAGCATGCCTCCACCGCCGCCAACAACTCCCACGGTTAAATGATACGACTTACCGACCTCGAATTTTGAAGTGAACTGGTGGTTTGGTGTTTGGTGCGCCCAATCCATGGCTGCATAATCCTGAAGGATGCCTACTTGTGGTACAGCAAAAAGATAAAGAACCTGATCACCATCGACGTTATCAATGTGATCTGCCTTGTCGGGGGTGGAGTTCTTAAAACCCCCTATCAATTGATCCCAATAATAACCTCCAGATTCGTCATACCAAAACGGTTTCGAAAACTTTTGCCAAGAATCAACACGAGTATCCACGAAAGTAGTCGCAGGCGATTCAAACGAATGGTTTGGCACCACGAGAGATTCGGCCTTCGCAACCAAGGAAGAAAGGAGGATTGCTACGAGGAGAAGTCGTTGTGCTCCAAGTTTTATGAAACGGGACAAATTTGAATTCATGTTTTCTTCGTGAAACAGTCCGTGTTCAGGGACAGTTAGTAATTTCATGCTTCGGTCTTCAAATATTTTAAAGAAAACGGACGCACAATTGTTTCAGGAATGGTTATCCCACGCAAACAATTCCTCGCCTCCACAGGAGAACCCAGAAATCACCAGTTTTAACAAAAAGCAAAACCCACCCCTCGACATCCTAGTGAGTCAGGATGGAAAGATTAGGAAGGTCTGGCACCCTTGCCGATGACGTTAGCTGCGTCTTTTTGTGACTCAGAGGTGGGTGATGTCCAAATGCCAATCCCCTCCGTCGGTTACCACGATGTCTCCTCGTGAACGGTAATCGTAGGAGACGTTTTCAATCTCCACCTGTTCGGGCAACACATTCACGATGACCGAGTCGGAATCTAACGAAATGATCCGCGTGCGAAGGGTGTCGCGTCGGGCGAATTGGTTCAGTTTGGTGTCCATAGCGAAAAGGTAACCTTGGACTCGAACCAATGGCCCTTCAGTTCCCTCAATCCGACCGATAAAATGCCGTTTGACGTCCCCAGCAAAGAGTTGCCGATGGATAACATGTATTTTTTCTCCAAGATTCAGAATCATAGTTCCGTTTTCCCGTTGTTTAATCTGCTTATTTCTCACACCAACAAACCCTTCGCTCAAACAGTAATCGATCGGGGTGAGTTCGCCAAAAAAAATGAGAGATCGTAACAGCGGAGCCGTGAAGCAGTCGTTTTGGTTCTCGTGCGGAGTGGTTGTTTTTTCTAATCTTTCTCGGTGATATTTGAGCGAAAACTTGTGGCTTTTTCTGAATTAGGGGTTTGGCGTCGGAAGATTCGTGAGGAGGGTCTGCGTTTAGTGGTGACGAATGGGTGCTTTGATCTGTTGCATCCGGGCCACGTTTCTTGCCTTGCAGCAGCACGGGCTGAGGGTGATGCCCTCATGGTTGGTGTCAATGGGGATGCCGCTGTGCGTTTCCTCAAAGGGACGGGACGTCCGATCGTTCAGGCGGTGGATCGTGCGTTAATGCTAGCTGCGTTGCAATCCGTGGATGGGGTGTGCATTTTCACGGAGATTAGAGCGATGACGTTTCTGGAAGAAGTGCAGCCGGATATCTACGTGAAAGGTGGAGATTATACCCTTGAAACGCTGGATCAGGAAGAGCGACGGGTCGTGGAAAAACACGGGGGGCGGATCGTCCTGCTCCCTTTCATCCCGGGGCACTCCACCACTGAACTGGTTCAAAAAATCACACGCTGATCGGATCCATCAAACACAGAGTGCAGACTCTAAATCTCGCATGAGAACGCTCATGTGCGGGTAACGATCGTCCATTTGGGTTTCAATACATTTGAGAATTACCTTCTCCATCGCCAACGGGATGTCTGGATTGTAGGCGCGAGGATCCACAAAATCGCTGCGATCCAAATGTCGGCGAAGGATGTGATCCGGTGAGTCACCTGGAAATGGCTTTTGACCTGTCAGCAGCTCAAAGGCGGAAACTCCAAAGGCAAAAATATCCACCCGATGATCGAATGGTTGGCGCTGGAGTTGCTCGGGCGACATGTAGGCAGGTGTGCCCGGGTTATCCTTGGACTTTTCGGGCTTTTCAGGACGCCGTTTTGATAAGTCAAAATCCAACAGCCGCACACTGGCATTCCGACTGAGCATGACGTTTTCAGGTTTGAAATCGAGGTGCATGTAATGGCAGTCATGGACATGCTGCAATGCTTCGGCAGCGTCGATCAAAATTGCCGCGATATTCTCCGTCAGAACAGGATCACCCTCGGCCGCGAGTAGTTTTAAATTTTGGCCCTCAAGATACTCCATCAACATGTAGCGACGGCCGCGAATCTTGCCATGTTCAATATAGGAGATAATCAAAGGATGATCTGAGACCAGTTTGAGAATTTCGCACCCGCGATCGAATCGTCGCTTTTGAGTAAAAGCGAATGGCGAGACGGGCAACATCCGACGCAAGGCGAAATGCTTTTGTGACGAGTCCGTGGCTAGCCAGACTTCCGACATCCCCCCCGTGTTAATCAACTCGTGCAATTCGTAGGGGCCGAATTTTTCGAGTGGTTCGATTTGATTCTCCATGAAGTGATTAAACGTCGTTCGGAAAATCTTCGTCAATTGATTTTATGAAACTCTCGAAGCGGATCCGAACTATCGACGCCACCAACTCTTACCGTCGGATCGGGGCGGATCGTAGGCGTCGTTGTCACCACCACTTTGATATTTTCGTACCAGCAATTGGCTGCGTGCCGAGGTGAGTGCCATAATAAACTCGTCGTAGGAACGAAACCGATGATCCGGATGCTTCGCCATCGCTTGAGCAATCGCATCACTCGTCGGCTCAGAAATCTCGGGAACCACGTGATTCGGAGGCGTGAGCGGTGTGTGAATATGCGCTGCAATCACTTCCTCCACCGTCGGCGCTTCAAACGGGACGTGACCCGTCAGCGCATGATACAAAGTCCCGGCGAGGCTATACATATCCGCCCTAAAATCTTCCAGCTCCCGTTTGACTTTTTCTGGAGCGATGTAATAAGGAGTGCCCCAAATAGAGCCTTCGTCCTCCAGCCCCAGTTCGGCTTTGCGGGCGAGACCAAAGTCAACCAACTTAGGTTCACCCTCAGCATTGTAGAGAATATTACCCGGCTTCAAATCGCGGTGGAGCAAATTGTGCTTCAATGCGGTGTCCAATGCGGAGGCAACTTTGATTCCCACATCGAGCACATCCAACTCCGGCACACAAGTTTCGCGTTCGATTCGCCCATCCAGACTTCCGCGATCCGCGATCTCCATAACTAAATAGAGTTGACCCTCAAAATCATCGAAAGTGTAAACGTGGATGATATTCGTGTGGTTGAGACCTGCAGTCGCCCGCGCTTCCCTGTAGAATGAATCAAGCACTTGTGTATCCCGTCGGAGCTCGGGCTTCATTAGCTTCACCGCGACCTCTCGTTCCAACATGGTATCCCACGCACGGTAGACAGTCCCCATGCCGCCTGATGCGATTGCCGCACGTAACTCAAACTGTCGCAAGTGCATCGGCATCATCAACTCCGTGCCACACTTACTACACGGAACCGTCGCCAGTGGTTCGAGATCCCCTGGAATAAACACTTTGGCCCCACACCCGGGGCAAGTCACCATGCGGAGAGGTTTTCTTTCTGAGGACGGTACAGACATCTCTTACAAACTTAGCACGGTTCGGTATGACGACAAGGGATAATCGTGAGATCTCCGGGCCAAAGTGCCATCGAATGATTTTGACAAAAAATGGAGTTCGATTTAGGGTCTTGAGAAGAAGAAATGAGTTTCGTCTCAAACATTAAGTTGTGGATGTCGCGGACTGCGAAGGTGCAAGCCTTCGCACAGTGGTCGCGCTGCTCGTTTAGCCAACCAAGGGTAAGATCGTAACTTAAACTCACATCGATTTTGAAACCCCCAGTTGGCTAACCCCGACGGGGGTTTTTTGTTAGTAGAATCAGAGAAATGCGGACGGTGAAAATATGAAAATAATTAAAGATAGCGAAACAGAATCAGGACCACCCAACTTGCTCAACAAGGAGGCGTTTAGGAAACTGAACGAGACATTGCTGAAACGGTTGCTGGATGAAACTGAAACCCTCCAACTCCACACGGCCCTCAAAACGGCTGCGAACGAGGCTGCGGCTCTCGCTTGGAGCTCGGGATTTCCGCTCTTAGTGTATCCTGTGTTGTTGGCTGAAAAAACTCAGATCGTGAGGCTTCGGCATTATCGTCGTGAAAAGGTTTTGCAACGCAGCCAAATGTTGATGGGACATTCCGTATGAATCAAATCAGCCAAACCATTAGCATCAATCTCCCGAGCTCCGGACCAAGGACAGCATGCGCCTTCGCGTTCTTCTGTATTTGGTCCGGAGCTCGGTTTTTTAGGGCGAGCCTCAGATTCTACTCGAACTATTCCGAACGGCCCTTTTGGCTGAGTAGGTAGGCCATTAGATTGTTGAAATCGGTCGGACTCATCAGATCCCCCATATTATCGGGCATTAGGGAAGTCTCAGATTCACGACGTGTTTGAATATCCTTTTTAGGGACCGAGATTTCCTTGCCTGTGCCATCGGCCAGAACGAGGATCTCGCCTTCCTCACGGCGCGGTAAACCCGTGACGACGTCGCCATCTTTCAAAACAATGATATGCGTGCGGAATGCACGATCTACGTTGCGGTTTGGATCCAACATATCTTCGCATAACCGTTCCAAACCACGGTTGCCGATTCCATCCAATTGTGGGCCGACGACGTTTCCCTGCCCTGCGATGCGGTGACAGACCGCGCAGTTCAAGTTAAATACCTGAGCGCCAACCGAGGCTACTCCAGATTGGGCGAGGTATTTCGTGCGCCGGTCATCAATCAATCGTTGCACTGACTCGCTCACGGGAGTCACTTTTTCAATCATCTGAGCATGACGCGCAGCTAAGTCGCCGGACTTAATCACCGTTATTTTGTCCTTCACCGCACGATCCAACAGTAGCCGTGGTGTCGAATGGCCTGCTGCAACCAGATCAAGCAATTGGCTTGCGCCCGAAGGTGACCCCGCCAACGCCCTTGCGAGCTGAACCTGTAGCCGATCGGGGGTTGTGCGGAAGATTTCCTCCAGCACTTTGGGTAATGAACCCTTCTCCAAGCTGATAAATTGCTTTTCGATTTGGGCTTCCAAAGCCACAGAGATGGTCGGATCTCCCAGAATCTGAGCGAACGCTAGCAATGTGTCATCGGCTGCGAATGTCGCTAATGTTTGGGCGGCGGCGCGGCGACAATCGAGCGAAACGGATGCCGCCAGCAGCTTGACTAAGGCTGATTGTAAATCTCTCAAATCTAATTGCCGAGCGAGTTCAGCTCCAGCTTTTGGGCGGGAGTAGATTTCACTCGGAGCCACTGCGGGAAATGGAACAACGGCTGGCTCGAAACGCCCAATCGCCAACCACGCATAAGCCTCCCCGGTGTCGCCATCAACCACTTCCACCACGGCTTTTTTGCCGACGTGAGCAGCTAGATTCCAAGTAATTTTTTGAGCAATGTCGTTGCGAGGAGGAACAGCGTTCGTCAACAATTCTCCCGAATCTACCGCCCTCAATCTGACTAAATTCTTGCGCGGTGCAGGTTTATCTGGAGATCCATCGTGACCGGCGAGGAAGAAGCTCAGTTGAGCCGGAATGATGAACTCAGGAGAACGCAGGACGCCGGTTAGTCTTTCTCCGCCAGGAGGCAAACTACACAAAAACACGGACGATTTGTTGCCATCGGATGAGGCACGATGTTGCAAGAACCACGGATCCTTGGAGTCGGGCAGGCCTGGCACTGAATCGTTGTGCCAGCTTGTTTGCGCTGTTATGGGAGCACTCAAAAAAGTGCGGGCCAATGCGGTTCCCCAGGTTTTGGCGGCGACGCCGAGCGGTTCTCCACGCTGGCTAAGAGCCTCTTGGAGACGTCTGAAAAGAGTGAGTTGAAGATCGAGATCTTCGCCGGCTTTTTTCTGCACAACACCCACCATCGTCTCGAGTTCCGCGCTGGGTAGATAGCGAGCTGCGTGGCTGAGATAGCGAGCCGATGTTTCTTGGTTTTCAGTGTAAGTCTGGAGGTGCTGGAGGAGCAAGGTTGCAGCCTCTGGTTTTGGGACAGCCACCGCGACATCCGCCAGAGCACGACTCTCGATTTCGGTCCACGCATGAGTGGTGATCGTTTTCAGGTCGGTGCCGTCCCGTAATTGGTTTCTCAATGCCATACGAACTCCGTAGAGCAGATGGGTATCTGCTGGAACAACGCGCTGAAGGAGTCCAACGAGTGGCAGGATATTTTCCACCCTTGGATGCAAGCCAATGGCCTCCGCTGCGGTTCGTTGCGTCAAGGGATCCGTATGATCCAGTGAACCACGTACCCAACGAGCTTCTGATTCCGACCAGGGGGTCTTCTCGGCTAAAATGCGAAGGGCATGGACTCGCAATCCCTTGTCGTCCGACTGACCTACCGCCAAGAGCAGGGACTCCGGCAATTTGGAAAATCGGTGCAAAGCCCAGAGTGCCTGTGTTTTTTGGTAAGGATTACCGCCTGGTTGTGAAAGTAGTTTCGTGAGTTCAGGAACAGCCAACGGCCCGACGCGATCCACCAACTCCTGCAAGGCAAGCATCCTCCGAGTCAAATTCGCACTGCCCAACTCCTCAAGCAAGGCGGGCATTCCAGCCGCCGCCACGTTGAATGGCCTTGTCGCGGGCTTTGATCCGTCTCCCTTGTAGACAACCCGCCAGATTCGGCCTCGGTCACGGTCGCGTCCTGGATGCGTCAAAGGAACTTCGTAATGGCCGATGATCCGGTTGTAAAAATCAGCAACGTAAAGCGCTCCATCCGGGCCATACTGCATATCCACAGGACGGAACCAAGGATCGTCGCAGGTCAGAAAGTCGGGGGCTTCGTTCGCAACTTTGGTGGTTCCAATCTGAGTCATTCGATCGCGATTCAGACGAGAGGACATGACATTGCCGACAAACATATTGTCGCGAAATTCAGAGGGCCAGTGATCGTCCGAATAATACAGGACGCCGGCAATCGCCGTGGAGCCATGGCTATGCTCCATCAGAACTGGAGCGTAACCAAGGCCATCGTGAGGCTTCCCGAAACTGGGGTAATAGCCACCCCGTAAGAGTTGGTAAATCGGCGCACTGTGACAATCGGCTGAATAGGCGTTGCCCAATTCATCAAAACAGAAACCGAAAGGATTGACCTGACCGAAAGTATGTTGCTCCACCCTCGATCCGTCAGGTTGTACTCTGTAGGTGTTCCCCGAGTTCATGGTGATCTCAGATCCATCCGCAGCCCGCACCGTTGTGTTGTTGTTAAAACCGTGGGTGATATACAGCCATCCATCGAAACCTCGACGGAATGAAGAGTTCATCCCATGAGTGTCTCGCTCCCATCCTAATGGGCCGAACAGCTTGGTGCGTTTATCCGACTTGCCATCGCCATTCGTATCCTCAAAAAACCAAATGTTCGGAATACTCCAAGCGATGACCCCATTCTTGTAGGGATAAAGGCCCGTTGGAATATTCAGACCGTCGGCAAAAATCTCCACCTTGCGAGCAAGACCCTGGGCGTCGAAATCTGAGAGAACCCTTATCGTATCACGCGACGGCTTATCCAAGGGTGCGGCAAAGGGATACTCCCTCGACTCCGTAAACCACAAACGCCCTTGCGAATCGAAGGCCATGTTCATCGGTTTGCGCAGGTCGGGTTCTGCGGCCACGAGTTGAACTTCGAACCCGGGCGGGACATGAAACATTTTGAGCTGCTGCTCTGGAGTCAACGGCTCCGTGTTACGCACCCCCTCGCCAAACGGGTCAGGTGCCGCTTGGCTCTGGATCAAAGTAATCAGGAGCGAACCGATTAAAACCAAGCTGTTTACCGTTGGTCTCCGAATAGAATCATTAATACAAATCATGACTAAGTGTCAGAAGATACGGTCGCACACGCTCAACTCAACTGATTTATTCGCAGAGCAGGTTGAGTTTTGATTCCTCGAACGGTTAGAAGTTCCGCCTTTGGGGGGAGTGTTGCTTAGTCCCGTCGTTCGAGGAGCTTAGACGCCAGCCACCTTCCATAATTCCAACCACGGAAATCGACGCCATCATCGTTCTGCTTTGCAAAAGAGCAGGAGAGGCTGAGCGCGTCGGTTTCGGCGATTTTATCCCGCAGGCGGGCCCAAACTGGAACGGCATCGACGCTCAACGAGGCTGCATAATCGGCATCAAAAGGTTTACCAACTGCGACTCGATGCATATTTTGTTCCAATATCCAGCCATCAGGGTTCATGAGATTGAGGGTGATCACGTTGATTATGGAAATGAGAATGACACCCAATCCAAATCGCTCGGCATGTCCTCGCAGGACAGTTGCCGCTAACCAAGCACTCACCAACCCCAACCAAGCGATGAATGCCACCACATAAAACCGCAGTTCTGTTTGCCCAAATTCCGCTTGATAGAGCCACATCCTCTTCAGCGCGGAAGCCATCACGACTAGCAAAAGCAAGAGCAGCACGAGACTCAAAAAACGGAAAGTTTTCTTCGATACATTCGGGGCAAGGATCCAATCCATCACCAAAAGCATGGGCAACACAAGAACTGCAACCGCCACAAGTTGGAAGAAACCTTCCCGTGCGTAAGTTGCATAAGTGAGGTGTGGGTCAAGCGCGACCAAATCGGCACCTCCAAACAAGTAGCGGATTTGCACAATCACAAAACTTAGGAACAGAAGGTTGACCATTACTAAGGCCATGTTTAATTCGGCGGATCCAATCCCTCTCGTCCGAATCTTGGGCGGTTGAAATGCTGACTTGCTAGCAACGAGGTAAGATCGCAATAAACCTCCGGCGAGCCAGGTCGTCAGAATGAAGGTCACCGCCAAAGACCAAACGTCTTCGAACGAAAGGTCAAAAATACGAGTTAGGATCGATGAAAATGCCTGATCAGCACGCGCAAATAGAAAACAAAAAACGGTCAGTAACGGCGCAGCGAGTAACAAGCCCCGCGCCGCAATTTGGCCCCGTGAAAGCGGTTGTTGACTCGATTCGACATTCCAGACGACATCCCGAGCAAAAAGTTGGACTCCACCGATGACTAACCGACCCAGAGTCCGTAATGAACGTCGGAAAATCTCCCCAATAAAAACTCTCGCACCGCTCGGACTCACCCGACTCATGGCCACCATGAGCAAGCTCGTGAGGATCATTACAAAATTGAGTAGACTCAAAATAGGGGACATTCTGTACGCCAATCCCATTCCCCCAAGAAAGGCACCACCCAACCAGGCCAACTCAACTCGGGTAAGAGATGAACCCACCTTGGCTGCAGCCCATCTGGTGATTCCTACCAGCATCAGCAACCAAATCGTTACGTTGATTCCCCAAGGTGAGAGGCTAAAAAGAGCCATTCCCATTACTCCCAACCCTAGGGTGCCTCTAACCGCCAGATTCACAGAGCGACTCGGGTCAAGCATAGTTTGTTTATTAAAAATTAGCCGCCAACTGGGTGTGGGTATTGTTTCGCAATGATTCCTCACGGCTCCATAATTTAAGTTGAGCTTCGACCCCCTCGATCAGCCCATCCGGGGTGGAGGTACCGGCTGTCAGTCCGACATTCTCGGCACCTTCAAACCAAGAAGGCTGGAGATCATCGGCCCGTTGCACATGATAGACTCGGGCACCGCGGAGTCCGCAGGTTCGAACCAATTCCCGCGTGTTGTTGCTGTGTGCGCCTCCCACCACCACCACGACGTCGCAATCCGTCGCAAGTTCCTGAGCGGATTTCTGTCGCAATTTCGTGGGCTGACACACGGTATCGACGAACTCCACCTCAGCCTGAGGATGGGTCTCCCTCAATATTTCCACCAAACTTCGGACGCGCTCAATCGGTTGTGTGGTTTGCGCCACAACTCCAAAACGAGGCCGGATCGAGATCGACCTAACCTCCTCGGAAGTCAATACGACATCAAATTCCTCCAGATCCCCCGTCAACCCTCGTACCTCCACATGCTCACGTTGGCCAATCACGACAGGATGGAACCCACGCCCTACGAGAGCCACCAACGCTCGATGAGCCGACTTCACTAAGGGACAAGTCGCATCTACCAACAAAAGCCCCTGCCCTCTGGTCTGGGTCTTCAGGGTTTCAGAGGCACCATGGGCCGTGATCATGGCTACGGAGGTCTCCACCAAATCTGGGGTGCGCGCAACACGAACTCCACGTCGTTTCAGGTCTGCTAAAACATCCTCGTTATGGACTAATTCGCCGAGAATTGTGATTGGTTGAAGGGCGGCTTGGGTTTGAGCCAAAACGATGGCATCACGAACCCCAAAACACATACCAAGATGAGCTGCGCGAACGATTTTCATAAATCTAAAGTTCTTTGTTTTACAAAGTTAAAGGTTTGACCCGTAGTGAAATTGGTTGTTCAAAAGTTTTTCGCAAATGACCCAGAGCGGTGCTTAATGTTTTATCTAAGGTTGATGTTGGCGCACGATGAGACCCAGGATTTCGATATATTTTACGAAGGCGGATCGGCCCACGGTAGTAAGAGCACACGTTGTGAGAGGTTTACGATCCACAAAACTTTTAGTGACCCCGAGATAACCTGCTTCCTGCAACGTCCGCAGGTGGACGCTAAGATTTCCGTCGGTCATCTTGAGCAAGTCGCGTAGTTCCTTGAAGGAAAGCTGTGAAGTTGCAGCCAACGATGACATAATTGCCATTCGGCCTTTCTCATGCACAATACGATCTAGTTGAAAAAACGCATCGGCGCTCACGAAGTTTTCGGACTCCTCTCCGTCCAGTAAAGGTAAGCTCCAGCAACAAGATGCAACCCACCAAAACAAAGGCCCATGGTCAGATGGGCAAACTCCATGCGCTCATGAGTTTCCATTCGAGGCGACAAGAAAGCATCAACGAATCCGAGCACGATAAAGCCCCAACCAAGAGTTCGAACCCCTTGCGCCATGAAGAAGCTCGCGCTATGCAACGCGCATCCGTAACACCAAGCCCAGATAATGGGAAGTATCCGGACAAACCACCCTGAATCGGAACCTGCACCCGAAACGGCCAAGACACCGCCAATCACGAGGGGAGGTAGGAAGGCATGCACCACTCGCTTGGCAGGGGCCGTCCAGAAGGGTTCCTCAGCTTTGACAGCCTGACGACGTGCCATAAGAAAAGCACCGCTGGCGGCAGCTACACTCACGCCCAACCAGTAATAAACAAACTGCTTCGGATGGTTGATTTGCTGATACCATCCGATGGCTGAAGCACCCGTAGCCACGACGCCAAGCCAAATCATGATGGGGCCCAAGGCTCGCCGGTACAATGCGGACCGCTCCATGAGTGTTCGGATAGTCTGGAGTCTCGCTTCGGCAGATTTGTTGTGCATCGTGACTACTTTGCACCACAAAGTTGATACGTCAAACAAAAATTGAACCATGCTGAAACCTCTACGCCCTGCCCTGCCCCGTGAACGGGGTTCGATATTGCCCTGCCGGTGTTCACGTGCGAAACTTTGACGATGTCATTGATGAAACCTGCCCATTTTTTGGCGGAACTCATCGCGCTGCCAAGCGTGAACCCTGCTTTTTTGCCTGCCGGTGATCCGCGAGCCGGGGAACACCGTGTTGCAGATTTTTTGGCAGCGACGGCAGCTCGAGGTGGTCTCGATATCGAATTTCATGAGGTCAGTCCCAACCGGCGCAATTTAATCGCTCGGTTCACGCCGAGTGGGCGCGTTAAGAAACGGGTGGTTCTCGCCCCACATACGGACACAGTGGGAGACTTGGGGATGTCCGACCGGTTGTTCCAACCTGAAATCCGAAATGGACGCCTTTATGGGCGAGGTGCTTGCGATACTAAGGGCAGCGTCGCTTCGATGCTGATGGCGGTGCTTTCCTTAGCACTCCAAGGACGACGTCCCGCCACTACTGAGATCATTTTTGCAGGGTTGATCGATGAGGAAAATTCGCAGTTAGGCTCGCGCGCATTGGTAAGGAGTGGATTCAAGGCGGACTTGGCGATCGTCGGAGAGCCAACTCAACTTCAGGTTGTCACCGCACACAAAGGCGACCTCTGGCTAAAGGTCACTACTCGCGGCAAATCTGCCCACGGTGCGAAGCCCCACCTCGGGAAGAATGCAATTCATTCGATGGCGCAAATCATCAATCTGATTGAGACGGATTATGCAACCACGCTCAAAAACCAAAGCCATCCTTTACTCGGGCAAGCCACGGTGAACGTGGGTTCCATCAGGGGCGGGACCCAACCGAATATTGTGCCTGATTGGTGCGAGATTTCTATTGATCGCCGAACACTGCCCGGTGAAACCTCGGCGAGCGTACTGCGTGGATTACGGAAGTTTCTGGTGAAACATGGCCTGAAAGCCACGATCAATGATAGCAAGGGGGCACCCGCGCCGTCGCTGGAAACCAATCCTCGTTTACCTCTGGTGCAAGCGCTGCTCGCTTCCGTCGGACAAAACTCTACGGTCGGAGTTGATTACTTTTGTGACGCGGCTATTTTAGCGGCTGGCGGCATTCCGAGCGTTGTTTTTGGTCCGGGGGACATCGCTCAGGCACACACGGCCACTGAATGGATTTCTGTGCGCCAGTTGGATCAGGCAGTGGCGCAACTTGTGGGCTTTTTGCGATCACTTCCATAAGACTGACTTCACGCATGCGCATCGCCTTTCTGACCCATGAACCATTCTACCCCCCGAGCGGAGGCGGGTCGGCTGAAGCGATTTATCTAGTGCAAGAAATGGTCCGGCGCGGTCATGAGGTAGATATCTTTTGCCCAAAAATCGAGAATCCCTTGGAAGTGGCTTCGAAGTTTGGTGTTCGCTTGCATGAGTTCACAGCGTGGCAAATGGGAAGGTATGCGGCATTTCGGAATTTGAAATACCTCGCGTATCCATTTTTTCTCCAACGCATGGTGCGGGGTGCAGCTATCGACCGCCCCTTTGACTTAGTATTTTCACAACATGCAATCGCAGCAGTGGCGGCAGGGAGGCTCCGAAATCAATTGGGCTGCCCAGTAGTGATGAATTGTTTGGATTATTCAACCGCGTTTATGGAGACA
>Ga0114966_10001757_pt1 | contig 19786 bp, 18 predicted proteins | sample M_130207_XF_Meta_FD_87029 | JGI IMG/M metagenome (GOLD analysis project Ga0114966, IMG submission 87029) | Freshwater microbial communities from Lake Montjoie, Canada to study carbon cycling - M_130207_XF_MetaG | ecosystem: Environmental > Aquatic > Freshwater > Lake | place: Lake Montjoie...
CCCCCAACGACGATATGAGTGTTTTGCCCTTCAACGACGATATGAGGGTTTGCCCCTAAACGACGAACAGGTTAACAACATTAGTAAACGAAATAGTTTTTTTTACTGCTTCAATGTCAATTTGTTTGCTATACTTTTCACGATTACGGCAAATATCCGTCAAAAGCTTCATATCATCCTGTATGTCACCGCTTAACTGAATTACCGAATCTGGAAAATAGTTTTTGATATTTTGACATCCTAAATAAACTGGCACAGTATTACATAACAGCGGGTCCATTATTTTTTCACTAAAATAATGGGGTGTTTGCGTATTTTCAATTGCAATATGAAACTGATAATCATTATAAGGTTCAATCGCAGAGAATACACCCTTTAAGCGCGGATCTTTAAGGTTGCTGTAAAATTTACAGCCCCTCCCATAAATATCAATCGGTAAATTAGAGTGTAAAATATGCTTACAAATGAGATGCCTATATTTATGACCAGGTAAAATTGTTTTGTCCGAAATCATCAACGACATTATATTTTTTTTCTGAACAAGCACCTTCTCGGGGTCGAGCGGCGTGATGTGCCACATATAACCAAAATGTTCGGTAAAAGGCAACGGAAGAATACTTTTCTGTCCAATCAAATATTGCCCGATAGATTCCTGCGCATATTCCACAAATGCGTGCGTCAAACCTAAAAATTCCAGGGGTTCAAAAGCTAAACCAATCACATTTTCCGGTGGGATTGTTAATTTGGGCATGGCTGTATTTAAAATAATGGCGTGGGTATAATCGTCGCCACTGGTAAACCGGTAGGTCTCGTTAAACGATGGATCTTTATTTAATTCCGACACACGCGTATAGGCTTCAATACAGCCTGCGTTGGTTCCAAAACTCGTAAAAAATTTTATGATTATCATTTTAAATGGTAATAATAAAATATATTTATATTAGTATTATTAGATACATTACGTATATGTATTGCTTACGTATATTTATTGCTTACGTATATTTATGACTTAAGAATATTTTCGGTTCACCCGATAACCCACATGACAGGCTATCTCATAAGGAATTGTATTTCCCGCCTTGCCAACATCATAAATTGTTTGAGGGCAATTTTCTCCATTTCCGAACATATAAACTACATCATTTATTTTATCCGTAGCCTTTGCCTCTACAATAATTTGATCCATACTTATTAACCCCAATACTTTCCGTTTGGTCCCGTTGATATAAACATATAATTTTGAGGAAGAATTGCGTGGAAGAATATCGGCATAACCGACCGGTATTACAGCAATTCGCATTTTTCGCGGTGTTTTATAAGTCCAATCATAGCCAATTCCTTCCCCCTTCGCCACTTCTTTTAATTGTATAACATATGATGTAATACTCATGGCAATTTTTAATTTTTTATCGGGTTTGTCGCCGGGCATGCCATAAATACCACCGCCTGAACGAGCTAGCGTAAAATCAGACACATCATAATTTAGACAGGCACGGGTATTAGCAATATGTACTAAGGGTGGACGAATATTTATATCCGCCAATTGTTTGCGCAATTCTCTAAATTTACGTAATTGTTCATTTACTATCGGACTATTTTTAATTTGTGAGCAAATCAAATGCGACATCATACCGACCAGTTCGACATTCTTATGTTTATTCATTTCAATAAAAGCAGGTAAAGCTTTATCATATGAAATGCCGGCTCGATTAATGCCGGTATCCACGAACATGGTTACTTTAATTTTTTTACCGGCTGGTATCATTTTTATAAATTTTGGGATAATCATTTCATCGCATATTGCAATATCTATATCCATATGTAGAGCATCCTTTATTTCGGAACCATCGATATCATAAAGCCAGGCTAAAATGCGTCCTTTATCGCCGTTTTTTCTCAATAAAATGGCTTCCCCCAAAGTAGCAACGCCGATATGAACTACGCCCAACTTTCGAACAGTCTTCGCCATCTCGAGTAATCCGTGTCCGTAAGCATCGGCTTTTAAAACTGGCATAATATCGGTTTTGGCACTGGCTTTTAAAGCATTAATATTATGTTTGATGGCATTTATGTCGATAGCTGCTAGAATGTCCTTGTCGCGATTGGGTATATTATTGATATATGATTTTATATTTGTGTTCATATTCGTATGCGTCTTTAAAGTCTTGCGTAACTTCTTATGATTATGCTTATGTTTTTTGGTATTATACCTCATTATATATACTGTTTATATAATGAAATTTCTCTTCTCTTAGAAATATGACCTAGTGCCTTTTTTTATGCGATTTGTGTTTGCGTGTTTTACGTTTATGTTTGCGCGTTTTGCCTCCGCCAGCCGAACGAGATCTTGACCTTAACTGTTTCTTTATTGATTTCAATGTGAATAATATATCATACGCCTTCTGGGCATGAGGAACATTTGCTACGTTTGCATCGTCCACGCCTTCTACCATTGATAACGCCGCCGCCCTATATTTTTTAATAGCCGTTAACTTGTCCTTTTTTAAAGGTATTCCTTCAATTGTATCCATAATGTCGCCGGCGTTATCTGCTGATTCTATCGCTGCTTTAATATTTTGGTCTACCATTTATTATATAGTATCTTTAGATTATTTATATTAAATAAATTCCAAGCGAAAAGCTGCTTCTTTGCCTTTGCCAATAATTAAATCGGCAATTTTCACCGGACGTCCATTCATATAACTGTCTAAATCATAAACTTCATTTGTTTCTTTATTTAACGCATATTTCACACCATCAACTTCAATCTGTTTTGCCTTCCATTCGACTTCCTTTTGGTTTTTATCCGCAATAGCATCTGATTGTTCGTCTTCAAATGCTGGCATATAAGCAAATTTCGAACTCCCACTGGATCCAAACGTAAAGCATTTTAATTTTTCGGCAGCATTAGATTTAATATGAAGCGCACAATCAATGGACGACTCCTTCACGGCTGTCATAATATTTGTGGTGATCTCTTCTTTGGCTGTCGCAATTTCGTATAAAGTTTCATCGGTGGAAACCGGCGTCGTATCATCTTTGCGGCTCTTATCGCGAAGGCGCAGTTCAATCGTCGTCTCTCTGGCTAATTGCTCCGGCGAAAAGGTCATCAGATATAAAAACACCGTAACAGTGCGCAAGGCTTCCGGTAATGCCTGATGACTACAAATACGACGCGCCCGACCAATAACCTGCTCAATACGCACCGGATGCCAATACGGCTCGGTAATATGAACATAACGCACATTTTTCAATGAAATCCCTTCCGCACCCGACGACGTAATCATCAATACTTTAATAATGTCACCCATCGTATTATCTTTCGCAATGGTCTTTAATTTCCGAGTTATTGTTTCCGGTACATATTTCCAGGCATTATTTAAAACATTGCGAATAATTTCCTTTTCTTCCGTAGTTTCCGTGCCGGTGTATAAAGCAAACATAGGTTTTCCTTCATCCCCGGGCTCAATATGTAATTCCCAATTGGCTCCCGCTTTTTTAATTTTAAATTGCGCAAAACCATTCGTTTCTAAGACAAGTTTTAAAATGCCGATGCCTTCTAATGCGCGGAACTGCGTGTAAATTAAATGAATGCCCAGGTGATCTTCGTCTTGAATATTCTCCAAGATATTTAAAAACTTTGGGCTATAAACTTGCAGCCCTTCTGGCGATAAATATTTGGCGCTGTCTTTCTTTAAGAGGCTCAGAGCATGTTTAATGCGTTCGCGGTAAGTGATATGCTTGCCATCTGCGGTAACACCTTCCGCGCCTTCTTCATCTCCTGCGGCGCCTTCGCCTTCCGCAAACGACTCATCTCGATTTTTCTTCTCTTCCGCCGACACATCATCGATAGCATCTTCATCAATCCCTTCGGCGCCGATCGCCTCAGACAAATTTACTTCTTCGCCAACTTTGTTTTTCTTGTCCGGCATTGGACGGGCAATGGCGGGACTGGGGAAGACGAAATTACAAAACGCGCGGGAAAAAATACGATAAGTCGAGGTCGTGTTTTCGTATAAGCCATCCACGCCGGGTTTTTTAACCTTCTTTTTCATGGCATTTTTGCGTTCTTGGGTGCGTTCTTGAATTCGGGCTTCTTCGTAAATTTCCAGCTGGAAATCGCTCATGGGTATTTTAATAACTTTAAAATCATTCGGGTTGGATTTTACATACTTGGGCATTAAACTTTCTTGAGCGCTGCGGAAATAAGAAGTCAAGCCCAAGATGCGCCGCTTGAACATCACGTCATTTTTCATATCGCCATTCTCTTCGATAAAATAAGATTTAAAGGCGTCCAAGGTATCCGGCAAAGCTTTATATTCATGCACCGATACGCCACTAGCTTGGATTTTTATGTTATTTTTTTTCAAGATTTGTGTTATTAATTCGATAAATTTGGCGTCGGTTAATTCACCGCGATCACCGATTTCCAGTCTCACGCCGGCATAAGTATTGTCTTTAGCCGCTGTTTTATTCACAAAGCCGAAAGGATTGCGGGTAATGACGAGTGTGGTATTAGAGGCTTTATAATCTATTAAATCAATGACATTGCCACCAAGCACCGTGCTTTTAAAGAGAGACTGAAAATAGCTAGTCGTCACTTGCCTTTGTTCCAGAATATCTAATTTAAACGACCAGCTCGTGATATAGCCGCGCAAAATATTGTAGAGAATACTAATCTCATTCGGAAAATTGATAATGGGCGTCCCCGATAATAAAACAATTTTCGCATTTGTTGCTTTCATCAAGAGCGAATAAAGCGAAGTGGCAATACTGCCTGTTTTTCGTCCAATTTTATTCACAATTCGGCTCACTAAATTATGCGCTTCGTCCACAATAACCACGGCGTTGTCAAAGGGATTAATGGTATTATTTTTAGTTAATTCAAGGATCTTAGATGCGCGCAGCCCATTATAGTTGATAAATTTATATTTATGCATAATCATTTGGTCGATTTGTTGATCCAGTTTTATTTTATCAGATGGCGACAAGGCATCATAGTTGGAGGGTTTTGCCATATTAACGACCCACGCGCCGCCGGCTTTGTTGATATATTCCACTGATAAAGAGAGTACTTTTGATAAGTTTTCTACTAATTCGGCATCATCTTGGCTAGTCGTCTTTATAAATTCCCAGAATTGATTTTTGCGATATAAATCGTCGCCACATTTTTTTAATTCTTCGCGATAATTCACTTGGAGCGAAGCGGGCGTCATCACGATAATCGGTTTGGCGCTTTTTAAGCCTTCCGCAATGGCAATTGATGAACAAGTTTTACCCGAGCCTAAACCATGATATAACAATAGACCACGGTAAGGACTGTATAAATTTAAGTAATCACGCACAATCTGCTGATGGGTCATGAGAGAAAATTCATTCACGTCGTTGTCGCCGGGGCAAGTGGCGGGCGCTGCCGCTTCATCGGCTAATTGTTTTTTATATTTCCCGAACAAAGAGGTCATAAAATTAACAAAAATTTCGCGGTTGTTTAAATAATAGGACGAGGCGGGAATAATGGGGAGCGCAGCCTTCTTCCGATGGAGCCGCGTTTCAATGTCGGTATCACCGATGGTCAGCATACTCATTGGACCTTCTTTCACACCGACAACAGGTTTTTTCGTGCGGCGAACCGTCACCTTGAGTGGTTTAACAGTGGCTTCTGCAAGCGTAGCGGGTTCTGCAAGCGTAGCGGGTTCTGCAGCAGCGGGTTCTGCAAGCGTAGCGGGTACTGAATTCATAATTTCTTCTATAATAGGTTCAGTAGCACCCTTAATTGCAGCGTCAATCTGTGCCTGTTTTTTTGTACTTATTTTAGGTTTCAGTGTTCTTTTTTTAGGCACCTCAGGTGGAGCAGCAGCTATGGCGGGCACTTGCATAGCGGGCACTTGCATAGCAGGCACTTGCATAGCGATTGGAGAATTATCGGAATTTATAATTATCGGATTTTTAAAGCTTTTTAAAAAATCATTTCTATCAAACTGTCCCTGTTGAGATTCATCTATAAAGGTAACAGCTTTCAATGCGGCAGGTGCTTTGTCAATAGGTGCTTTGTCAATAGGTACTTTGCCTTGTACCTGTGCCTGATGTGCTTGTACCGGTGCCTTATCGCCGTTTATTTTTATTTCCAATGTTTTTTGTAGTGCTGGCGGATTATTTATTTTTAATTTAGCTAAAAGAGCAGCAGCCATATCTATATATTATAAACTCTAAAAAGTTTGTGATATATAAAGTATTAATGTTATATGTTATATGTTATATGCTATATATTATCAATGTTTTTAATGGATAATTCACTAGCGATTTGTTCCGCCTTTTTCTTAATTTTATGTATACCACTACCCATAAAAACAAATACGTGCGAATTCTTTACAAATTCTTCCTGAATTTTTTGAAAAGATCCATAAAAACTAAATGGCACACTGTTTTGTATTTGGATTTGATGTATTGGTTTCCCCAAACATAAATAAACTCCCATTTCATAGCCTTTTTCGGCATCGTGGCTAATCTCTAAGTAATCCGGCGTGGTTTTAAATTCCTTTTGGATTTTCACTTGCAGTATATTCTTATAATTATCATCTGTATTAATAATTTTGCACCAATCAACGTGTGTTTCGAAAACACTTTCCACGAATATTTGTGCCATTTGAAACCCTGGACCTGTTACAAATACATTTTTAAACCAGCCTTCTTCATCCGTCACGGTAATTTTATTAAAATCCAAAAATAAAGCACCAATAAAGGCTTCAAATAAACAACCTAATTTTTTCAGGTTCGTCCGAATTTTCTTCTCCTCCGCGTATTTAGAAATAATAAGCCATTTATTAATACGCATATCATAAGCCAATTTCCCAATATGTTCATTCTTCACCAAGGCAATTTTCTTTTCCGTCATGAAACCCTCATCGGCTTTAGGAAAACGGCGGTAAAGATAATATTTCGTAATCAATTCTAGTACACCGTCTCCAATAAACTCTAGGCGTTCGTTTGATTTTGTTTTTAAGACGAGACAATCAGGAGGACAAGGCATAATTGTGATATTATTCGTGGTGTTTTCGATTATAGGTCGTTTAGTGTAAGAACTATGTACAAATGCGCGTTTATATAATTCCAAGTTATGCACCGGAGCAGTTATGCCATAACGCGTAAGAATAGATTGAACGTCGTTCAATGTAATCTCGGTGTTCTCATTATTAAATGGGTTAAAAATCAGTTTATCCCCGCATTTAGTAACATCGCCATCTTGTAAAATCGTTTTCATTTCTTCGTATTCGGCGGACATTTCTTTATATTTAGATATATGGTTTTATTTTTAAGTCGTATTTAAATAATCATTTATAAAGTTTAATCATTTATAAAATTAAATCATCGATAAAAAATAAAATATATATTTGTATAGTATATAAAATGGTTTATCCAAGTGCTGGTCGTGCCAAGAATTTGTCGTCAATGGTTAATCAAACTAATACCAGCGGTGGTGTGAAGAAGCAGGGACTTCCCTCAACGGTTGGTGTACCCGCCTCCGTTATCGGTGTTTACCGCAATAAAGTGGGTTGCCCTTGCCCCTTTATTATCAGCATGACCAAGTCGTGCTCGTATATTGGCAAACCTGCTGGGTTGGGCGGTCGTTGTTAAACTATATAATAAAGTATATAAGCATAAACATATAAGAATTAATAAACATTATTTGATAATAATGATTATTAAATTAGATTGCCGAGAGATTAAACTACACGAATTATGTTTAGCCGCAATTGCTGCAGATACAGTAGTAGATAATAATTCGCAAATTAAATTGATTAGTGAGAATTTACCCTTGGGTGATATTATTATTTGTGACGATGAAGGTAAGGAAAAGGTCATTATAGAACGGAAAAGTTTAGCGGACTTGGCGGCGAGTATTCGTGACGGTCGTTATAGTGAACAAGGCTTTCGTTTAAATCAATGTGACCTACATAATCATCAGATCTATTACGTGATTGAAGGTGACCTCCGCTATTATAAACCATATAAAGGTCTGCCGGATAAAAAAGCTCTCTTATCAGCAATGGTAAGTATTAGTTATTTCAAAGGCTTCTCTCATTACCGCACGATAAATTTAGAAGAAACCGCTGAGTGGGTTATCCATTTTGCTAAAAAATTAATAAAAGAAGGACCTAAAGTCCAGCCGTTTTATCTAGGCACCGCTACAAATGAAGGCTTACTAGCATCACAAGCAGCATCCGAATATACCAAAGTGGTCGCAAGTCGTGTTAAGAAAGACAATATAACCCATGAAAATATTGGAGAGATTATGTTGTCCCAAATACCAAGTGTTAGCAGTGCATCAGCCATTGCAATTATGGCAAAATTTAGCACAATGGCAAATCTGTTTGCCGCTCTTCAAAAAGATCCCACGAGTTTAAACGATATTACGCTTTGTAATAAAAACGGACAAGCCAAAAAATTGACAAAGCCCTGTATTAATAATATTTACGATTTTTTAATTAAACCTCAGGTTATTAACGTGAATATATAAAAAAAATGTAGAAACTATAATATATATGATGAACTCTGATGATATATATAAATTTATTGGATACGCCGTAGCAGTTCTTTTTTTCATGTATGTATTTGCTAAGAGTTTACGTTTTCAAACCAGATTATTTGAACCACGTGGTATAATTGAAGGTATGACTGTAGCAGAACAAAAGGAACAAGAATATGATCAGGACAAGTTAAATGACGATTTAACCAAATACAAGGACATGATACAAGACCAAAAAGATATTTTAAAACTTTACAAACCTGAATATAGGGACACTTATAAACAAATCGTGGAATGTATGCATAATTTAACTGAATATCGCTTATTGCGCGCCACGATTTCGGCTGAAACATTAATTCGTGAAAATAATGAATCGGCTGAAGCAATTGAAAAGATGGCACAGCTGCACAAACAAAAGGAATTTTTGGATACCTTAGATTATGTTTATAACAATATTACCGAGCTAGCGTCGAATAATTAAAAGACCCTTTACTAACTTCATTGCCCTTATAATATCCATCTGTTATCAGTTTTTCCGTGTATTTAATCCCACCCCAATTGCTATCCATTGGGTTGGGACTTACTTTATTATTATCATTAAACATTTTATCCAAGGGTGTCTCGGTGTTTCGTAATTCTTCGTGTGCGTCAAATCCAGTGTAGTTTGAATCAGCGCAATTTGGGTTTGATTCGTTCACAAATACGTTGGTTTCCTCAATAAGTGTTGTATCTATATTATGCGCATCAGCTAATAATCCCTGTATCGGTATAGAAGTACTAGGCGGCGGCATCATCATATTCGGATTAGCCAATTTGTTGGTTACGTAAAAATCCGGCAAACCGCCCTGCAAATTTGTCGGACTTGGGCGAGCTTTATAAACCGCATCTCCCTGTGCATTAAACGCATGCTGTAAAAATAAAATTGGACACAAAATGCCTTGGCTGCGTTGCCATTCCGTAAATTCTACATATTCTTCCAAGTTTTCAAATCGTATGGGGTTTACGCCTGCAACATTGGCGCGTTTAGAATTATAAAGAAATAAGGCACTGCCTTTTTGAATAAGGACATCTGGGCAATTCTCGGATATTTTATGCTCGCTCTCATAACTGTCTGTTGTAAAAGTTTCAACTTTATTAGATTGTGATATAAAATATAAGCCCAACAGAAATATTAGTCCAATAACAATCAATTTATACATATATATAAAATTAAATATTTTAATCTCTAAATAATGTATAATGCAAAATACAGGAGGTACAAGCAATAAGCTGGAAATTGCGCATATTACCGTTGATGGAAAAGAAATAGATGAAGAAACCAAGATCAACCCCAAAGAAGTGACGACCCAAAAATCCAGCGATGTACTACGAATGTTTAATGCAAATAAGCCGATGTTTATTAAATTTTATGCCAACTGGTGCGGACATTGCCATACAATTGACAAACCTTGGAAAGAATTAGTGGCGGAGGTTAAATCCAAACATGCTGATAAAAATGTTGCGATTGTTTCAGTCGAATCGAAAATAATGAATGCGGATATAAATAAAATCGTAGCCGGCGCCAAAGGCTTGGGGAAGGTTGATGGTTTTCCGACGATTGGGTTAATTCACAATAAAAAATGGACATCATACGATGGCGACCGATCTAAAAAAGCAATGTTTAAGTATATGGAAGATGAGGTGATTAATAAGAAAATGGCAGGAGGAGCAGGTGCAAGAGGAGCAGGTGCGGGTTCCGGTCCAGGCGGAGCAGGTACAACAAAGAAACATAAACGCAAAACCGTCCGGCGGCACCGCAAAACCAGTATCCGTAAGAGCAGAAAGCGCAGCAGTAGCAAAAGCAAACGCAGTAGCAAAAGCAAACGCAGTAGCAAACGCAATTAATTAAATATATATATAATAAAATTGATTAGATTTAAAATTTAGATGATGAATTATATATATATCGAAAATGAAGAAAATACAAGAATCATTTCGTCTCTTATCGTTTGATACATGCGATAGTTTAAATATGGAAGAGGTCGTAGAACCCGGTGAGCGACGATCGAAATTATTTAATATTCAAATGTTTGGTGTAAATGAATTGGGTAAAACCGCCAGCATTACCGTTAAAGGTTATTCGCCCTTCTTCTTTGCCAAGGTTGCCGATGACTGGGATGAAGCGACTAAAACCCGGTTTATGGTAAAAATTGCGATGTCATTGGAGGAGGGTGATATTATTTCCGCTAAATTAATCAAGCGCAAGAAATTATACGGGTTTGATGGAGGCAAAGAATATAATTTTGTCAAGCTCAGTTTTAAGAATGAACAGGCGATGAAAAAAGCCAAAGGGTTGTGGTATGTTTATGATAATACGCCCGGCGACCAAGGAAGCGGAAACGTCATGAAGGAGCGTCGTCTTAATCCATCCGGTTACGTATTTGAAGGCACAAAGGCTATATTATACGAAGCCCAAATTCCGCCCCTTTTGCGGTTGTTTCATATCAAAGAAATCAGTCCCTCGGGTTGGATTTCGTTACCCCGCACTAAAACAACCGTTGTCGTTAATAAGAAAACGTCGTGTGATTACGAGTTTGAAATTAAATACACGGATATTATTCCACTGCCAAATAAGGAAACCATCGTGCCTTATAAAATCTGTAGCTTTGATATTGAAGCCAGTAGTAGTCACGGTGATTTCCCACTGCCAAAAAAAGATTATAAAAAATTGGCGATAAATATTATCGACGTGTGTCACGAACAAAATAAATATAGCGACGATTTCATCAAATCTATTATTTTGACAGCGTTTGGGCATGCGGCAGTTCCTAATGTTGATTTGGTTTATCCCAAAATAAAGGTGTCGCGTGAAAAGGCTGAAGCATATTTTGAAACCTGGTTAAAAATCAAACCCAGCAAATATAAAGCCGAGGTTGAAGAACTCGGTCTAACTCATTTAAAATATGAAATGGTGGCATCGTCCGCAAATGATGAGGAGGACGCTGAAGGCGCCGAAGCATGTGACGCAGACGCAGGAACAGAAGCGGCAGAGGCATCTACTCCGTTTAATTGGGCAACATTCAAAGCCAAACCAAAAGCGTATAAAAAACAAGGCTCCATTACCGAGGTCTTAACCGACTCTGAAACCACACGGGAAACCAAAGTAATGGAACTTACGCGAACATTGTCAACTACTTTTCCTGAATTGCACGGTGATAATGTGACCTTTATTGGCTCTACTTTTGTGCGTTATGGCGAAGAAAAACCTTACCTAAATCATTGCATCGCTAAAAATACGTGTGATCCGGTGCATAATGCCGTAATTGAAAGTTATGCCACTGAGAAAGAAGTCTTATTAGCCTGGACCGCACTTATTCAAAAAGAAGATCCGGATATTATAATCGGTTACAACATCTTTGGGTTTGATTACCAGTTTATGTTCTTGCGGGCTAAAGAGCTCGGTTGCGAACACGCTTTCTTAGCACTCTCCCGGAACAAAAATGAAATCTGTTTAAAACGGGATTGGCGTACTGGCAAAGAAACCTTGGAAGAAAATACCCTCGTTATTGCTAGCGGACAGCATGATTTGAAATTTGTCAAAATGACCGGGCGACTACAGATTGATATGTATAATTATTTCCGCCGAGATTATCAATTGACCCAATATAAATTGGATTATGTGTCGGGGTATTTTATTGGTGATGATGTGAAAAAATTAGAATACATTGCTGCCGGTCAAGATAATGATACATCGGCTGGATATTTTACAAAAATTTACAGTAAAAATTTAACTGGGCTTGAAAACAATAGTTTTATAAACTTTGAAGAAGAAGCGCATTCGGTTGACCAATATAAAAATGGGAAAAAGTTTGAAGTCTTTGAAGTAGATTATCTGGCAGGTACCTTTGTCATTCACAGTAAAGAAGATCCGGATTTAATTACGAAAAAGGTGCGCTGGGGGTTAGCCAAAGATGATGTGACCCCGCAAGATATTTTCCGGATGACCAATGAAGGTCCAGCTGAGCGAGCCGTTATTGCAAAGTATTGTATTCAGGATTGTAACCTCGTGCATCACTTAATGCGCAAGATTGACGTGCTCACCGGTTATAGTGAAATGGCGACCTTGTGTAGTGTGCCAATGGACTTTCTGGTGATGCGCGGGCAAAGTATAAAACTCACCAGCTACATTGCGAAAAAATGCCGGGAAAAAAATACTCTCATGCCCGTCATTGAAAAATCATTAGACGATGACGGGTATGAAGGCGCCACGGTGTTAGATCCAAAATGTAATTTATACTTGGAAACACCCGTCGCCTGTTTAGATTACAGTTCACTTTACCCGTCAAGTATGATCAGTGAAAACATTTCGCACGATAGCAAAGTGTCAACGCGCGAATATAATTTGCAAAACAAGGTCATTGCGGAAACGGGTGAAAAAGACCCCATAACGGGTGTTTATATTTATGATAATCTGCCCGGCTATGAGTATGTAGATATCACTTATAATACTTATAAATGGCAGCGCAAGAATGGCAATCCCAAGGCGGGGATGGAAAAAGTGAAGATTGGCTATAAAGTCTGCCGATATGCGCAATTTCCGAATGACCCATCCACCGGCAAACCTGGTTATGCTGTGATGCCCGCCATATTAAAAGAATTATTAGCTGCACGCAAGGCGACCCGAGCCTTAATTAAAACCCATAAAGACGAATTTATGAAAAATATATTAGATAAGCGACAGTTAAGTATTAAGGTGACAGCGAATTCGCTTTATGGTCAAACCGGTGCCAAAACGAGTTCGTTTTATGAAAAAGATTGCGCCGCTTCCACCACAGCTATTGGTCGTAAATTATTGACTTATGGCAAGCGGGTCATTGAGGAAGCGTATGCGAACGTTATTGTACCGACGACGAAGTTTGGTGAGGTCCGCACGAATGCGGAATATGTATATGGGGACACTGACTCGGTCTTCTTCAAATTCAATTTGACGGACCCCGCAACCAACGAACCCATTATTGGTAAGAAAGCCTTGGAAATTACGATTGAATTGGCAAAACAGGCTGGCGAACTAGCGTCGAAGTTTCTTAAAAATCCGCATGATTTAGAATACGAGAAAACCTTCTTGCCGTTTTGTCTGTTATCTAAGAAACGCTATGTGGGTATGTTATATGAAGATAATCCGGATAAAGGCAAACGCAAATCCATGGGCATTGTTTTGAAACGCCGCGATAATGCGCCGATTGTCAAGGATGTCTATGGGGGCATTATTGACATTCTCATGAAGGACAATAATATAGAAAAAGCGGTCGAGTTTTTGAAATCCGCTTTACAGAATATGGTAGATGAAAAATACGGGATGGACAAATTGGTCATTACGAAATCGTTGCGGTCGGGTTATAAAAATCCGGCACAAATTGCGCACAAAGTTTTGGCGGATAGAATTGGGCGACGCGATCCAGGGAATAAACCGAGTGTCGGTGATCGCATTCCGTTTGTCTATATTGAAAATCCGGATAAAAAAGCCTTACAAGGCGAGCGAATAGAAACACCTGAGTACATTATTGCCAATAATGTGAAAATCAACTATTCGTTTTATATTACCAACCAAATCATGAAACCAGTTCAGCAACTCTTTGCACTAGTGCTAGAAAATATGAAAGATTTTAAAAAGAAAAAAGGACACACTTTGCGCACATGGAAAAATGCTTTGACGGCGTTAAAACAAGAATATCCCGACGAGGAAAAATATAAAGATAAAGAAGATGCCTTGCGCAATAAAGAAGTCAAGGCGTTGTTATTTGATCCGTATTTACGGCATACGAATAATATGAAAAACGGCGATAGTAATATGCACAATTACTTCAAAGTGAAATAAAAAATATATAATTTAGAAATTTAATGTACGTTTTGCGGAGGCTTCCTCCTCTAGTAAGTGTTGTCTGCTTCTGGCTGATTTTATACGCACATGCGGTGGCATATCTACATCGCCCGGCGATAACACAGGCGATGCTGATTTTTTCTTTTTAGGTGTACAATGCGATGTTTCTTGTGCTATTATAGTGTCAACAAAATCATTGATTTTTTCTTTAACCTCTTCATCATTATGTAATAAATCCTCATTGGTAATATGCATCTCCTTTTGTAGTAGTTTAAGATTTGCGCTACTAATATTTGGATATTGAGATGGTTTTTCAAGGGCTTTAGCACTCTCATCAGCTCTCTTTGTTGAATACAATCTCGCATAGCGAACGCCTTCTGGTGCTAATTCGGATGTCTCATCTTCGCCAAGAAGACATTTCTCCGTGAATTGTTTTATAAGTTTTCCTTTTGCCTTGGTTTTTATAGTTTCTACCAATTCCTCTAAAATTTTTCTACGTACAGGTATTGGTGCTGCGGTATGGTGTCCAATTGTGAATTCATTAACCATTCTCGGATTAAAAGTGTTCTCTACAGCCTGTATGGTTTCCTTTCCAGCCCTACGCAAGGTATTAATCGTTCCATCCCTAATCGATGATAAAACTTTTTTCACAATTAGTCGCCCTACCGGTAATGTTGATGGTAATATTGTTGTCGTCGGAAGTCCGCCACTTTGTCTATGTCGTGTTTTTCTTAAAGTCCGCCTTTTGACATTTCTTTTTGTTTTTTTATATTTCATACGTAAACGTTTGGTGCGTTTATTATTTGATTTCTTCATATATATATATAAATACAATTTTAGTATTAAAGCATATTAAAGTAATAGTAAATGACGACAACATCACATACATATACACATTCTCTCTTTGATAATTATTCAAACAAGGGTTTATCTGGACTGGCTAATATAGGAAACACCTGTTATCTTAATTCTTGCATGCAAGTTTTATCGCATACTTACGAATTAAACAACCTTCTGGAAAAAGGCGAATATAAGAAGAAACTAAATAAAATAGCTGATTCCGTGCTTTTATTAGAATGGGATAAATTACGCAGTCTGCTTTGGAGCAGTAATTGTACAGTTGCACCCTATGGATTTTTAAAAACCGTAAAAAAAATTGCTGGCATTAAAGAGCGCGATATTTTTACCGGTCATTCGCAAAACGATGTGCAAGAATTTCTGCTTTTTATTATTGATTGTTTTCATAGCGCTTTATCGCGAGAAGTGGAAATGCAAATTAATGGTCAAGCACAAAATAATACCGATATATTAGCTACAAAATGTTATACCATGATGCAAAACATGTATAAAAAAGAATATTCCGAAATGTTAAGTATTTTTTATGGCATCCATGTTTCATCTGTAGTTTCAAAGGCGAGAGAAAGTAAAGAACCCCTAAGCATTTGTCCTGAACCTTTTTCGGTTATTAGTTTGTCTATACCCGATAAGAACAATGCATCTGTCGAGACGAGCATATTTGACTGTTTTGATTTATATTGCAAACCCGAACAAATCGTCTGGATCAATGAAAATACGAAACAAAAAGAAACCGCGGAGCGATCAATTAGTTTTTGGAGTTTGCCCGAGATCATGATAATTGATTTAAAACGTTGGAACGGGCATAAAAGTAAACAGAACCAATTGGTAACAGTCCCTTTATCAAATGTGAATTTTTCCACCTATATTTCGGGCTACCATCCCGAAAGTTATGTATATGATTTATACGGTGTTTGTAATCACAGTGGCGGCGTTTTAGGTGGGCACTATACATCTTATATTAAAAATGCAAATGGGAAATGGTACGAGTTTAACGATACATTTGTAAATGAAATGAAGGAAGAACAAGTAATCTCTCCACGTTCATATTGTCTCTTCTATCGCAAAAAAAAATAACACATTTAATATATACGAATGGCTATGGATATGAACAAAGGGTCCAATAAAACAGAATTAGATAAATTGGGCGATAAATTTAAAAATAAATATATTGGCGTTGAACCTATGCTTTTAATTGGAGTGATTGCTGTGATTATTATTTATTATTATATCTTTTCATCTTTAGGCAATAACGAAGATGGTAGTTCTTCATCCGTGAAGGTATTTTTTGAAACAATTTTATGGTTTCTATTTATCATATTAATATTATTAAACGGAATAACTTATATTTTTGGCGTTGACTTGATTAAAACCATTAAAAATTTATTTGGGTATAATACAAATAATAATGCGTTAAGTGACGATATAAGCGAGGATGACAAGACGGGTATTAAAATAATGTTAAAAGAACAAGTATTTCATGTGCCCGAAAATAAATATAATTATGAAGATGCGACTGCAATATGTAAGGCTTATGGATCGCGTTTAGCAACCTATGATGAAGTCGACCAAGCTTTTAATAAAGGCGCTGATTGGTGTAGTTATGGTTGGTCCGATGGGCAAATGGCATTGTACCCGACCCAAAAGGAAAAATGGGAAAAACTGCAAAAAATGAAAGGACATGAAAAAGACTGCGGACGCACTGGAATTAACGGTGGATACATGGATGACGCAACACTTAAATTCGGTGTCAACTGTTATGGTGCAAAGCCCGGAATAACGCCACAGGATGCGCAAAAAATGCACGAAACCCCCATATTTCAGAAAAATAAAAAAGAAGTTGCATTTGATAATAAAGTTAATTTATGGCGAAATAAATTATCGCAGATTGAATTGGCTCCATTTAACCACAATAACTGGAGCATGTTATGAGGTTATTTAAATTAAACAAAAATTAAAAATTAATTTCATTTTCATATATTTCATTTTCATATATTTTATTCGCTTATAATATATGAAAATTCCTCTCCAAGAATTTATTCAAATTGGTATTCTAGGTTTGCTTTTGCTCTACTCGTATTATTATTATGGCACTAAAGGTAATATAAATATGGAAAAATTATGGGGCAATATTAAAGATCCATTGAAAACATTTAATATTATCTCTATTTTTATAGTAGCATTCGGGTTTCTGCTCATGATCTCGTATTTACATAAAACAAATTCACTTTCACCCACTCAAATTCAAAAATTATTAACTGGAATATTAATTATTATTACGGTATCTCTTTTTTGGATGCCTCTTTCAATTGAATATATAAAAGGCAATAAACAATCTACTTTTTTGAAGTATCTGATCTTGTTAGTATTGTTTATTGTCGCTTTTGCGGGATTATATGTGGTTATCTCTCTAAATTCAATTAAAGAAACCAGATATAAAGGTAGCAAGAAACTGGCAGTCTATGGCATGATCTATTTTTTTCTGCACACGTTTGGTCTAGACTTCATTACTTGGAGCTATAATGTTTTATAATTTTATATCATAATTTATATCATAACTTACGATTGCGTTTCGTTTTTTTGCCCACATTCTTCTTGCTCATACTCTTTCCATTCTTTATATGACGCCGGCTGAATTTTTTTGATGATGGAGTAGTAGAATCTAACAAGTCCAATAAACTATCATATAAACTATCCGGTACGATATCCATATCAGCATCATCGTCCACTATTAAGCGCTGTGTCTCCATCGGCGTATGGCAGACCGTTTGAGTAGTGCAGACTAAGCCAGCCGGAATTGCTAAATTTTCATACTCAACCATTCCGCATGCGTCCGGGTTTGAAAGGGCAGCACCCTTTAGAGTGCCCTTATTCTTCTTTTTGCCGCCGCCACCAATTAATCCCGACACATCATTTTGAAGAAATAATGATCGAATTGGAATTCCTAATGCCGTCGGTAACCCATTCGTATTTTTCATAATTGTAAATTCAGAGTAATCCAACATTTAAAATAGATATATATATTTGTGGTATTAATTGTTCGTATAACGTTTAATATCGGATGAATATTTAACTTCACGCGATTCTTTAATCACCCGCATAATTTGGTCAACCTGGGTTGCGTTTCCAATACATTTGCCTAAACAATCCTCGACATATTTAAGCGTGAGAGGCGATGTTTGTTTGGTTTCCGTGAACCGCAATTTTCCGTTCGTAATATTAACTGTCGCGTTCTTCAATCCTTGGGTTTCTACATAGGAAAGAATCATTTCTTCGGCTGTATTTTTGTCCTCTCGTAATTTTTTCGTTTGGTCGGCTAAATTCTTCATTTGGTTATCAAGTGCAACCCATTTCTTAATATTTTCTTCAAAACTCATTTAATAATAATTTAATAGATGTTTTATATCTAAATTATTATTTATATAATTGTATTTTCATACTTAATGGCGGCGGCGGAAAGTGCGTTTAAATGAAGTCCCTAATTGGCGCACACCTTTCTTTGAGGTGCGGCTTCCCTTAAAGTATCGTTGTAAGGCTAATAATCCAAACGGCACGGCGGCTGTGGCAATAACGCCATTACCGCCCTTCTTTACGTGGCGGCGCTTGCTTCCACTGCGCTTGCTTCCACGGCGCTTGCTGTGACGCTTGCTTCCGCGGCGACGGCGCCCACCAGACATTGGCATATCCGACCCAGTCATTGGTGGCATTGCAGGACCAGACATTGGCATATCCGATCCTCCAGTCGTTGGCATCATTTCTTTTGGCATTGCAGGCATCCCTTTTGCCATTCCTCCGTCAGTCTCATCTCCTCCTCCACGCATTTTCTTCACATGTCGTCTGTAAGATTTTGGCATTATATATAATACCATTAGAAAAATAAACAATACTAGCCCTTTGAATTAAAAGATTTATTACGCAAAAGTAAAACAAAAATACCTAAATGTAATAAAAAACTAATTATGACAAACATCATGCAAAGATATAAATAGGGATTTATTTGAGCTAATATTACATCAATTACCGGCGAAATAAACGCCTTAAATTCCGTTTTTACATCCTCGCGCTTTAAAACTCCAATACATTCCTGAATAAGGGCATTTTTCAACATTATTATATTTAAATAATCTTTTTTTTTACGAATTCATTTGTATTATGCGATGCCATTTAATATATGCGATGCCATTCAATATATGCGTGTCAGACAATAGTTATTTTTCTAATACATTTTTAATAGAAATGGAAATTGTATCGGCTACATCTTCTTTTGATTTTAAAGCCATCTCTTTAGCCGATCCACATCCGCTAAATGGGCATGCGGGTTTTTATTTTACACAACTAGGCGTCGGTGCCGAAAATAAACCATTATATCTACAATTACCTGAATGTGTTACTAAACAAGGTATGGTTAATATTAAAAATACTAAATATTTAGATTTAATGTTTGAACGTAGTCAGCACGATGCTCTTATGACCTGGATTGAAAAATTAGAATACACCTGTCAAGACATCATTGACACCAAAAAAGATTTATGGTTTCAAACTGAATTAAC
>Ga0114966_10001758_pt1 | contig 19778 bp, 15 predicted proteins | sample M_130207_XF_Meta_FD_87029 | JGI IMG/M metagenome (GOLD analysis project Ga0114966, IMG submission 87029) | Freshwater microbial communities from Lake Montjoie, Canada to study carbon cycling - M_130207_XF_MetaG | ecosystem: Environmental > Aquatic > Freshwater > Lake | place: Lake Montjoie...
AACGAACCCTCGCCTGACGGGAAGGCGACGGTGCAAATCAATGATCCGAGAAAAGAAAAGCCTCGTCAAAAGGCGTTTCTCTATGGATTAAAGACCACAACAGGAAGCTTTTGCTCACTGCTCCGGATCTTTTTCGGTCGATACCCGGGAGGTGCTGCTTGCGCGACGCAGTCGAACGATCACTTCCATAAGATCCGATGGCATGGGAGACGTCAAATGGATTGCCTCCCCTGAATGCGGGTGTACAAATCCAAGTTCCGCTGCATGCAACGCAACCCGAGCGGCCCGCGAGTGATCCACAGCCTTTGCATGCTTTGGCGATGTCGACCAATAGACCCGTTCACCGCAAACAGGATGCCCCGACTCTGACAGGTGAATGCGAATCTGATGCGTGCGACCGGTCTCCAAACGGCATTCAACGAGCGTGTATTCATCAAGAAAGTGTTCGACTGGTCGAACGTGCGTGACCGCTCGCTTCCCCACATGTGAATCTGTGGAGCCACGTCGTCCATCTCCACGATCTCGAACTAAATTGGAAATGATCGTGCCGGTCTCGACGCGGCCGAGAACAACTGCCAGATAGCGTCGATGCGTCGTGTGAAGCCGAAATTGCTCTGCCAGAATTCGCTCCGCAGGAACCGTTCTTGCAAAGACAACAAGCCCACTGGTTTCTCGATCGATGCGATGCACGGCCCGAACCGGCCCGACTCTTCGTCGCACCGTTCCTCGCGGTGCAGTGCGATGAAGTTTTAAAAATTCCTCGATCGATCGAGGAATCATTTCATCAAGCGTCGGCTGCACTTGGCGGCGACGCATCGGCCATGATTTTTCCTCGCTATGTCTCGTGGTTGTCATTCCCGATGGCTTGTCGACCACAACAACGTGTTCATCAAGATACATGATTTGAATATCCTGTACGCCAGGAGGTTTGGGGGCCGAAAGATCAAGGATTTTGACCACCTCTGATTCCTTCACCCTTCGAGCAACGTCGGTGCAGATATTTCCATGAATCATCACACGTCGCGAATGGATGATCTTGTGAACCTCCGACCAAGACGCATTTCCAAGCCTGGACTTCAGGATCGCTGCGAGCGTGAGTCCTCCCTCCTGGCTGCTCATGTGATGCACGCATCCTTTTCGGATCGGAATTTCATCTGCCTTCAATGTGTCTGAAGAGGACTCACGTGTTTTGTCCTGCATGCTAGGCCGAGTTGATCGAGTGTCGATTGGATCGCGACGCTTTTTGCTATTCGGCTTCCGAACCGTTTTTCGGTTGGAGCTATCTCGTTTCTTTTTCATAGTGACACTCTATTGGGCTTTGGTCTGTAACTGGTTTCAATATATTTCAGTCCTTTCAATCTCATATTCAATGACGACTCAGCATACGTGTGACATGCCGCCGAAATGCTTCGAAAAAGAGGTCTTGGACACAAGGAAGAATACCTAAGCTTTTTTAAAAACTTTTCCGTTTCCATTGAATTCGATTGTTACCGAGGATTGGGAATGGCTTTTCAGTGAACCTCTCTAGGGCATTTCACACGGCGAATATGGTTCTCAACCCACTGAGAAATCAGGCCGCTAGACTTACTTTTCATGAGATTTTAGACTCCGGCCGAGGTTCAATCCTCTGACAGCCTCTGCATCGGCAGCTTTTTTGAGAAGCCGAATGGGTTTTTGGATTGTCAGAACCACACTCCACTCCCTTCTACATGCGAGGTTCTTTGTGCCTGCTACCTGTGTCATCGGCCTTCAATGGGGCGACGAGGCGAAGGGAAAACTTGTCGACATTCTCACCGAGCAACACGATATTGTTGTTCGGTATCAAGGAGGAGCCAACGCCGGTCACACGGTTGTCTCCGGAGGTCAGACTTGGAAACTCTCACTGATTCCTAGTGGGATTTTGCGCCCCGATGTGACTTGCGTTGTGACAGGAGGCGTGGTGTTAAATCCTTGCAGCGTTCTGTCGGAAATTGATTCACTCGTCTCTCGCGGCGTTCGAGTTGAGCGAAATCTGCTTCTGAGTGACCGAGCCCACATCGTTTTTCCGTGGCATGTAGCCGAGGATCATCTTCTTGATTCCAGCGTGTCGGGAGGGGAGGCCATCGGAACCACCGGCCGCGGAATTGGTCCCTGCTACCGAGACAAGGTTGGACGAGCACTTGCGATCCGTCTTGGAGATCTTTACCGCAGCGATTTTCTAGAACGACTTCGGCATGTGATCCAAAACAAGCAGCAATCCCTCTCGACGACAAGCACCGCGGTAAGCCAATTCGATGCCGATGCCATTCATCGGGAGTATGCCGATTACGCAGAACGCCTTCGCCCACACGTTACCGACACAACGGCTTACTTGCTCGATGCGGTGGAGTCTGGCAAGCGATTGCTCTTCGAAGGGGCGCAAGGATCGCTCCTCGACATCGATCACGGCACCTTCCCGTTTGTCACCAGCAGCAATTCTTCCGGTGTTGGAGTCTCAAGCGGATCGGGCGTTCCCGGACGATGGATGAATCGGGTGATTGGTGTGTTAAAGGCCTATTCAACCCGGGTTGGTGGCGGTCCTATGCCAACCGAGCAAGACAACGCCAAGGGGGAATATCTGCGACAGCGAGGCAACGAGTACGGTACGGTTACAAGACGACCTCGCCGCTGCGGTTGGTTTGATGCCGTGGCAGCTCGCTACACATCAAGGCTTTCAGGTGTCGACGAACTATCGGTCATGCTGCTCGACGTTCTTTCCGGACTCGACCAAGTGCTGATTTGTTCGGCGTATGAGCTTGAAGGCCGTCGCCTTGATCATTTTCCAAGCCATATTGACGATCTTCGAGCTGTGGTGCCGGTCTACGAATCGTGGCCCGGTTGGAATGAAGATCTTTCCGGTGTGCAACACTATCAAGACCTTCCGCAAGCCGCGCAAAACTATCTTGCCCGCATCGAAACGCTTCTCGGCCGGCCTGTCAGCGTTGTGTCGGTAGGGCCTGATCGAAATCAGACAATTCAACGTGACAACTCCGCAGCCAGTCCGTCTTTGAGTTTTAATGCATTGCCCACACCGCAGCACCACGCAACGCACGTCTGACCTTTCCTCTTGCATTCACTGCCCATGGCCAACTCCTCTGCCTCCGAGACGCACGCCGATTCTTCTGAAATGCCAGTCTCTCTTATGGATCGGCCAAAGCACATTGCAATCATCATGGATGGCAATGGTCGCTGGGCGCAAAAGCGCGATTTGCCTCGTGTTGAAGGGCATCGTCGGGGAGTGGCGAGCGTACGAAGGATCACTGAAAAATGCGCTCGGGAAAAAATTGAACAGCTCACGCTCTATTGTTTGTCAAGCGAAAATTGGCGTCGACCGGCAATGGAACTCGATTTTCTCATGCATCTTCTTGAACAGTACATGATCGAAGAACGCGAGTTGATCATGGAGCAACGCATCTGCGTATCGAGGATCGGTCGTCGCAATGACATTCCCGCATCAACCCTGCAGGAAGTGGATCGCACGATTGAACTTTCGAAGAAGAACAATGGGCTCCGGCTCTGTCTTGCCATCAACTATGGTGGCCGCGCCGAGCTCACAGATGCCGTGAAAAGAATCGCTGCCAAAGTCAAACAGGGTGAACTCGATCCCGATTTTATTACCGAGGAAACCATTGCGGCCTCTCTCGATACTGCCGGCATGTCCGACCCCGATCTCTTGGTTCGCACCGCAGGAGAAATGCGACTCAGCAACTTTCTGCTCTGGCAAATAAGTTATTCAGAGCTTTGGGTTACCGACGTTTTATGGCCAGATTTTGAAGATTCTCACCTCGATGCTGCGATGATGGCATACGCCTCGCGCACGCGTCGCTTTGGCGGGCTCTTGTGAGTTGGCCAATTTTTAATGCAGGTTGAAACGAATGTCCTCTTCCACCATCGCACCGACTGTCAAGTCAAGTGTCATGCTCATAAAACGAGTAGTCGTTGGAACATTGCTTTCTGTAGGATTCGCGGCCGTCGTATGGTTTGATTCACTGGGTCTCGTTCAAACCGTACCAGGAGTGTGGCTTATTCCTGTTGCACTGGCTGCGGCTTTCGTTGCCACCGAAGAACTACTACGACTTTTTGAAACTCGAGGCATCATGCCAAAACCGTGGCTGGTGCGATGTGGTGTTGCAATAGTTGTTCTTTCTGCATTCGTTGACCATGCCGGCATCCACGCTCAGGGTGGTATCGGAGATGTAGCAGCGGCGCTCACTCTCACGATCATTGCGATCATGGGAACTGCAGCCTACGACTACCAACCCAATTCCAAAAATTTTGAACGCCTTGCCTTCGGAATCTTTGTCGTTGTGTACGTTGGATTTTTTATGTCCATGATCTGTCGGCTGCGATTTGTCGATCTTTCGAATGGCATTCTTCCACTTGTCTCGATGATCGCGGTGGTGAAGGCCGGTGACATCGCCGCATACATCATCGGCAGCGTAGCAGGGCGTCATCGATTTGCTCCGAGCCTCAGTCCTGGAAAAACATGGGAAGGCGTAGTGGCATCGCTGGCTGCGAGCATTGCCATGAGTTGGTTCTTTTTTCATGGCAATCCTCTCAATTTCGTACCGCGTTCAGGTCATCCGTGGGGGGGTTGGATGGTGTACGGAGTGGCCTTGGGGCTCGCTGGAATCTGTGGGGACTTATTCGAATCGTTGCTCAAGCGAGATATGAGTGCCAAAGATTCTGGTGGCATTCTGCCAGGCCTCGGTGGAGTTCTTGATCTCCTTGATTCGTTGCTTGCGGCCGGACCACTGGCGCTTTTGCTCTGGTCATGGTCGCCTTCTCTCTAAGATGACTGACCAATACACCCAAACGCTTCTACAAGACTTTTTTAAGGGCATTTTAAAAGCTCTTTTTAAACTCCATGACTAGACTTAAGTCTTTATTTGAAAACAGTTTATGAACGCTGCAGCCGCGATGTTTTGAAGCTCTTTTTTTCGAGTTCTGTTTGACGGCAGGTTATAGTGTGTCCTGTCACTTCCCCCTTTCCCTTTTACCGGAGGGCGATCTTCAAGTCGCTTCCGGGCCTAGATGACCCGCACGACGATTTCCGTCGTTGACTCGAAGAGCCTTCTGGCCCTCTTCGGTCCTCGAGATGAACACCTCCGTCGCATTCGAAACGCCCTCGGGGTTGGCGTTTCGGCTCGTCATGATTCGATTCACATTGATGGCGAAGAGCGAAGTGTTCAACAAGCCACCGAGGTCTTTGAATATCTCAACCACATCGCGTTGGAGCGTGGAGAGGTTCTCGAAAGCGATGTGACAAAAGCTCTTGGCGTTGCGACCGGGCAGAAATCTCACGTTGCAGCAGAACCAATTGAAGTGCATCGGCCAGGTCGTCAGGTCGTGCCCCGATCTGACGGGCAGGCCTCATTCGTGAAGGCAATGCGCGAACACGATGTCGTGATCTGTAGCGGTCCTGCCGGCAGTGGCAAGACTTTTCTGGCGGTTGCAATGGCTGTTTCCATGCTGCGAGCCGAACAGGTGCGAAAAATTGTTTTGGTTCGTCCGGCAGTTGAAGCAGGCGAAAGTCTCGGGTTTCTTCCCGGCGACCTGCAGGCCAAGATCAATCCCTACCTTCGTCCACTGCTCGACGCTCTGCGCGAAATGATTGACTACGAGGTCCTAAAGCGACTGACTGAGCAAGATGTCGTGGAAATGATTCCGCTGGCCTACATGCGAGGCCGAACGCTCAACAATGCTTTCATCATCTTAGATGAAGCGCAGAACACAACGGTGTCCCAGATGAAAATGTTCCTCACACGACTCGGCATTGGTTCGAGAATGGTGATTTCTGGTGACACCACTCAGATTGATTTGCCTGACAATAGACGCAGCGGTTTAGTTGATGCCATTGTTCGATTGGCCGACATACGAGGCTGCGGACAAGTCACTCTTAGTGGCGCCGACATCATGCGGCATTCACTCGTGGCAAAAATTGTTGCGGCCTACGACGCGTCGGAACGACATTACCCTCGCTAACAAGAAGACTCTCAATACCGCTCCTATGGCTATTCCCCCCTCAATCCTGAAACGAAGAACCCGTCGCACCGAAAGTGTTGATCTTCTGCCCGGGTTCTGGGGAAGTTTGATCGAGAGATGCCTTCGCACCGAAGTCCTTTCGCGCCTCGGTCTTTGCTTTACTGCGGCGATCATTCTTCTGGTGATGCTGCACGGATGGCGATCCCCGTTTCCTTATCGTCTCGGTGCAGAGTTTCCGCACGGAATTGTTGCGCGAGTGCCGTTTGAACGTCCAGACGTCGATCGCACGCGACAATCACAAGAACGGGCTGGAAACCAAGTACGAAATATTTATTCACAAGACAAATCACCCCTGATCCGGGTCCGTGACGGGCTTAAAAATCGGGCCAAGCAGATTGCCGATGCGGAAGTCCTTTCGAAAATTATTTGGGACGCATGGTTGGAATTTGCTCCAGAATCAGCCCCGGATTCCGTGACGTTGCTGTCGCCTATCGAATCACAATCCTCTGAGAAAATTGATTCGCAATCATCTCGTCCCACTTTCGTTACCGAGAGTCTTCAAAATGATTCACCAGACGTTCCAAAACCTGCATCTCTCTCCATCACTTCTGACGTTCCATCTTCTGATGATGATTCGGAATCTCAAGGACAGCAGGATGCACAGAGCGTCCATCACGCATTCCAAATATTTCGCTCACACCTCGACACTCCCGACAAACTGCTTGAATTTGAAAAGGCGATCGATCGGACATTTTCAAAAATCGAGCAGCATGGGGTGCTCGAAAAACTACAGCACGGCATCGATGATGGCAGCCAGACTGAAATCGATATTCACCCGCTCGGAGATTCTCTTGAAACAACCCGCGTACAGGTTGCAGAAGTTCTCTCCGGTGAAGCAAAAATCCGACTCAAAGGACGTCTCGAGGAAGAACTCAGTGCGGGAACTTTTTCTGATCAGATATTTGCATGGATAGAACCGAAACTCTCCGGCACCCTCGAACTGAACTCGCTCGCTACAGCAAAAGCAAGGCGGGATGCAATCGACAAGACGCCGCAGCAATTTATTCGCTATGCCGTCAACGATCTTCTCGCTCCGGCAGGAACCCCTATCACACTCGATGAACTTCTTGTGCTTCGTCGTGAACACGATGAGTATGTACGGCAGTCTGACCTGTCTCATCGCATCGGACGATGCTCGGCACTCGCGGGAATGTTTCTGGCAATGTTTTCCGTTTCAGGTTTTTATATTCATCTGCACCACCGAGAACTTCTCTCCGATCTTGGACACGTGACATCACTTCTGGGGCTTTCGGTGTTTACTGTGGTGCTGTGCACGCTTGCTTCAGGAGAAGCATGGCACGCAGAAATCGTACCTCTTCTGTTGTTTGCAATGACCGTCGCCATTGCCTACGACGAAGATCTTGCGCTTCTTTTTTCCGCAGAAGTCTCTCTGATCGTTGTCATCGGGCTTGGTCAAGGTATCGCTGAATACATCACTCTTCTCGGTGCAGCCTCAGCGTGCATTTTTTGGCTAGGCAGAATCCGCAGTCGTTCTAAGTTGATTTATGTCGGACTATGGGCGGGGGCCATCGTGGGATTCACTCAACTTGGCGCGGGCGTTTTGGTTGAGCAGCCTTTGGATTATCAACTTCTTTACGACGCAGGACGTACCTGCATTTGGACGATTCTTTCGGGATTTCTGATGACGGGACTTCTGCCGTTTATAGAACGATCCTTTGGCGTTCTTACTGATCTGAGCTTGCTGGAAGTTGGTGACATTGCCCATCCGTTGTTGCAAGAACTCGTTCGACGTGCTCCAGGTACGTACAATCACTCCATCAATGTTGCAAGCATTGGCGAAGCAGCGGCTGAGTCTATTGGTGCGCGTGGATTACTCGTGCGCGTTGGTGCGTATTTTCACGACATCGGAAAAATGCTCAAGCCGGATTACTTTGTTGAAAATCAAGGACAACAGGGAAATCGACACGAATCGCTCGCTCCCGCAATGAGCACGCTCATCATTATTGCCCACGTGAAAGAAGGCGCCGAACTTGCACGGCAGTATGGTTTACCTGCTCCTATCATTGACATGATTTCTGAGCACCATGGAACAACACTCGTTGAATACTTTTATCGTCGTGCCAGTGAAAAACAGCAAGCTGATCCCACGTCTGCTGAAATCGATGAGCATGCATATCGCTATCCCGGCCCCAAGCCGGCCACGCGTGAGTCGGCAGTCCTCATGCTCTCTGATGCTGTTGAAAGCGCGAGCCGTTCACTCGTTGAGCCGACGCCATCCAGAATTGCCGGACTCGTGCATGACTTGGCGATGAAACGCCTGCTCGATGGACAATTTGATGACTGTGGCCTCACGCTGCAGGAACTCGAAAAAATTGAACAATCCCTTGTAAAGAGCCTGACGGCTGTTTACCACGGCCGCGTAAAATATCCCGATCAGCGAACAGCCTGAACTGCCTTTTGAGTCCTCCGATTCATTTACACAGAAATTGTTACCCCATGCCCTCTCCGGTTCGACTCACATCCCAGACAAAAGTAAAAAAAGTATCTTCAAAACCTGTTCGTAGGAAAAAGACTCTTTCTTCAATTCAGATTGCTCTGAACAACCAACAGCGTCGAGTGACGATTAGGGAGCGTTCTCTTTGTCGAATCGCCCGAGAAGTGCTTGTTTTAGAGAAGGTTTCCCACGCCGAAATCGGCATTCGAATCGTCACCGATCGGACCATGGCGACCTTAAACCGCCGCTGGCTCGGACATGATGGCACCACCGACGTGGTGACTTTTCCTCTCTCGGACGAATCTCGCCACATCGGCAATGTTCGAGTGAAAAGCACATCTCGGGCAGCGATCGGTCGCAGTTTCTTTCCACAGGAAGAAAAACCGGATGCACTTCTCGGAGACATCGTTGTCAGCGCTGACACTGCTGATCGTGAGGCCCTTCGTTTGGGATGCACCACTCACGAAGAACTTGCTTATTATGTAGTGCATGGGCTGCTGCACCTGACCGGCCATGATGACCATTCCTTACGCGACAGCCGTCGAATGCGCCGCAGAGAAGCGGAAGTCATGGTGGCCGTTGGCCTGCGATCACCTCTGCGCGACGCGATCGCACGCCGCACTCGCCAAGGTAAAACAAAATGAATCCGTCTTTGACGCCTTGGTCCATTCAAGCGGCGATTGCCTTCTTGGCTGTCGCTGTACTTGCTGCAACGCAAGCTCGTGCAATTCGTGGGGCACAACGCCATCGTATTGCCCAATTGTGTCGTAACGCTGGACATCCTGCCCGGTACGAAGAAATTCTCGCTGCAAGTGAAACGATCGCTTTTCTGTGCGCCTCGATCGTTGTGTGCGCAAGTGTTATCGCCACACTCCTGGTTGCGAGATGGATGGCTGGGATTTTTGACAGTCTTTCCGCATCCGGAGCGGTTTCAACGCATTTTGGATGGCTTTTGGCTGTCTGGATTTCACTGGTGATAGCGCCCATGCTGATGACGCGACTCGCAGGCGCCGAGATTGTGGTCAACGGGTGGCCGCTGTGGAGGCCTGTGGTCTTGATCGTCACACCTCTGGTGCATTTGCTTGGAAGACTCTCCGGCGCCATCGGTGGGGTTTTCGGCAGACGCAGCGAAGGAACCGTCGATGCTGGACAGCAGGAGTTACGACTTGTCGTCGATGAGGCGCATCGGGAGGGACACCTCGGTGAAGTAACTCGCAACATGATTGAGGGCATCATGGATCTCGATCAGGTTCGCGTTGCCGACATCATGACCGTGCGCACGGACATGATTTCACTTCCCCGTTCAATGCCCTGGGAGCAAGTACTCGTGACCGTTGCAGAAAGTGGTCACACCCGCATTCCAGTATGGGGACGAACATCAGACGACATCATTGGTATTTTGCATTCGCGTGAATTACTTGTAGCACTGTCAAAGCCTGGGGCGCAGCCTTCTGCTGATCTCGCATCCCTTCTGCGCCCCCCATATTTCGTTCCCGAATCAAAGACGGTTCAAAAACTTCTACTCGAGTTTCAGCGAACTCAAACGCACATGGCCGTTGTCACAAATGAGTTTGGTAGTGTGTCAGGGATCGTCACTATTGAGGATGCACTCGAAGAGATCGTGGGAGAAATTGCCGACGAACATGACGAAGCTCATGCCGATGATATTCAGGTGCTTTCAGCAGATCTCTGTGAGGCCCGCGCCAGGGTCCGAATCGCCGATTTAAACGCACGCATGGGATTTCATCTTCCCGAAGAAGCCGACTATGAAACAATTGGCGGACTCGTATTTCACCAGTCCGGAAAAATTCCACACAATGGTGCCGAGATCATTTCGCACGGCGTAACGATTCGTGTGCTTGCTGCGACGGTGAGGCATATCGACAAGGTTCGAATCGAACGAATACCACGCAGTGACAATGGTCCGTAGTTCATCGAATGGAAATGTTTTCACAACGTTCAGACAGTCATGGCGGCACCTATGACGGCAGAATCCGCCGATGGAATTATTCTGCGATCGACTCCATTTAGTGAAACAAGTTGCGTTGTCACCATTTTCACTCGTCAGTTCGGCAAGCTACGGGCTTTGGCAAAGGGAGCATGGCGACCAAAGAGTGCATTTGACGCCGCACTTGACCTGCTTTCGGTCTGTCACGTACTAGTCATTCGGAAAAGCTCAGGTGGACTGGATCTCCTTACGGAAGCGCGGCTTGAGCAGCGTTTCCGTTGCGATTCCACGATTCTTGCGTTTTACGGCGGCATGTATGTTGCCGAACTTGTCGATGCACTCACCGCCGATGCAGATCCTCATCCGGAGTTGTTCGATGCTGTCAGCCGGGCACTCTTTGATCTTTCATCCAGCGCTTCGATCGCGTCTGAAAACGTTTGTTATGGATTTATTGATAACAATACCTCGAGTGAACATCGTGCGAAGCGTGCCGAAAAAACTGATTACGATTACAACTGTGCTCGCGCCAGAATTGTGCAAGCCGAACTGGACATCCTTCGTCTCTCCGGCCACGGCGCATCATTCTCTCGATGCGCAGAGTGCCAGGCTTCTCTTGAACTCAACCGGCGAGTGGCCTTCGGCATGCTCGATGGCGGCAGTCTTTGCCAAAACTGTCGAGCAGGCAAGCGTTCGATTGTCTCGCTTTCGCAGGCAGCTGCTGGTGCATTGGTTCAGCTTGAAAGTGATCCTCAATGTTTTCGCACCATGTCGATGGACGACCGAACGACAGGAGAAGTTCGCGCCGTCATGAACACCTACATCTCTGGCATTGCAGGACGAAAACTCAAAACAGCTGCCTTCCTCAATTTTCCCCGCTCGCAACAAACATAAAAAATTTTCTACTTTATGACCCCCCCCTGTGCCATTTATTTCATGTCTCCTCATCGCATTACTTTGAGTTTTGTCGCGATGCTGACGTTCGTTGTTACGAGCGTTGGCTGCGCTACGATAAAAACCCCCACGTGGCCTTGGTCAAGCAGCACTGCGGCCAAACAAACCGAAGCAAACATCGCTGGGGAACTCGGAGAGGATGCCGATTCGGAAGTGATCAGTTCTGAGTTCAAAGAACAAAATTCTGCTACGGGTTGGGATGCGTTCAAAGGGGACAATATCAAGAGACATTGGAAAAAAATGACCGGCCGCGGCCCAAATGAACCTGTCGCTCGAAAAGCCCTGGCTGAAGGGGATGCACTGTTCCGTGATAAAAAGTATGCCGATGCCATAAACGTCTACAAAAAAGCAATTGAACGCTGGCCCGATTCGAGCATCGAAGAAGACGGCACTTGGCAACTGGCCGAATGTTATTTTTTCACCGATCAATATCCCAAGGCAGAAGATTGCTACGACGAATTAGTGAAAAAATTTGGAAACACTCGGTATCTCGATCGAATCGCGAAACGACAGTTTTCGATTGGCAGTTATTGGGTTTCACTCGATCAGGCTTCACATCTGCCGGTCATCATGCCAAATGTAATCAATCGGAGCCGCCCTCTTTTTGACACCCGTGGACGAGCCCTCAAGGCCTTCGATCATGTCCGCATCAACGATCCTCGCGGCTCGCTGGCTGACGATAGCGTAATGGCACAGGCGAATGCTCATTTTCTTGACAAAAATTGGATTGATTCCGATTACTTCTATGGATTGCTGCGCACTGAGTATCCCGACAGCAAGTTTCAACTCGAAGCACACATGCTCGGATTGCAATCCAAAATCCATGCCTATCAAGGGGCGGGGTATGAGGGTGCAATCCTGAATGAGGCAGAAATGCTGAGTGAGCAATTGCTCGTTCAATTTCCCGATCGATTAAATAAAGACGATGAAGCGCGAGTGCTTCGCGCGAGAGCTGAAATCGTTGCCCAGCAGGCTCTTCGTAACTTTGATCGTGCCGAGTTTTACGAAAAGGGAAAACAATACTCATCCGCTCGCATTTACTACGGTCTCGTGGTTCGTGACCAACCCAAGGCGATTCTTGCGACCCAAAGTCTTGCAAAATTGGAATCGATTAAGGGGCTCTCCGATGTTTCCGACGATCCCTTGCCCCTGTTGACGCGTGTTCTCAATCCAGACGCACTCAAAGAGGCCGAACTCGACGCGATGGCCGAGAGCGAACCGGCACTGGTTTCAGATTCCAATTCTCAAGGATCCGACACAACCGCTCAATCTCCACGTGAACCCCTGCGTTAACACGATCTGCTCACGACATTTTTCTCTCCGCTTTCAGACGAGCAACCTATGAGCCCACGAATCGGGCATTCATTGTCGCGAGCAATGCGTCGAGGATGTTTTTGTTTGGCATTTGTTCCGGCTGTGTTGCTCGTTGGATGCGCAGGATACCGTTTTGGAAACGGCAGTCTCTACGCACCCAATGTACGAACGGTCTACGTTCCCATTTTCCAATCCGACAGCTTTCGTGTCGTGCCAGGAATTGACATGGGAGAGCGATTAACGGAAGCCGTCTGCAAGGAGATCGAGCGCCGCACACCGTTTAAAGTGGTTGGAACAGCGGCTGACGCCGACAGCGTACTCACCGGTCGCATTGTGGCCGATACAAAACGAATGGTAGTTGAAAGCCCGTCTGATCAATCACGTTTGGTGGAAATGAATATTCAAGTCCTCGTCACCTGGGCTGATCGGGGTGGTAGCGTGCTGGCCAGTGGTGCCGTTCCAATGCCGGCTGCGAGTGTTGATGTCGGCTCCAGTGCCAATCTCGTTCCAGAATATGGGCGAAGTATTGTCACTACGCAGCAGGAAGGCATCGTCAATATGGCCCAATCGATCGTGGGCCTGATGGAAGAGCCGTGGTAATATGAGTCAAATGACATTGAAGAGAAGAAGAGAGTAAAATCCCTCTCGAGTCCGATGCATTTATCCGTTCCTCGCCTGCGGTGACATGTGACGATACCGCACTCTCAACGCGCCAGTGAATGGCGACTTCGCACTCGCTCACTTCTGCTTCCCCGTCGACCATTGGTGATGGGCATCGTCAATGTCACGCCTGACAGTTTTTCTGATGGTGGCCACTTTTACGATCATGGATCAGCCATCGAACACGGGCTGCGCATGGTGAACCAGGGGGCCGATATTCTGGATATCGGAGGAGAGAGCACTCGGCCCAATGCATTGGTAATCGATGCAGAAGAAGAATGGCGCCGCGTGGGCCCTGTGATACAAGCAATTGCAAAACGTACCAGCATTCCCATTTCGATCGACACGTCAAAAGCATTCGTGGCGATGCGAGCCATCGATGCTGGAGCCCAGATCGTGAATGATGTTACGGGAGTCTCTGACAATCCTCAGATGGTTGACGTCGTCCGCCGCTCGGGCGCTGGCGTATGCGTGATGCACATGCAGGGTAATCCTCGTACGATGCAAATTGAACCGATGTATCACGATGTGGTGGGCGAGATTCTGTCTTCCCTTACGCTTCGCATGGAAATGCTCGTCGCGTCGGGGATCTTGCGAGAACGGATCTGCCTCGATCCGGGAATCGGCTTTGGAAAAACCCATGACCACAACATGGCGCTGGTACGCGCTGCCGGAAATTTTGTCACACTCGGAGTGCCAATTCTTTTCGGCCATTCTCGAAAAAGATTTTTACTGAAACACCTCGAGGCATGCATTACAGACGAACCTTCCGAAGCCGACCGCGACAGTGCGACCGCCGGAATGGCCTGCGCTTTGGCCGTTGCAAATGTTCAGATTGTTCGAGTCCATGCAGTTGCACTGGTGCGCAGCGCCCTCGAACTGTTCTGCGCCGGCATTGAAATTGAGGCAACTCAGTGAACACGCTGCTCTCTGTGTTCTTCGAACGATGATCGACGTTCGAAGAGGCTCAGCCGTTACACTGTGAGGCGTACGATATTGTTGCGTGAATGTGTTTGTGATTCATTTCTGTTTTTTGAGAGTAAAAGTTTTTATGTCCACACCCTCAACCCCTTTGGCTACCTCCGAAACCCTTGATCGGTACTGCCATTCCCTCGCTCACCGTGCCCGGGCCGCCTCGATCGAATTAGCAGGCTTTTCGAGTGAATCAAAGGCTGTTTGCTTGCGAAACATGGCCGCTTCCATTCGTGTTTCAACTCCGTTGATTCTCAAAGCCAATGCGCTCGACATAGTAGCAGCATCTTCACTGGGCCTCTCTCCGGCCTCCATCGACAGGCTACGACTCAATCACGAACGAGTCGAACAGATTGCCGCTGGAGTGGAGGCGGTTGCAACACTTGATGACTTTGTGGGGGAAGTTCTTGAATGCTCCACACAACCCAGCGGACTTGAGGTTCGCAAAATTCGCGTTCCACTTGGGGTCATTTTTTTTATCTACGAATCAAGACCAAACGTGACCGCTGACGCTGCTGCAGTAGCGATTGCCAGTGGAAATGCAATTATTCTTCGCGGAGGAAAAGAAGCTGCTCATTCAAGCACCGCGATTGTTGCAGCGATTCGTGAGGCAATCATTGCCAGCGGTCTTCCTCTTGATTGCGTTCAACTCGTCGACACACCCGATCGCGTCGTTGTTGGATTATTGCTCGCCATGGATACCTTGATCGACATCGTGATTCCTCGTGGTGGCGAAGACTTGGTTCGAAGAGTCTGCAGCGAAGCCAGAATGCCGGTTTTGAAACACTTTCGCGGCAACTGTCACGTTTACGTCGACAGAGCGGCCGATATAGAGATGGCACGTTCCATTACGATCAACGCCAAATGCCAGCGCATGGGGGTCTGCAACGCCGCCGAATCGCTCCTGGTCCATCGGGATGTGGCCGACGCGTTTCTACCGATGATCGGTCAGGAACTAAAAGTTCACGGCGTAGCAATTGTCGCAGATGCGGCAACCTGCAAAGTCCTTCCGTTTGCCACACTGGCAACCGATGCAGACTTTGCAACGGAATTTTTGGGCCCCAAGATTTCTGTGGCAGTGGTCGATTCGCTCGATGCTGCCATTGAACATGTGAATCGTTATGGTTCTCGCCACACCGACGCTATTGTGACGTCCGATTCCAAGGCCGCCGAGCGATTTGCGTCACGAGTCGACACGGCTGTGGTGATGATTAACGCCAGTACGCGTTTTAATGACGGTGGGGAAATGGGTCTGGGAGCAGAAATCGGGATTTCAACGGATAAACTGCATGCTCGCGGCCCCTGCGGGCCCCGGGAACTCACGACGTATAAATACATCGTTACCGGCAATGGACAGACTCGTTCCTGATGCTCAATCGCGACAGTTGCGAAAGAAGTGGGCACCTTCGTGCGAGAGTGCTCCTCCAACGGTAGAGTGTGCTCTTTGGTGAACGGTAAACAGGAATCCTTTTGAGGGACATCATGATTTCAAAGAAGCCTCTGACTGTTGGTATTGTCGGAACAGGTTGGGTTGCCGGAGCACACATCGACGCATTTCGTTCAATTCCCGATTGCACTATTGTTGCTGTTTCGTCTCGTTCGCTCGACAAAGCAAAAGCGAAGATCGCCACTCATTCAATTGCAGGCGCTCGGGCATACGATCGCTATGAAGATTTACTCAATCATGACGGACTCGACATCGTATCAATCTGCACTCCACATCCATCACACCCCGCCGAAACCATTGCCGCCGCAAAAGCAGGCAAGCATATTGTTATAGAAAAACCGGTGTCTCTTGATCGAGCAAACCTTGAACAGATGATGGCCGCTGTTGCCGATGCAAAAGTTCTTACCAGCGTCTGCTTTGAACTTCGATGGATCGGCCTGTTTAAAAACATTAAAGCAATGATGGCCCAAGGACTTCTTGGAGATCTCTTTTATGGTGAGACGAGCTACTTTCACGGTTTGGGGCCTTGGTACGCTCAGTGGGCTTGGAATATCAAGAAGGAGATGGGGGGCAGCGCGATGCTCACAGCCGGATGCCATGCAATTGACGCTCTGGTCTGGCTTGTTGGAAGTCGAGTTGCTGAAGTGTCGGCAATGGCATCGACGAGCAAACACAACCCGCTGAAGTTTGAATACGATCCCAACACTGTTGCACTCCTTCAATTTGAGTCAGGCGTGATGGGAAAGGTTGCGGCAAGTCTTGAATGCCGTCAGCCTTATCTCTTTCCCGTACTGCTTCAGGGCGAAAAAGGTACGATCTGGAACGATCATGTTTCCACGCTCGAATGGCCTGGAATGCGGGGCTGGGCGACCATTCCAACGGCCCTTCCTGACTCGGGCGATGTCAACGATCATCCTTATCGTGGACAGTTTGAATACTTTCTTGAATGTATTCGGTCAGGCACTCCTCCCCACAATGATTTGGCCAACGCCAGTCACGTGCACGAGATTATGTTCGCGATTGAAGAAGCAGTGCTTACCAAGCGGACCGTCGCGGTTCGGCGCACTCCTCGGTCTTGATCTGAATGCCTTGTCGCAAAAATATTTTTTGCCGAGCACTTATGCCAATGACAATGAGGCCGTACTGCTTCACAAAAGATATGAGCACCTTGCTCACTTCCTTGTATGAAAGCTGAATGGATCTGCAACAGTCCGAAAAGTCGAATACTCAAAACAATCATTCTGCGCGGAATACCGGTTGTTGCTAACGGCTTTTCTGTGCCTGAGCAGGATACTCCGCAGGCTCATCCCGACAATTGACTTGCCACCATGTCGTCTGTCTATTTTGTCCGTTAGAAAAGTCACTCGCCATGAAACGAACTTTCTCGCTCTTCTCAATGCTGTTAGCGGGGCATTGCAGCCTCGCCTTGGCTGTCGACTATCCCTATCAGACGGCTGAGCCGCAGAAGAACGGTTGGCCACTGACTGCTGAAGAGCGGGCTTATGTGGTCGACAAGCCAGAGCATGAGCGCCGGCCGGGACGAGAGTCGAACAAACATCTGCCGTCAATGTGGCCGGTGTGTCCGTCCGCTGGGCATTGGGGAGGAACCTCATGGCTTGATACACATGCGAAGCTCGTTGATTACGTGCAGACCAATAAAGGGCCGATCGATATTCTGCTCGTGGGCGACAGTATCACACAGCAATGGGGCAGCCCGCTCGACAAGGGCGTGCTCAACGATGCCTGGAAGAAGCACTTTGCGAAGTACAAGACGATCAACATCGGCATCGGCGGTGACAAGTTGCAAAACGTTCTGTGGCGTCTCGATCACGGCGGCGTTGCGGGGCTTGAACCGAAGCTGATCGTCTTGATGATCGGCAACAACAACATGTTTTTTACCCCGGAGACGGGCATCGAACCTGCGGCCAAGGGTGTGCAGATGTGTGTGACCAATCTCCGCGAAAAGTTCTCGATGGCGGACGTCATCGTCGTAAAGATTCTGCCGTGCCACGCGCCGGGCATCGTTTTCTATGAAGACATCAAGAAGACCAACGCAGCGCTCGATCCACTGAAACTCGACCGTGACCCGAAGGTGCACATACTCGATCTGACGAACGACTTCCTCAATGTCGATGGCACGATCAAGAAGCCGCTCTTCACGCCGGACAACATTCACCTCTCACTGGAAGGCTATGGCGTTTATGCAGAGAGACTGAAGCCGCTCGTGGAGACTCTCGCTACAATGCCGTGATGCTTCAGCTTTTAATTCCGTCGTTCCAATCACTCAGCGTGACTCGCCTTTCCATGAGAGTTTCATCCCTTGTCCTAATCATCGTGTCACTTGTCACACCGGCCTTCGGTGATGATTTCGCAAAGCTGAAAGACATTTTCACCTCGAGCGTCGAACGCGCCGGTTTGGTCACGATCCCGCCGGGCGATTACGAGTTGGATGGCACGAAGCCATTGCCGCTCGCGTCGCACATGACTGTTACTGCGTATGGCGCGCGTTTTCATTTGCCAACGAAACTCGGAGACAAGGCCCGCGTTGTGCTCTTTGCGGGGAACAACGTCTCCGACTTTCGCTGGTTCGGCGGACACTTCAGTGGGAACGTGTTCGATCCCTCGCAGCCTGCGAACTCGTGGGAGCCGAATGCCAACACGCGAGCGATTCTCATCACGACATCGGCAAGTGAACGCACCGAGAACCTCACGTTTCGTGACATCACTTCGGACGGCGTGGCAGGCGCGGTAATCACGGTGCTCGGAGGAGAAAAGAAGGGGAGTGATCGCGAAATCGAGACGTACGCTCGGAATGTGACCATCGAGAATTGCACCCTCACACGCAGTGGGAAATTCATGTGGGACTACGGTTATCTGTGGCAGATCACCGTCTGGCCCGAGGATTACACTCCCGACGACCGAGCGATGGCGGCGAAGTACTTTCGCAATGATCTCATTCGTGGCCCCGTGCGGATGGAGGCCAACGACGACCGTGTCTTCGTGGAAAACTCGAAGCCGCTACCGGTCTCACCGGTGCGTGAAGGTGCTGATGCGGATCGCGGTCACGATTCAATCTGCTTCTTCGGCGACACGTTGCCGACAAACGTTGTGCGTGGCCGGCAGTACTTTGTCATCGAAAGTTCGCCTCAATTCATTCGCATCGCCGACACGCCCAACGGTGAGTCGATTCGGTTTGAGAGCACCGCTGGACCGCAGACGAAACTCATCTCGCATCTGTTTCAGGCACATCTCGCTCTTTACGCACCGACTGGCAGCGGACCTGGGAAGGGGGCACTCGATCTCGTTGGGTGCGAGAAGGTGATCGTGCGCGGTTGTCGGCTGAGCGCTCTCGGCGACACGATGCACATTCAGAAAAGCCGCAGCATCTCGTTCAGCGGTAACCACATTACCGGCTCGCGCATGGGGGCCTTTTTTCTTGCCGAGTTTTGCCAGGACGCGACTATCACAGGAAACACGGTGGATGGCACGAACGGCTCACGAGTCATCAGCGTCGAGAAGTCATGTCAGGACGTGGTTATCGTTGGCAACACGTTTCGCAATGGCGGCCGCGGTTCCTGGATCAACCAGCCTCGCAACTTCGTGCTCGCCGACAACGTCTTCGTGAACAACACAACAAAGTGCGAGCGTGACCCACGACGCGGGCGTCGCAGCTTCCTCACCGGCAATTACGAGAGTTACGCCGAGCTGTATTTCACGACGCATGAACCCGGCGGCCGCTACGAAAACGTCACCGTACGTGGCAACATTTTCACCAGCGGACCACATGCAACGCACGCGATCACTTTCGCCCCAGGCGGTGACACACTGTTGGTGACCGACAACATCTTCCGCGGCTCCGCGCGAACGATCGGACCTTTGAACGGATGCGAGAAGGTCACAATTCGTGACAACGCCGGGATCGAGTCTCCGGAAACTCACTGCGAGAACCGACGCATACGCGTCCACGT